>Ga0209604_1003108_pt1 | contig 11592 bp, 10 predicted proteins | sample AD_UKC097_MetaG_FD_184405 | JGI IMG/M metagenome (GOLD analysis project Ga0209604, IMG submission 184405) | Active sludge microbial communities of municipal wastewater-treating anaerobic digesters from USA - AD_UKC097_MetaG (SPAdes) (version 2) | ecosystem: Engineered > Bioreactor > Anaerobic >... | reverse complement strand
ACCTGATCCTCCTGAACACCGGCGCGACCCCGGCTCTCCTGCGGGTCGCGCTCCGGCGCGGGGACGGGAGCGTCGCAGGGGAGCGCGACTACACGCTCGGGCGCTTCTCGGCGGCTCAGCAGGGGAACCTCGGCGCCGCCTTCGGCCTCGCGACCTCCGAGACGAACCTCCGGGCGACCGTGACCGTGACGAGCGGAGGGCCGGTCGCGATCGGCGCCTCCCTCATCGACAACGCGATCTCGTCCATCGCCTACCTGCCACCCGTGAAGGTCGACGCCCCGGACGACGGGGCCTACGGCTGGGTCGCCACGCGCGGCGACCCGGCCCTCGCTTCGGCGGGACGTCTCGACGTCGTGGGCGGCGCCCCGAACTTCCTCAGCGGCCTCCTCGTCGTCGAATGCCCCGCCGGCTCGTTCCTCTACACCGTCCTGGCCTACGGAGCCGGAGCCGGCGTCCCCGACCCGAACACGACGTTCGCGCCGCGTGCGGAAGGGGGCTTCTCCTTCACCGGCTCCGCGGCCGACGCCGGGAGCTGGTCGGGGACCGTCTCGCCGCGTTTCGACGGCACCCTGCTCGGGACGCTGACGTTCTCCCCGCCGGCCACGTCCCGGTGCGCCGGGACGACGAAGTCGTTCGACTTCGCCGGGTCGCGCGCCGCCGCCTTAGAGGCCGCGCCGTGAGGGTCGGACGCCTGGCGCCGGGCCTGACGCTCGCGCTCTCGCTCGCGGCCTGCGGCGGGAGGGCTCCGGAGGCCGTCTTCCTCAACTTCGACCCGCTCGGCACGCCCCGCGAGCTGACGCGCGGCTGGTCCGCGTTCGAGCGGACGGGCACCGGCGAAACCTACGTCTGGGCCCAGGCGCGCACGGCGACGATCACCCTCCGCGCCGGACGCCCCGACGACCGGATCGTCCGGTTCCGCGCCTGGCCGTTCCGCTACCCGGGCGCGCCGCCCCAGCAGGTCACGGTCGCCCTGAACGACGTCACGCTCGGCACCTTCCCGCTCCCGGACGGCCCGAGCGTCGTCGAGACGCCGTCCCCCGCGGCCGCGTGGAGGGACGGAGGGAACGTCCTGACGTTCGACTTCGCGTACGCGGAAGCGCCGAGGGAGCGCATCGCGGGAGCCGACGACGGCCGGACGCTCGCCGCCGGCTTCGACTGGCTCGAAGTCCTCCCGGTCCCCGCCGACGGCGTCCCGGCGCGGCCGTAGCCGGCGCGCCCCGGAGACACGAAGGGCCGGGAGGACTCGCGTCCGCCCGGCCCTTCCCGTCGGTTCCGGAGGAGGGCTAGAGGATCACGCCCTTGAGGGGGATCTTGATCTCCTTCTTCGAGGGATCGGTCGTGGAGACCAGGACGAAGCCGTCGAAGACGCCCTTCTTGACCTTGTCGTCGACCGAGATGATGACCTGGGCCCGGCTCTTGTCGGCCATGACGACCTCGGTCTTCACGCCCGGGACGTTCGCCTCGGCCTTCGTCACCTGGAAGGCCTCGTTCTTGAGGTTGTTGTTGATGATCGTCACGGTCCGCTTCACCGGATCGGCCTTCGGCTCGAAGTTGCCGAAGTTGACCGAGAGGGGGGTGATGGAGAGCGTCGGCTTGATGTACCCCGAGACGGCCAGATTGAGCTCCGGCTGCTTGGCGGCACCCGTCATGACCTTCACGTACCCGCCGAGGAGCCCTTCGGGGGCGTCGGGGGTCGTCGTCACCGTGGCCTTCCACTGACGCGCTCCCTTGCCCGCGACCTTCTCGGCGTCGGGCACCGGGGCGAGGGTCGTCTTGAGGTGGCTGTTCGGGGGCTCGATCTTCGTCGGCGCGAAGTCGGCCTCGTCCGACCCGAGGATGAGCTCGGCGGTCGCCGTCTCCCCGGTCAGGGCCTGGAGCCGGAAGAAGCCGACCGGGTGGGTCTCGACGTACGGCTTGACGTTCGCCACGACGAAGACCGTGACCGAGGGCTTCTCCGGGTCGTCCGTCAGGATGAGGGCCGACTTCGAGATCGGTCCCTGGAACGTCTTCGTGTCGACGTTCAGGACGACCTTCCCCTGGGCCCCCGGCTTGACCGTCTTGTCGTACTCGGGGGCCGTGCAGCCGCAGGAGGGCTTCACGTCGGTGATGTGGAGGTCGGCCTTCCCTTCGTTCTTGAAGACGAAGGTGGCGTGGATGACCTCCCCCTTCGGAACCGTCCCGACGTCCTTCTTCTCCTCGAGCAGGACGAGCTTCGGCGCAGCCGCGGTGGTCGACTTCGGCGCCTGGGCGAGGGCGGCGGCAGGGGCGAACGCGAGGAGCGCCGCGGTGAAGGCGGCGGCGGCGGTCCGGCCGGACCGGACGCGGGCAGCGGGAGACGTCATCGAGGAAGACCTCCTGTTCGCGGCGGACAGGCCGCCACTCGAACCTCTGATTATAGGCGTCCGCGGCCCGGGGCCATCCCGGCGCGGTTGACGATGCCGGGAACCGGGAAGCAAACTGCGCGCCCATGTCGCGCAGCTTCTACCTCATCGCCATCGGCGGCACCGCCATGACCCCTCTCGCCGCGCTCCTCGTGGAGAAGGGGGAGCGGGTCTTCGGCTCCGACCTGCCGCTTTACCCGCCGATGTCGGACCGGCTCGAGGCTCTCGGCATCGACGTCCTGCCCGGCTTCGCCGCGCGGAACCTCCCGCCGCGGGTCGACCGCGTCGTCGTCGGGAACCTCGCCGGGAAGGACAACCCCGAGCTCGTCGCCGCCCTTTCCCGCGGCCTCCCGGTCGCTTCGATGCCCGAGACGCTCCGGACCGAGTTCCTCGCCGGCCGGCACCCGGTCGTCGTGGCCGGGACGCACGGGAAGACGACGACGACCGCGCTCACGGCCTGGCTCCTCGCGGCCGCGGGGCGCTCCCCCGGTTACCTCGTCGCCGGCGAGCCGCGGAACTTCCCCTCTCCCTCCGCGATCGGCACCGGTGAGGCGTTCGTCGTGGAGGGGGACGAGTACTCGACCTCGTGGGAGGACAAGGGGCCGAAGTTCCTCCACTACGCTCCGAGGACGTTCCTCCTGACTTCGGTCGAGTTCGACCACGCCGACCTCTACGCGGACCTCGACGCCGTGAAAGAGGCGTTCCGCGCCGGCGTCGCGATCGTCCCGCCGGACGGCCGGATCGTCGCCTGTGGCGACGACCCGAACGTCCGCGACGTCCTGGGCGGGGCCCGCGCCCGCGTCCTCCTCTACGGGCTCGGCGACGCTCCCGACCTCGACCTGCGCGCCACCGCGATCGAGGAGGGGCCTGAGGGGACGCGTTTCGTCGTGGAGCCGAGGGGGCGGGCCCCGTTCGCGGTCCTCTCGCCGCTCGCGGGGCGGCACAACGTCGCGAACGCGCTCGCGGCGCTCGCCGCGGGGGAAGGGCTCGACGTCCCCGCCGAACGGCTGGCCGCGGGGCTCCCGAGCTTCCTCGGCGTCAAGCGCCGGCTCGAGGTCCGCGCCGTCGCCGCTGGCGTGACCGTCGTCGACGACTTCGCCCACCACCCGACGGCCGTCGCCACGACGCTCGCCGGGGCGCGGCGACGCTGGCCCGGCCAGCGCGTCTGGGGCGTCTTCGAGCCCCGGTCACTGACGGCCGGCCGCGCCGATTTCTTCGGGCCCTACCTCGCCGCGCTCCGCCAGGCCGACGCCGTCGCGCTGGCCGCGCCGTACCACGCGGCGCGCCTCTCCCGGCCCGGCGCCCCGGGCGCGCTCGACGTCGAGACGCTCGTCGCGCGCCTCGCGGCCGAGGGGAAGGAGGCGTTCACGGCGCCCGACCCGGACGCCCTCCGCGAAGGGCTCCTGTCCCGCCTCTCGGAGGGGGACGTCGTCGTCGTCATGTCCTCCGGCCCTTTCGGGGGCCTCTGCGGCAAGCTCGTCCAGGCGCTCGCGACGCGGGAGATCGCCGCGGTCTGACGCGGGCCGCTACCGCTCGGAGGCGACCCTCACCGACAGCCGTTCGAGGCCCTCGATCTCGAGCTCGAGGAGCTGCCCGTCGGCGAGCGGGCCGACTCCTTCCGGCGTCCCCGTCAGGAGGAGGTCGCCCGGCTCGAGCGTCATCGCCTGCGAGACCCACGAGACGAGGGTCGGCAGGTCGAAGATCATCCGGGAGGTCCGGGAGTCCTGCTTCACCTCGCCGTCGAGGAAGGTCCGGAGGCGCACGTCCGCGGCGTCGAACGCGGCCGCGACGACCGGGCCGACCGGGCAGAACGTGTCGAACCCCTTCGCCCTCCACCACTGGCCGTCCTTCTTCTGGAGGTCGCGCGCCGACACGTCGATCGCGGGGGTGGCGCCGAAGACGACGTCGGCGAACGCCTCCGGCCCGACCCGCCGCGCGCGCCGGCCGATCACGAGCGCGAGCTCCCCCTCGAAGTCGACCCGCTCGGACTCCGGGGGGAGGACGACCGTACCTCCGTGGGGCAGGAGCGACGTCGACGGCTTCAGGAAGACGAGCGGCTCGGCCGGGACCTCGTTCCCGAGCTCCTTCGCGTGGGCGAGGTAGTTCCGGCCGATGCAAAGGACCTTGCCTCCGGGCGGGACCGGCGGCAGGAGGTCGAGCTCCTCGTAAGGCCGGGCCGGTCCGTCGGCCTCGCCTCCGGACCAGGGGGCGCCGTCGAGCGGGGTGACCCGGCCCGCCTCGAGCCGTCCCCAGCGGGGGAGGCCCCCGTCGTCGTATCGCAGGAACCTCATACCGCCTCCTCCGTCAGCTCGCCCTGGAAGACGACCCGGGCGTCCCCCGTCAGCGTCACGTCGTGCGCGAGGCTCCCCTCGAGCCGGAAGTCGACGACGAGCGCGCTCCCCGAGCGCGTCGCCACGGAGACGGGCGGCAGCTGCCCGCGCGCGGCCCCCGCGACGACCGCGGAGGCGACGACGCCGGAACCGCACGAGAGCGTCTCCGCCTCGACGCCGCGCTCGAAGCTCCTCACCGAGAGGCGCGACCCACCCCGCACGGAGACGAAGTTCACGTTCGCCCCCTCGGGGAGGTCCGGATGCCGGCGAAGCGGCGGACCGAGCGTGGCCACGTCGACCGTCTCGACCTCCAGCCCGCTCGCGCAGAAGACGACGAGGTGCGGGACGCCGACCGTCAGGTGGGCGGCGCGCGGCTCGAGGACGCGCCCCTCCGGGTCGAACGTCGCGATCTCCCCCGCGAGCGCGACCGGCTCGGGCAGCCGGATCGTCACCGTGCCGTCGGGCCGGACGGTCGCGGCGACCGCTCCCCAGCCGGTGTGCGTCACGAGCTCGGCGTCGGCGAGGCCGCGCAGGACGGCGAACCGTGCCGCGCAGCGCGTCCCGTTCGCGCAGAAGCGCGCCGGTCCGCCGTCCGCGTTGAAGTAGTCGACCCGGACCTCGCGTCGGGCGCCGGACGCCTCCCGCGGGGAGACGAAGAGGACGCCGTCGGCCCCGACGCCGGTTCCCCTGCGGCAGAGGCGCCGGATCGTCTCCGCCTCGCGCGGCCCGACGTTGGCGGCTCCCTCGAAGACGAGGAAGTCGTTCCCCGCGCCCGCCATCTTCCGGAACGTCCGCGGCAGGCCGCCGATCGTCTCCGCGCTCATCGCTCCGCCCTCCCGCTCTCGTTCCCGGCGGCGTCGACCGCCGTCACCGCGTAGCGCCGCCCCGCGGGGGCGCCGCCGTCGTACCAGGCCGGGTCGGTCAGGCCGTCGGCGACCCGCCGCCACTCCCCGTCGCCGTCCCGGGCCCAGACGCGGTACCCGGCGAGGTCCCGTGCGAGAGAGGGGTTCCAGACGCACCGGTTCCCCCCTTCCTCGGCAAGGACGAGAAGGCCCTCCGGGACGGCCGGCGGGAAGACGTCGCGCGTGTCGGCGACGACCTCGTCGGCCGCCGGGCCGAGGACCGGCGGCAGGTCCGCCGTGGGCGCGGCACGGAGCGTGTAGACGTACCGTTTCCCCACCGCGACGGCGGTGTCGACGTACGGCGAGCGGCCCGCGACGCCGAGCCACTCGCCGTACGCCTCCTCCCCCTCCTCGCGCCGGTAGACCGCATAGCCGGCGACGGAGGCCGGCGTCGACCCGTCGAGCATCCCCGCGGGAGGAAGCCACTCGAGGCAGACCCGGCCCTCCTCGACCGTCGCCGAAAGGCCGACGGGCTCCGCCGGCGGGACCTTCGGGACGATCGCGACGAGCGGGGAGAGCGGGGAGACGCGCTTGCGGTCACGCGTCGCCGTGACGCCGTAGCGGAGGAAGACGCGCCCGAGCCGCTTCTCGAGGAAGAGGGGGACCATCGGATCGCGCACGACGAGCTCGCTGCCGACCGTGATCTCGTCGAGGCCCTCCCGCGGCAGGTCCCGGATCGCTTCGGCCCGCTGCCGGAAGAGCTTCTCCTCCCGCTCCCGCTCCGCCGCCCCGTCCGCCGGCTCCGGCGCCCGCGCCCCGGGGGGGGCGGGAACGAGCTCGCGGTAGATCGTCACGCGGGTCAGGTTCGTCAGCGGGGAGCCCTGGATCGTCTTCGACGGGAACGGGAAGCGGAGGACGACGTCGCTCCCCTCCTGCGAGACCCGGAGCGGCTCCGGGCGCGCGGGGATCACCTGCAGCGGCGCTTCCGGGGCGATCTTCCGCCCGCAGCCGGCGGCGAGCGCCGCGGCGAGGAGGAGCAGGACCGTCCGGCCGACTCTCACAGGACGAAGCGGGAGAGGTCGCGGCTCGCGACGAGGTCCGCAAGGGCGCGCGTCACGGCGGTCCGGTCGACGACGACGCGTGCGCCGGCGGCGTCGGGCCCGGCGAAGCTCGCCTCCGAGAGGACCCGCTCGAGGATCGTGTGGAGGCGCCGCGCGCCGATGTTCTCGAGGCTCCGGTTCGCCTCGGCCGCCGCCTTCGCGATCTCGGCGAGGCCGTCCTCGGCGAAGACGAGCTCGATCCCCTCCGTCCCGAGGAGCGCCTGCGCCTGCTTCGGGAGGGAGTGCTCCGGCTCCGTCAGGATCCTCACGAAGTCGGCTTCCGTCAGGGCGTCGAGCTCGACGCGGATCGGGAAGCGCCCCTGCAGCTCCGGGATCAGGTCGGAGGGGCGCGCAACGTGGAACGCCCCGGCCGCGACGAAGAGGACGTGGTCGGTCTTCACGTTCCCGTGCTTCGTCTTGACCGTCGTCCCCTCGACGAGCGGGAGGAGGTCGCGCTGGACCCCCTCGCGCGAGACGTCGGGGCCGCCCGCCTTCCCCTCGCGCCCGGCGATCTTGTCGATCTCGTCGAGGAAGACGATCCCCGTTTCCTCGGCGCGGCGGATCGCCTCCTGCGGCACGGTCGCCTCGTCGGAGAGGACGTCCGCCTCGCGGTCGACCAGGACCGCCCGCGCCTCGGAGACCGGCAGACGCGCCTTCTTCCGCTTCGGGCCGCCGAAGAGGTTCGGGAGCATCCCGGGGAGGTCGATCCCCATCTCCTCGACCCCCTGCGGCGTCATGACGGAGATCTGCGGCGTCCGCTCGTCGACGACCTCGACCTCCACCTCGCGCGCCTCGTGCTTGCCGTCGCGCAGCTCGCGGCGGAGCCTCTCCTTCGCGTCGGGGCCGGGGACGAATCCCGCGGGGTCGACCTGTGCGGCGAGGAGCTCCACGAGCTTCTCCTCGGCCGCGGCCTGCGCCTTCTCCGCGACCCTCTCGCGCCGCTCGTCGCGGACGAGGCGGATCGCGGCCTCGACGAGGTCGCGCGCGATCGACTCGACGTCCCGCCCGACGTAGCCGACCTCGGTGAACTTGGACGCCTCGACCTTCACGAACGGCGCGTCGACGAGCCGCGCGATCCGGCGGGCGATCTCGGTCTTGCCGACACCCGTCGGGCCGACCATCAGGATGTTCTTCGGGGTGATCTCCCGGGCGACCTCGGGAGCGAGCTGCTGGCGGCGCCACCGGTCGCGGAGGGCGACGGCGACCGCGCGCTTCGCCTTCGCCTGCCCGACGACGTGCCGGTCCAGCTCGGTGACGATCCTCCGCGGGGAGAGGTCGCGCAGGTGGAGGTCGCGCGGTGAGGCGGGGCGGCTCACGGGAGCGTCTCCACGGAGACGGCGTCGTTCGTGTAGATGTCGATCTCGGAGGCGATCTTCAGCGAGGCGCGGACGATCTCCTCGGCCCCCAGCTCCGTGTGGCGGAAGAGCGCCCGGGCCGCGGCGGTGGCGTACGGGCCCCCCGAGCCGACGGCGAGGATCCCTTCGTCGGGCGAGATGACGTCGCCCGTGCCGGAGAGGAGGAGCGTCTTCTCCCGGTCGGCGACGACGAGGAGCGCCTCGAGGGACCGGAGCGTCTTCTCGGTCCGCCAGTCGGTCGCGAGCTCGATCGCGGCCCTCTCGAGCTGGCCCGAGAACTCCTCGAGCTTCCGCTCGAAGCGGGTGAAGAGGGCGAAGGCGTCGGCCGTCGAGCCGGCGAAGCCGGCGAGGACCGAGCCGCCGGCAAGGCGGCGGATCTTCGAGGCGCCGTGCTTCAAGACCGTCGTCCCGAGCGTCACCTGCCCGTCGCTCCCGAGGGCGACGGCGCCGCCCCTGCGGACGGCGAGGACGGTCGTGTGGTGGAAGGCGGGCGTTTCGCTCACGGCGGGGAGTCTACCCGCGGCGTCAGCTCCTACCTCTCCCTCGTCGTGCACCGGCCCGAGACCCGTGACCGCCGAAGACGCCCGGGGACCATCGGTCGGCTGTCCTGTCCTCGGGATACCCGGACGCCGGTTTGACTTCGTCTTCGCTTCGCGGTCCCCGAACCCCTCCGCGCGGGCATTTCTTCTCAGGCCTTCGGGTGGGCCTTCCGGTAGACCTCCATGAGGCGCTCGACGTCGAGGTGGGTGTATTTCTGCGTCGTCGCGAGGGAGGCGTGGCCGAGGAGCTCCTGGATCGTCCGCAGGTCGGCGCCGGCCGAAAGGAGGTGGGTCGCGAAAGAATGCCGGAGGGCGTGGGGCGAGGCGTGACGGGAAACCTCGGCGGTCGAGAGCGCCTGGTCCAGGACCCTGCGGACGCTCCGGTCCGTGAGTCGGCCGCCGCGGGCGTTCAGGAAGAGCGGCTCGCCCCGGACGCGCCGGCCGCCCAGGAGCGCGAGGCGGGCCGGGAGCCAGGCCGCGAGCGCCTCGGCCGCCTTCTCGCCGAACGGGACGATCCGCTCCTTGCGTCCCTTGCCGAGCGTCCGCACCTGGCGTCCCGGCAGGTCGACGTCGGGGAGCGAGAGGCCGACGAGCTCCGAGACCCGGAGGCCGGTCGCGTAGAGGAGCTCGAGGAGCGCCCGGTCGCGCCGGCCGAACTCCGTGTCGGCCCCCGGCGCCTCGACGACGGCCGCCGCCTCGGCGACGGAGAGCGCGACCGGGAGGTTCTTGTCGGTCCGAGGGGTCGCGACGCCGCGCGCCGGGTTCCCCTCGGCGAGCCCTTCCCGCTGGAGGAACGTGAAGAACGTCCGGAGCGCCGACAGGCGTCTCACGATCGAGGTCCGCGCCTGCCCCTCGGAGCGGAGCGAGGCGAGCCAGGAACGGATGGCGAGGGCGTCCACCTCTCCGGGCGAGGTCTCGCCTGCCGGCTTCCCGGCGAAGCTCCCGAGGAACGCGAGGAAGCGCGCGACGTCTTCGACGTAGGCCTTCCGCGTGTGGGGAGAGACGGCCCGCTCGTCGGCGAGGTGGCGGTCCCACGCGCCGAGGGCCTCGGCGAGGCTCACGCCGCCCCCGCCGCCTCCGGCGCGGGCCCGAGCGCCGCGTCGCGCCAGGCGGCGACCTCGGCGAGGGCCCGGCGGACGATCTCCTCGCGCCGCTTCGCCCGGTCGCGGATCGGCGGGAGCGCGGAGTCGTCGATGAGGCCGAACGTGACGTTCATCGGGCCGTAGTGCTCGGGGTCGCTCTCCGACACGTGCCGGGAGAGGGCGCCGAGCGCCGTCGAAAAGGGGAGCGGGAGCGGCTCGCGCCCCTCGAGGAGCTGCGCGAGCGCCGCGCCGGCCATCAGCCCGGTCGCCGCCGACTCGAGGTATCCCTCGACCCCCGTCACCTGCCCGGCGAAGAGGACGCGCGGGTCCTCCTTGAAGCGGAAGAGGCGGTCGAGGTGCGCCGGGCCGTTCAGGAACGTGTTCCGGTGGAGCATGCCGTAGCGGACGAGCTCGGCGTTCGCGAAGCCGGGGAGGGTCCGGAAGACGCGCCGCTGCTCGCCGACCCTCAGCTTCGTCTGGAAGCCGACGAGGTTCCAGTGGCTCCGGGCGAGGTTGTCCTGGCGGAGCTGGACCGCCGCGTACGGCTCGCGGCCGGTGCGCGGGTCGCGCAGGCCGAACGGCTTCATCGGCCCGTGCCGGAGCGTCTCCGGGCCGCGCGCGGCCATCTCCTCGATCGGAAGGCACCCTTCGAAATGGACCGCCTTCTCGAAGTCGTGGTACGGGACGGTCTCGCCGGCGAGGAGCGCGGCGACGAACGCCTCGTACTCCTCGCGCGTCAGCGGGACGTTCAGGTAGTCGGCCCCTCCGCCTTTCCCCCAGCGGCTCGCGGCGTAGAGGACGGAAAGGTCGAGCGACGACCCTTCGACGATCGGGGCGACGGCGTCGTAGAAGTAGAGCCGGTCGCCCCCGAGCCGCGCGAGGAGCGACTCCGCCAGGGGCGCCGACGTGAGCGGGCCGGTCGCCACGACGACGAAACCGTCGCCGGGGTCGGGAAGGGCCGTCGCCTCTTCGCGGACGAGCTCGATCGCCGGGTCGGACTCGACCCGCGCGGTGACGGCCCGGGCGAAGATCTCCCGGTCGACCGCGAGGGCGTCGCCGGCCGGCACGGCCGCGCGCCGCGCTTCCTCCATCACGAGCGACCCGACGACCTCCATCTCGCGCTTCAGGAGGCCGACGGCGTTCCCCGGGTTGTCCGAACGGAAGGAGTTCGAGCAGACCATCTCGGCGAGGCGGTCGGTCTCGTGGGCGTCGGTCGTCCGGGCGGGGCGCATCTCGAGGAGCCTCACGGCGTGGCCGCGCCGCGCGAGCTGGTACGCGCACTCGACGCCGGCGAAGCCGCCTCCGATCACCGTGACCCGGGGTCTCGTCATGCGGCCCTCATTGTAGGGAACCGGCCGCCCGGCCCCGCCGCTACACTCCCGGGCGTGACGTTCGAGCGCGCGCTCTACGACGAGGCCTACTGGCGCGGCCTTCACCCGCACCACTGGTTCAAGAACCCGCCCCGAAAGTACGCCGAGCGGGACCGCGACGTCCTCCGGGTCGTCGCGCCGCGCCCGTCCGATGTCGTCCTCGAGCTCGGCTCCGCCCGGGGCGACGTGACGTTCCTCCTCTCCCGCCACGCCCGGGAGGTCATCGGCGTCGACGCCGCGCCCGAGGCGATCGCCCTGGCCGAAGGGGCGCGTTCGCGCCTCGGGATCGGCAACGTGCGGTGGCTCGAGGCCGACGTCGCCGACCTCGCTCCGGTCCCCGACGGCAGCGTCGACGCCGTCGCCGCGATCGACCTCGTCGAGCACGTCGACGACCCGACGCTCGAGGCGATGCTCCGCGAGTGCCGCCGCGTCCTGAAATCCGGCGGCCGTCTCGGGATCTACACCCCCGACCGCGCGCACTACGTGGAGCGGATGAAGGCGCACGACTTCGTCCTGAAGCAGTTCCCGCAGCACATCGCGGTCCGGCGCGTCGCGGAGTACCGGCGCTTCCTCGCCGCGGCCGGCTTCGCCGT
>Ga0209604_1003107_pt1 | contig 11596 bp, 11 predicted proteins | sample AD_UKC097_MetaG_FD_184405 | JGI IMG/M metagenome (GOLD analysis project Ga0209604, IMG submission 184405) | Active sludge microbial communities of municipal wastewater-treating anaerobic digesters from USA - AD_UKC097_MetaG (SPAdes) (version 2) | ecosystem: Engineered > Bioreactor > Anaerobic >... | reverse complement strand
GAGGCCACCATACCCGTTTACAAAGCGAACAGGAAAGTCAATGAAATCAACGGTCTACCCAGACCACCCCCGCGCCAGTGCTAGCTTTGCGTACCGTCACTTATTGCACTGAAAACGAGGAGACCCCCCCATCGGCGATTTGCTAGGCCAAGTCGTGAGCAAAGAGATAGGGGAAGCGTCTTCGGAAGACGCTGATCAAGGGCAGGGCGAGAAGGCGCGAGGTCTTGGTCGTGGGTTGATGCCTATCCATCACCCCAACCGAGACTTTTTCCTCTGCGACCTGTTCGACTATGCCCTCAAGGACGACGGCGTCAGCATGGAAGCGCCTATCTTCACCTTGGCGACGAAGCCCGACACAAAAATCTGGCGCTGGCAAAGCCGTGACGGAAACAGATCGGTGGAAGTAACACCGAGCGTGAAGGGCAGGGCGACTCAGTTTGACAAAGACTTGCTGATCTACGTAGTCAGCCAGATGACGGATGCGCTCAATCGTGGGCGGCCCGATGCCAACAACCGGACGGTCAGGTTTCGCGTGTATGACTACCTAGTGTCAACCAACAAGCTGACTGGAGGTAAGGAGTACCAACGCCTTGAAGACGCTCTAGAGCGGCTACGCGGCACCTCGATCACCACCAACATCAGGACGGGTGGCCAGCGCGTCAAGGAAGGGTTCGGAATCGTCGATAGCTGGACGATCATCGAGAAGTCACCCGACGACAGTCAGATGATCGCCGTCGAGATCACACTCTCCAAGTGGCTCTTTAACGCGGTCCAAGCCCATGAGGTCTTGACCATCAATCCCGACTATTTCCGCCTTCGTCGCCCCATAGAGCGGCGGCTCTACGAACTGGCCAGAAAGCACTGCGGAGAACAGCCTCGTTTCGCCATTGGAATCGAGCTGCTTCAGGAAAAGTGCGGCAGCCAGGCTGCCCTCAAGGAGTTCAGGCGCGCCCTTCGGGAGCTGGTGGATGCGGACACGCTGCCTGATTACAAGATCGAGCTGGACGATGACAAGGGGCAGGCTGTCTTCTTCAAGCGCGAGGTCCTTCGAACGAGTTCCGTCTCTGGGTAACGAGACTCGTTATATCACCCACCGGTTGCGTCGCCAGACTGCCAACTGACTTGAAATTAGTGATGTCACATCACATCAAATGATGCGACATCAGGCTAAAGTTGGGTCGCCCCAGTACTTTGTTAATACTAAAGTGCCTAAATTCTCTTGATGGGTGCTATCGTTACATCACCCACCGCTGTGGATTGACTCGTTACATCGCCCACCCCGTCTGTGGATTGACTCGTTACATCACCCACCAAGTCGCTACCCCCTCTCGTTATATCACCCACCAAGTATGGAAAAAAAGTCTGGTGCATCAGTGAGTTGCGAACGTTTTCCACAGCCTTAACTACGCGCGCGCGCTCTTTAACTTTCTTTTTTATTTAACGTCAGCCGTCCGAGCAGCACCGCCTCTTGGGGGCTACGCCCCCGCCGGCTCCTACGGCCCTTCGGGCCTTCGCCCGCGCTTCGCGCTCCCTCCCGGCATCCCCCAACAGCCAATACCAACGCCCAGGGCTTGGCCCTCGCGCTTTGCGCTCACCCTTTCAATCGTCCCCCGCAAGCGGGGGATTCATCACGTCCCCCTGGCCCGCGGGGAGCTACGCTCCCCCTGCCGCCTGTTGCGGGCCTTACGGCCCTTCACGGCCGGGCGCGACCCCCTCGGGGGAGCTGCACTCCCCCCGCTTCGCGGCTCCCCCCTGCTACCTGTTTAACAGGAAAGGGGGCTTTCTGGTTACTTACATTTTTGTTCTCATGGGGGTATAAGTTAACGATTGGTACGTCTGGGTTACGATCCAGACCAAAATCGCCCGGAGGAGGGTACCTCAATGCAAGTTGCTGCATGGCCGTCTGCGCTTGGCCATCGATTGATCGTGTGGCTCCGATGGCTGTGCGTGAGCTGGCTGTTTCTTGCAGGCTCGGCCTTTTCCCAAGGTTTGACCGATCCGGCGGTGCAACGGGGCGTGGCCTGGTTGCAGGGACAGATTCAGGCCTCTGGGCAACTGGCTTCGGAAGCGGGTTCACCCGCCTTGCCAATGCAGGTCCGTTCCGAGGCCGCGATCACGCTGCGGCGCTTGGCGCAAACGGCTCCTCCAGCGCTGTACACGGCGATTGAGGGGGCTACCCCGGACACCACCGAGTACCTGGCACGCAAGGCGATTGGCAAGCAACTCGCAGCAGTCTCGGATGCCACGCACCTCGATGCACTGATCAAACTCCAGAATGCCGATGGGGGGTTTGGCGCGGCCGCCGGACTGGCGAGCAACGCTCAGGATACGGCGTGGGCGTTGCGGGCGCTGGCGGCCAACCAAGCCAGCAGCGCCGCGGCAGTGAAGGCGCTGGGCTGGCTTCTCTCGGCGCAGCAGGCGGACGGGCAGTGGAAGTTGGTGCCCGATGGCGATGCCGTGGTGACCACGGCATTGGCCGTTCAAGCCTTGACTTTGTATCGGCAGCAGCCGGCGGTGCAGGCGGCGCTGGGCAAGGCGCGTACCTGGTTGACGGGGCAGCGAACTGCACAGCAGACGTGGGGGGACGATTTGCGCACGGCTCACGCGCTGCTGGGTATGAACCTGCTGAAGGCTCACCGCAAGCTCAAACGAATGGAGCTTGCGGGAGCAGGTGCGCCCTGAGTGGGGCAAACGGGGCTGCAAACGCAGCCCCGAGACAAAAGAGCCGGCCGGCCGGGATCGAAAACGCTACTCAGATTCAGCAACAACAACCTTGCGCGCTCATGGGTGGGTTATGCAACGGTCTTACCACGCGGCCAGCAGGCAGCCCAGGCTGTGCGCGGCCAGCACCACCGGGCCGGGGCGGGCCAGCACCACGTCCTGCAGCCGCGCCGTCCAGTCGCCGCGCAGCGGGCGCATCCAGTCGTGCTGCGCCACGCGCGTGCAGCCGTGCCGCTGCTCCCAGGCCGTCTGCCAGTGGCCAGGGCCGGAGTCCTGCCAGCCGGGCAGCAGGAGGATGTCGGAAGGATTCATGCTATTACTTGGATAGCTGCTTGCGCTTGTCTCATATAGGCTAGAGGTCGATTCTGCCAATATTGCTAACAGCCATTCTGCCCCAGCCGCGGTCCCAAAAAAACGCCGCCGCAACGCCCTGGCGGGCGCGGCGGCGGCGATGCGGCCTTGGCGTCTGTGCGGCGAGGCGCTTACACGCGGCGGCGCAGGGCGAAGCCGGCCATCAGCAGCGACAGCAGGATCAGGCCCCACTGCGACAGCGTCGGGATGGGCGTGCTGGGCGGAGGCACGCGGGTGGTGACCTCGTCCTCGTTGTTGCTCAGATCGATGTCGCCGGGCGCGTCCAGGCGCGCGTTGTTGACCAGCGCGGCGGGGCCGTTGTACGGGTCGGCCAGTTGCGCCGTGAAGGTGAAGACGCGGGTCTCGCCCACGGGCAGCGTGCCCACGGCGCAGGTCACCGTGCCGGCGCTGTTCACGCAGCCGTCGGGCGACGCGACGAAGCTCATGCCGGCGGGCAGCGTGTCGATGACCTGGGCGCCGCGGCTTTCCTGCGGGCCGTTGTTGCGCACCGTCAGGGTATAGACCACCTGCTCCCCAGCGGCCATCGTGGCCTTGTCCACTGCCTTGGTCAGGCCCAGGTCGGTGGGAACGGCCTCGCGGCGGGTGGTGGTGTGTTCATCGACCTGGTTGTTGCCCATCTCGGTCTCGTTCTCGGCCACCGCCACGGCAACGTGGTTGCCCTGCGTGCCCGAGTAGTCGCCGGCGGTGACGATGCTCTCGGCCCGCATGTCGTATTGCAGCACCACTTCGTTGGCCGCGCCGACGGCGATGGTCGGGAAGGTGCAGGTCAGCGTGCCGCTGATGGCGCCGATGGCCGGCTCCGTGCACACCGGCGTGACAGCGGTGCCCGCGGCGGTGGCCCTCAGGCCGCCCTGGTAGCTGAAGCGCGCGGTGTTGCCGGCGTTGGGGAAAGTGTCGGTCATCACCAGGTTGGTGCCGTAGGACGGCCCGGCGTTGCGGATGGTGATGGTGTAGCGGGTCGTCGCGCCCAGCACCACCGGATCCACGCTGTCGGTCTTCTGCACCAGGATGTCCACCAGGGACGCGATCACTTCGGCCGGGATGCTGGCCGAGTTGTTGTCCAGGTTGGTTTCCGTGCTGTCGGTGGCCACGGTGACCGTGTTGTTGATGGTGCCGGTGGTGCCGCCGCCCAGCGCCGCCTCGAGCGGACGGACGGTGAAGGTCACGGTACGGTTGCCGCCCGCGGGCACCGAGGCCCAGGTGCACTCCAGCGTGCCGCCGGTGGAATCGGCCGCAGGCACGGTGCCGCAGGTGCCGCCGTTCGACGGCGTGCCGACGCTGATGAAGGCGGTGTTGGGCGGCATCACGTCGGTGATGCGGACGTTGGTCGCCTCCGACGGCCCGGCGTTGTTGGCCGTGACCGTGTACGTCATGGGCTGGCCCACGCGCACCGGGGTGGGGTTGACGGACTTGCTGACCGTCATGTCCACACGCGGCTGCACCACGCTGGAAACGGTCGAGGTGTTGTTGGCGCGGTTGGGGTCACCCACGTCCAGCGAATTGACGGTGGCCGTGTTGCCGCGCGTCAGGTCCGTCGCCGTGGTGTTGTTGGGACGGATCGTGATGTCGATCGTGGCGGAGGCGCCCGCGTTCAGCGTGCCCAGGTTGCAGTCGATGCTGGCCGAGGTGACGCTGGCCGGCGTGGCGGGCGCGCAGGTGCCCTGCGTCGTCGTCACGGACACCAAGCCCGGAAAGCCGGCGATGTTCCGCAGGTTGTTGACGGTGTCGTACACGTGCACCTGGGTCGCGTTGACGGACGTGGACAGGTTCCGGGCCACCAGGCGGTAGGTCAGGGGCTGGCCCACCACCACGGGGTTGGGGCCCACCACGGTCTTCACGATCTCCAGGTCGGCGGAGTTCTCGGGCAGGGTGCCGTTGGTGCCGACGCCGTGGCAGTTGCGCTGGAAGTCGGGCGCGCCACCGGCTTCGTTGGGGCCGTTGCCGCTCAAGCCCAGACAGGCGCTGTTGTTCAGCGAACCGGCGACGGTGTTGACTGCTGCCAGCGTCAGCGTATTCGTAGCGGTGCCGTTGGTGGCGTTGAATCCCAGGTTGGACGTGCGCAGTTGCCGGCAGTAGAGGGTGGCGCCACCGGCTACCGGGTACACCGCTGCCGTGGCATAGCCAGCGTCGGAATAGCACGCCCAGCCAGTGCCGCTGGCGCTGTTTATCGTCATGCCGGCGGGAATGGTCTCCGTCACTGTGATGTACTGGCCCGCCAGCACGGGCATGGGGCCGTAGTTGGCGACCACGATGTTCCAGTTGTAAGGCTGGCCCGTCACCACCGGGCTGAGGCTGGCCGATTTGGTGATGCGCAGGTCGGCCGTGTTGGTGACTTCGACGGTGCTGCTGTTGTTGGTGCCGTTCGGGTCGGGCGGCGTGGCCGTCACGTGGCCCGTGTTGGGGATGGTGCCGGTGGCGGTGACGTCGGCCACCAGTTGGATGTCAGGCAGGTCGGTGAACGCGCCGCCGGTGTAGGTGCCGGGGTAGGTGCAGGTCAGCAGCGGTGCCGCCCAGGTGCAGTTCCAGGGCGCCGGCGCGTTGTGGCTCACGTAGGTCATGCCGGCCGGCAGCGTGTCGGTCACGACCACGCCGGTGGGCGCGGCGCCGCCTTCCTGGCGCGCGCGCAGGGTGAAGGTGGCCTGGGTGCCGCTGGTGCCCGCGGCCAGGGCCACGGTCTTGCGGATGCTCATGTCGGTGCCGGCGCTCAGCGGCTGGCTCACCGTGGCGGTGTTGTTGGTGGTGTTGCCGTCCAGGTAGTTGGACGAGACGTCGAACGTGGCGTCGACGGCGCCGGTGACGTTGCCGACGGCGTTCACGGTGATGGGCGGGAAGCTGCTGCCATTGGCCAGACCGTCGCTGCGGGTGCAGGTGATCTGGGCGCCGACGGGCGGGCCCGGCTCATCGGTCAGCGGGTAGCCGCTGGCGGGCTGGCAGTCCCAGCCCGTTCCGCCAGGCCGCGAGGTGATGGACGAGCCTGACGGCACGTTGAAGGTGACGGTGGGCGACTGGCCGGCCGGCAACGGGTCGGGGCCGTTGTTGGCGACGTTCAGCGTGTAGGTGTAGGGTGTGCCCGCGGCAATGGTGCCGCCGGCCGAACTGGTGGCGGTGACGGCCAGGTCGGCCGCCTGCTGCACGGTGATGGTGCGGCTCAGGCTGTTGTTGCCTTGGTTCGGGTCGGCGGTGCTGGAGGTGACCGTGGCCGCATTCGTCCACACCTGTGCGCTGGGCAGCCGCACGCGCAGCGTGACCGTGCGCGAGCCGGGGAAGGGAATGGAAGCCCAGTCGCAGTGGTAGGGCGCGCTGGCGGTGCAGGTGCCGCCGTCGCTAGCACTCATGTCCACGAAGGTGGAGCCGGCCGGAATGGTGTCGGTCAGCACGACGTTGCTGGCGGCGCCGGTGCCGTTGTTCTGCACCGTCATGGTGATGGTGGCGATACCGCCGGCCGGCACCGGGTCGGGCGTGACGACGTGGTTGGCGAGCACCAGGTCCGCGCTCTGCGCCCAGGCACCGCCCGCCGCGCACAACAACGGAGCGGCTACCAGCGCAGCCCAGAAACCACGGCGCAGCGCGGGCCGGGCTGAAGGACTCGCCGACGGCGCAGTGCACGCCTCTGAAAACAAACGAATGCTCATGACAGGGTTCCCCTCGGTAATTCTCCCGAGCCTTCGCCCCCCCCTCCCCAAAGAGGGCACCGCGAAGCCCGGACTCGTTAACGCAATGGCAATGCTCACACACCACCAATTACATCTTACGCTCCTGACAATATTAGATGATTTGGTTACCTATCAAGACCGCTGCATAACTGGTAGCAGTCCCGATGCGCACTCGTCCGATCTGCGCTGCAATGGTGCCAGGAGGTGATGGTGGCGATGGACAGCTTCTTTCTGATGGGCGCGCGCCCGCTGGTCGAAGGCAGCCCGAGCATGAAGCTGCACGAATTGCTCGATTGGGGTGCCATTGCTGCTCAGTTGAAAGGCCTGTACCAGCGCGAGATCTCCGGCGCTGGCGGTCCCGAGCCCTACTCACCGCTGGGCATGTTCAAGCTGATGTTGCTGGGCCAGTGGCATGGTCTGTCGGATGCCCAACTGGAGCAAGCACTGCGCGTCCGGCTGGACTTCATGGTCTTCACCGGCTTCGAGCCCTCGGCAGGTGAGTTGCCCGACGCCAGCACCATCTGCCGCTTCCGCAACCGCTTGGTCAAGGCGGAGTTGGATCAGAAGCTGCTGACGCTCATCAACAGCCAACTGGAGCAGCGTGGCTTGAAGGTACAGGGCGCACGCGGGGCCATCATCGATGCCACCATCATCCCCAGCGCCGCACGGCCGCGCCAGCATGTGGAAGGCGAAGGCGAGCAAGCCAGGATCGTCGACAGTGCCGATGCCGATGCCCGCTGGGTCAAGAAGGGTAAACAAGCCTTCTTTGGCTACCGAGGTCACACGGCCGTGGACAGTGAAGACGGCTACGTCGAGCATGTGCAAGTGCATCCGGCCAACGAGGCCGAGATCAACAAACTGCCTGAGATCGTCGAAGCACTCTCGCCCGGGGTTGAAGCCGTTCTGGCCGACAAGGGCTATGCCAGCAAGGCCAACCGGCAATGGCTCCAAGAGCGCGGCATGGGCGATCTGATCCAGCACAAAGGCAGCGCCGGCAAGCCCGTGCATCCGCTGCTCAAAGCCTTCAACCAGAAGATCGGGGGCATTCGTTTCAAGGTCGAGCAGGCCTTTGGCACGATGAAGCGCCGATTCCACTTGGCCCGAGCGCGGTACTTCGGCACGGCCAAGGTGCAGGCGCAGATGTGCTGGGCGGCGCTGGGTATGAACCTGCTGAAGGCTCACCGCAAGCTCAAACGAATGGAGCTTGCGGGAGCAGGTGCGCCCTGAGTGGGGCAAACGGGGCTGCAAACGCAGCCTCAAAACAAAATACCGGGCCAGACGGCACCGAAAACACTGCTCAGATTCAGCAGCCCTGACCCTCACGTGCTCATCAGCAGGTTATGCAGCGGTCTTTAGAAGAAAATTTTTGAATTGGAACTCAAGCCCAAATGCGTAAAATGTCCTGAGTGAGCGCACCCAAGGACAACCCCTCCCTCGAACACCGAACCTCTGCCCAGCCGGTGCCAACCGGTGTTTTGTCCCGAGTGTCTGAAAACGTGCCCCAAAGCACGATCTGCGCCGCCGTCGACGCCCACGAGCGCGAGCGCGATTTCCTCTTCAAGTGGGAAGTCGATGCGCTCATCGACGCCGCCCGGCGCGGCCGACACGGCCTGCGCGACAGCCTGGTCGTGTCCCTCATGTACCGCCACGGCCTGCGCGCCTCCGAGCTGTGCGCGCTGCGCCAGGTCGACGTCAACCTCAAGGCCAGCCGCTTGTGGGTCAAGCGCCTCAAGAGCGGCCTGTCCACCGAGCAGCCGCTATCAGGCGAGGATTTGCGCCTGATTCGGCGCTACCTGCGGCAGCGCGAAGCCGATGGCACGGCCGAACTCCCCTGGCTGGTCATCAACGAGCGCGGCGCACCCCTGACCCGCAAAGGGGTCTACTACATCATCACCAGCGCCGCCCAGCGAGCCGGCCAGATCGGCGTGCACGTGCACCCGCACATGCTGCGCCACTCCACGGGCCACGAGCTGGCCAACAAGGGGCGCGATCTGCGCCTGATCCAGGACTACCTGGGCCACCGCGACCCCAAGAACACCGTGCGCTACACCCAGACCTCGGCGGCTAGGTTCGAGAACATCTTTGGGCGGTGAGGCCCAAGGCTCAGTGAGCCAATGCCCAGTGCGCGGCGGTCGTCTCTAGAGCTATTTCTCGCGGCGCACGCCCTTGAACGGCGTTCCACCTTGCTTCTGATCCATGAAGCGTCCGGTGTTGGAGTCGCGCTTCGTCCAGTTGCCGTTGACGGGGTTCTGGACTTGCGAGCGTTCACGCACCGCACCGCGTCGAGCGTTGTCTCCTGTCGGAGCATTTTTGGCCATGGCGTTCTCCAGTGGGCTGTTGATAAAAACAGTATTGTTACATGAGGCGGTTCTATAGTCAATCAAAATGTCAATAAAAAAGACTTGACGAATGCCTATCAAAAAGATAGTCTTCTTCGACGACTCTGGAGTCCATCCCATGACCCCCAACCTCCGCCTTGTCCGTTCCGCCCCCGATGCGCTGGGCCTTTACATTCGCGTCACTCGCGTGGGCAGTCCCGAGCTACAGAGCTTCATCGCGACGCGACCCATCCAGTTCTCGGGGGTCGTGCTGGATGCCAAGCTGGTCAAGCAGCAAAAGGAGTTGCTGACACTGGCGCAGGAGAAGCGGATCGACGTGGTTCTTGACCCGATGGCGGCCGCCATGGCCACACCGGGCGGGTATCGCCCGTCTATGAAAGAGTTGCCCTGGGCCAAGGACCGCCCCCATACGGCAGAGGACTTCAAGACTCCGTTTGCGCAAAGACAGTGCGCGGAGAGCTTGGCGACCTATGTGATGGACCATGGGTTCTCGCAGGTGCTGGCGCCGACGCACTTGATCAGTGAGGTCGATTCGCCATGGTTGCCCATCGATATCGCGCTCGCAAGCAACCTGCGGGACGCGCTCGACCGTAACGGTGGCAAGACTGTCGAAGTGCTGTATCCGCTGACGATTTCGTACGAAATCTTTCGAACGCCGGAAAAGCGCATGGCGGTGATCAGCTGGCTGAGCGCCGCCAATGTGCAGGGCTTGTGGCTCAACGTAGCGGGCTGCGGAGCGGACAGCAATGCAACCCAGATTGTTCGCTACTGCGATGCCGCCACTGATTTTCAGTCTCTGGGGATCCCCATCGTCGCCGACCATATGGGCGGCTTACCTGGGCTGTCCTTGATGGCGTTTGGTGGAGTGGGCGGCATTTCCCATGGAATCACCCTCAGCGAGCGACTGGACGTGAACAGCTGGCGTAAACCGCCGAGTGGTCGAGGGTTTGGCCCGAGGGTGCGTGTCTACATTCCCCAACTCGACACGTCTCTTTCACGGGATGAAGCGGAGCGCTTTTTCGAGGCGGGAGGCGGGAAGGCGCGAGCCAGGTTCGGGTGTCACGATTCGCACTGCTGTCCCCGCGGAGTCGAGGACATGTGTACGATGCCTGAGCGTCATTTCCTGTACCAGCGCAGCCAGCAAGTGGCCGCGCTGGGCCAGGTGCCAGAAACGCTTCGGCCTTCGTGGTTTCTGGAGGGCTACATCCGCCCCGCCAGCGATGTGGCCATCATTGCCCAGCAGCTATCGCTGCCCGAGGATCTGCGCAACAAGATGCAGACCAAGGCGAAGGGGCTGAACACGCTGAGAACGACCTTGGGACCTTATGCTCAGCAGCGCCGTGAAAAGTCGTTTGCACGCCACCCCAAGACACGGATCGCCCGTGTCGGGAATGGGTGATTTTTAACTTTCCTTCAACTTCGTAAGGGGTCGCAATGGGTGCCAATGCCATCGCGCGTCGGCTTGAATCGATTCATGACAAGGGAGCTATGCGTTCGGCTGATGTGGCCAACATCTTGAATGTCAGACCAGAGACGGTCTCTCGGTGGAGCACCGGCAAGACCTTGCCGCATGCGGCAACTGAAAAGCAGCTGCTGGAGCTGGAATACATCTTAGACAGGCTGGCGGACATCTACGAACCGCGCGATGCGCGGATGTGGCTGCTTTCGCGTCAGCGCGTGCTGGAAGGAAAAGTGCCGGCTGAGCTGATTCAGCAAGGCCAGGTAGACGATGTGCTTGCCGTGGTGGATCGACTGCTTGACGGGGCCTATCTATAAGGCAGCGATTGCACTGTGCAGCACGACCCGGAACTGTTAGATGCGCTGACGGCCTTCACGCCTGTTTCCTTTGATGGCGTGGTTTTCAGGGCGACGCGACAGAGCCTGTCACCTGTCGCGGCATCGACCAATGGCGGTCGATGGATGTTTCCGCGCGGTGCCCCCGTGCTGTATACAAGCGTGCAAAAAGAAGGGTCGCTCGCCGAAATCGCCTTTCACTACACACGCATGACCCCCGTGCCGACCAAGCCGGTGATGGTTCACCGATTGCAAGTTTCGTCGCGTCGCACACTGAAACTCATACAGGCAGACATCGCAAGCTTGGGCGTGCCAGCGGAGCAGTACAAAGAGGTCGGTCTGCAGCGAACTCAGGAAATCGGAGCTGCGGTTGAATATCTGGGGTGCGATGGTCTGATCGCGCCGTCGGCGCGGTGGTCTTGCGACAACTTGATCCTATTCCCGGAGCGGCTAGCCTTGGATTGCGAAATGGAAATCCTAGACAGCGAGACTGTGGATTGGCTCGAATGGGCCAAGGAGCACGGCTTGCATGGCCCTGATGAAAATGACCACCACCGAGCGCCTGGTGCGTTTTGAAACGGCTCAGGAAAGGGGTCTCCTCGTTTTCAGTGCAATAAGTGACGGTACGAAAAGCTAGCACTGGCGCGGAGGTGGTGTTGGTAGATCGTTGATTTCATTGACTTTCCTGTTCACTTTCAAATCTGCGATTCGTGGCGT
>Ga0209604_1003102_pt1 | contig 11606 bp, 8 predicted proteins | sample AD_UKC097_MetaG_FD_184405 | JGI IMG/M metagenome (GOLD analysis project Ga0209604, IMG submission 184405) | Active sludge microbial communities of municipal wastewater-treating anaerobic digesters from USA - AD_UKC097_MetaG (SPAdes) (version 2) | ecosystem: Engineered > Bioreactor > Anaerobic >... | reverse complement strand
GGCCAGATTCTCCGCAAGAACCGCGCCACCGTGTTTCATTGCGATGTGCTGCGCCACGTACAGGCCCAGGCCGGTGCCGGTCGCGCGGGTTGTGAAGAAGGGCTTGAACAGCTTGTCGGCCGCATCCGGGCCGAAGCCGGGCCCGGCGTCGGTCACGGCCAGCAGCACGCCCGGCGCGCCGTCGCGCTCCGATGGCGCCAGCGTCACCCGCACCGGGGAACCAGGCGCCGCAAGAACCGCGTTGTGGATCAGGTTGAACAGCGCCTGACGCAGCAGCACCGGGTCCACATCGAGCATGATCGCGCCGTCGGGCGCCGAGAACTCGACCGGCTGGCGCTGGCCGATGCTCTGGTGGCAGAAGGTGATGGTGTCGCGCACGAGGGCCTGCAGATCGGTGGTCTGCAAGGTCGAGCGCGACAGCTGGCTGATGCGCAGGATGCGCTGCACGATGTCGCGGCACTCGGTGCCGGCCTTTCGCACGTCCTGCAGCAATTCGGCGACACGCGCCGGGTCGTGTGCCTCGCGTTCGGCCAGCTGCGCCAGGTTGATCACGCCCACCAGCGGGTTGTTCAGCTGGTGCGCGATCTGGCCGACCAGCTCGCCCATGGCCGACATCTTTTCGATCTGCACGATGCGCTCGTGCTCGCTGGTGAGCTTGCTGAGACTGGACTCCGCCGCCTGCTGCCGGTTGTAGACCAGGCTGAACACCTTGTAGAGCACCCCGAACAGCAGGATGCCGCCGCCGCCGATGGTCGCCCACAGCAGGTACAGGCCCTGTCGCAGCGTCTGGTTCAGGTCGTGCGGATCGCGGTACAGCGACAGCACCCCGATGACGTCGCCGGGGGGCCGGGTCGGGTCGTGGGAGAAGATGGGCACGTAGCACTCGATGGTGCCCTGGGTCGGTTGGCCATGTGGGCTGGTGTCGAACCGATTGCCGCCGGGATTGAACACCGCCTGAACCTCGCCCTGAAACGCGCGCGAGATCTGTTCGCCGTGCCGGGTCCGGTCGGAGCCCACCAGCGCGGGGTCGTCCGACCAGACGATGATGCGATCGCGATTGAACACCTTGATGCGCGCCGTGCCCGGCAAGTTCTGCAATGTGTCGAAGATGCGACCGAAGCGCATTCGCGCTGCCTCGTCCATGTCGGGGCGAAGATCGGCCGCCTTCACCGGCTGCTCGACCGTCAGGGCAAAAACCATGTCCCGCACGATCGCCGCTTCGCGCTCGATCATCGATTGCCGGAAGAACGAAGCCTGGACCAGGCCGGTGCCTATGACCATCGCCACGATCATCAGCAGGCTGATGGTCGCGAACAGGCCGGGTGGGCTGGTCAGTCGGGGCAACTTGAACATGGCGTGGACCGCCATCCTACCGAAGCGGCCGCACCGCGGATGGATCGTCGGGTTCGTCGCGGTGGCATCCGCGCCAACGGCGGTCGTCAGACGGGAACGAGACCAACACCCGGCATCTCAGCCGCGCGGCGCGGCATCCAGGCGGGTGTGGCGCAGCAACTGTGCCAGCTCGGGCAGCGCGATGACGCGGATCCCGTTGGCGCTGGCAAAACGGACCGCCTGCGGCGTGAGATCGCCCAGCGCGACCACCAGGCCGTCGCGGGCCTCGGCCTGGTCGATCGCGGCCTTGAGCTCGCGCAGCGGCTCCACGCCCAGGCTGGCGGCCTTCCAGCGCCGCGCGTGCACCAGCGTGGTCGCGCCCGCCTTGCGCAGGGCCAGGTCGGCGCCGGCTTCGCCCGAAGCCTTGAGGCGTTCGACCTCGAACCCTTGCGCCTGCCAGGCGGCCTCCACCGCCGCGCTGAACGCGGCCCACGCCATGCCCCGTGTGGCGGCTTCCGTCTGCTCGACGCGCGCCGCGCGCGGTTCGCGCAGCTGCCGTCTCGCGGCCAGTACCGCGATCACCAGGAAAGGGAACCCGCCCATTGCGCCGAACCAGAACAGGTCGGGCGGCAGCAGCAGGCGCGACACCGCAGCGAAGGCCACCGCCAGCGCCAGGCTGATCCACCATGACGACCGCAGCAGGATCGCGAACAGCGACTTCTCGGCCATGCGGAACTTCATGCGCCGCGCTCCTGCGCCACCGCGGTGAGCCGGCCCAGCGCGAGGCGCAGCTGCCGCCCGCAACGCGCGGCCAGCGCTTCGTCGTGCGTGACCACCACGAAGGCCATGCCCTGCTCGCGTGCGAGATCCAGCATCAGCTCGAACACGCCATCGGCGGTGACGCGGTCCAGGTTTCCGGTGGGCTCGTCGGCCAGCACGCAGGCCGGGCGGGTGACCAGCGCGCGCGCAATCGCCACGCGCTGACGCTCGCCGCCCGACAGCTCGGCCGGGCGGTGGTGGATGCGGTCCTGCAACCCGACGCGGGCGAGCGTCGCCTCGGCCACACCCGCGGCCTCGGCACGCGGCGCGCGCCGGATCCACAGCGGCATGGCCACATTGTCGAGCGCGCTGAACTCGGGCAGCAGGTGGTGGAACTGGTAGACAAAACCGAGGTGCCGGTTGCGCAGCGCGCCCTGCTCGGCGGCGCTCAGGCCGGCCAGCGGCTGGCCCATCAGCGCCACGCGGCCGCCGCTCGGGGCATCGAGCCCGCCGAGCAGGTGCAGCAGCGTGCTCTTGCCCGATCCCGACGCGCCGACGATGGCCAGCGTCTCGCCGGCACGCACCGACAGGTCCACCCCCTGCAGCACGGTCACGTCGAGCCGCCCCTCGGCGAATCGTTTGGTCAGGCCACTGGCCTCAAGCACAGTCTGGTTCATCGTTCACTCACCCGAAGACAAACAGGTTTCGCCGCCGGGCCGCCCCAAGGCGAAACGCGGCCCCCTCGGGGGGCAGGGAGCCACACGCAGTGGGCGACCGTGGGGGCCACATCACTCATATCTGAGCGCCTCCGCGGGGTTCACGCGGCTGGCGCGCCAGCTCGGGTAAATCGTGGCCAGAAAGGCCAGCGCCAGCGAAATCACGGCCACGGGCACGATGTCGCTGCGCTGCGGGTCGCTGGGCATGTGGCTGATGAGGTAGATGTCCTTGGGCAGGAAACTGGCGTGGAACAGCCGCTCCAGCGCCGGCACGATGACATCGATGTTGAAGGCCACGCCCAGGCCCAGCAGCAGACCGGCCAGCGTGCCGATCACGCCCACCATCGCGCCCTGCACCACGAAGATGCCCATGATGCTGCCCGGGCTGGCGCCCAGGGTGCGCAGGATGGCGATGTCGGCGCGCTTGTCGGTCACCGTCATCACCAGTGTCGAGACCAGGTTGAACGCCGCCACCGCCACGATCAACGTCAGGATGATGAACATCATGCGTTTTTCCAGCTGCACGGCGGCAAACCAGGTTCGGTTCTGGCGCGTCCAGTCGCGGATCAGCAGGTCGCCGCTGAGGCGGCCGGCCAGTTGCCCGGCCACCGTGCGGGCCTGATGCAGGTCGCGCAGCTTCACGCGCACGCCGGTGGGGCCTTCCAGGCGGAAGATGCGCGCGGCGTCGTCCTGGTGCACCAGCGCGAGCGCCGAGTCGTATTCGTAGTGGCCCGAGCTGAACAGGCCCACCACCGTCATCTGCTTGAGTCGCGGCAGCACGCCCGCGGGCGTGACCTGGCCGCTGGGCGCGATCAGGGTGACCGGGTCGCCCTCACGCACGCCCAGGCTGCGCGCCAGGTCGACGCCGAGCACCACGCCGAAACCGCCGGGCGCCAGCCGCTTGAGCGCGTTGTTCTTGAGCTCGCCGGCCAGATCGGTCACGGCGGGTTCCAGCGCCGGGTCGATGCCGCGCACCAGCACGCCCTTCATGTCCTCACCGCGCGCCAGCAGCGCCTGCGCGGCGATGAAGGGCGCGGCACCGACGACCTCCGGATGCGCGCGCACCTCGTCCAGCGTGCGGTTCAGATCGGGCAGCGCCGCGCCGCCCTGGGCGTGGATCTCGATGTGGGAGACCACGCCGAGCATGCGGTCGCGCACCTCCTTCTGGAAGCCGTTCATCACGCTGAGCACGATGATCAGCGCGCCCACGCCAAGGGCGATGCCGAGCATCGACACGCCCGAAATGAACGAGATGAAGCCGTTGCGCCGCGTGGCGCGCCCGGCCCGGGTGTAGCGCCAGCCAAGAATCAGTTCGTAGGGGATTTGCATCGGCATCGGAAAGGGGTCACGGGGAGATTGTGGCACCGGCGCCCGACGCGCCCGGCCTTCCGGGACAATAGCCCGCATGACCGAGCCCACCCACCTGCTGATCGCATTCGCCGCCGGCTCGACGCCCCAGGCGCGCGAGGCGCTGGGCGCCCTGCGCCTGCCCCGGCTGGAACGGCTGCTGCGGCGCTTGCGGCCTCTGCCGCCCGAACCGGTGGACGAACACGCGCCCGAGACGCCACACGAGCGCGCCCTGGCCCGCGCCCTCGGCCTGGTCACGCAGGCCGGCCGCACGCCCTGGGCCGCGCACGCGTTGCACCGCACTGGCGGCGCGCCGGGCCCGCACGCTTGGGCCTGGATCACGCCCTGCCACTGGCAGGCCGGCATGGACCAGGTGCTGATGCAGGACCCGGCCGCGCTGGCGCTGGATGGGCCGCACGAGCGCGCGCTGTTCGAGGCGATGCAGGCCTGGTTCGCCGACGACGGCCTGGAGCTGCGCCTGGACGCGCCCGGGCGCTGGCTGGCGCGCGGCGAGCTGTTTCGCGACCTGGTCAGCACGTCGGTGGACCGGGTCAGCGGGCGCGACGTGGCCGCCTGGATGCCGCAGTCGCCCCAGGCCAGCCGCCTGCACCGACTGCAGAGCGAGATGCAGATGCTGCTCTACACCCACCCGGTGAACGACGCGCGCGCCGCCCAAGGCCTGGCGCCGGTCAATTCGTTCTGGGTCAGCGGCGCGGGTGCCCTGGATAAAGCCCCGGCGGCTGAACCCGCGCCCGAACTGGACCTGAGCCTGCGCGACAGCGCGCTGCGGCAGGACTGGACCGCCTGGGCCGAGGCCTGGCAACGCCTGGACGCCACGCGCTGCGCCGCGCTCGCCGAGGAACTCGAACGCGGCGCGCCGGTGCGCCTGACGCTGTGCGGCGAACAGGCTTGGCAGACCTTCGAGGCCGCGCCACAAGGCTTTTTTCAACGGTTTTCGGGCTTTTTTGGCGCCTCCCCAGCGTCAAAGCGCCTTGAGCAGCTATGAAATTGATAGTCCGTGACGTGCCGCCGCGCGCGGCCTGGGCGCTGGAACAGGCCGGGGTGCACCCGTTGCTGGCGCGCCTCTTCGCGGCCCGCGGCGTGCGCAGCCCCGACGAGCTTGACGACGGGCTGGCACGCCTGCTGCCGCCCGACAGCCTCCAAGGCGCCGCAGCCGCGGCGGAGCTGCTTGCCGACGCCATCGCCGCCGATCGGCGCCTGTGCATCGTGGCCGACTACGACTGCGACGGCGCCACCGCCTGCGCCGTCGCCCTGCGCGGCCTGCGCCTGCTGGGCGCACGCCACGTGGACTACCTGGTGCCGGACCGCGTGGTGGACGGCTACGGCCTGACCCCGCCGATCGCGCGGCGCGTGAAGGAACGCGGCGCCGACGTGCTGATCACCGTGGACAACGGCATTGCCAGCGTGGACGGCGTCGCCGAGGCGCGCCGGCTCGGCCTGCAGGTGCTGGTGACCGACCACCACCTGCCGGCCGCACCTGAAGCCGGCGTGGTCGCGCTGCCGGCTGCCGACGTCATCGTCAACCCCAACCAGCCCGGATGCCCGTTCGAGAGCAAGGCCCTGGCCGGCGTGGGCGTGATGTTCTACGTGCTGCTGGCGCTGCGGGCCGAGTTGCGGCAGCGTGGTGCATTTGACGAGCCGAGCGGCGCCGGGCCGCCCCAAGCCGCGAGCCCTTGCAGGGCGCACGTCGGCGAGACGCCGACCCTCTTCGGCCTGTCCGACCCTGCGCGAGCAGGATCGGAGCCGCAGGCCTCAGCCCCCTCGGGGGGCAGCGAACCACGCGCAGCGGGAAGCGTGGGGGCCCGGCTGCGCCAACCCAAGCTCGACACCCTGCTCCCGCTGGTGGCCCTGGGCACCGTGGCCGACGTGGTCAAGCTCGACGCCAACAACCGCCGCCTGGTCGCCCAGGGGCTGAAGCGCGTGCGCGCCGGCGCGATGCAACCCGGCCTGGCGGCCCTGTTTGCCGCCGCCGGACGCAAGGCCACCGCCGCCACCACCTTCGACTTCGGCTTTGCCCTCGGCCCGCGCATCAATGCCGCCGGGCGCCTGTCGGACATGACCTTGGGCATCGAATGCCTGCTGACCGACGACGTCTCGCGCGCCGACGAACTCGCGCGCCTGCTCGACGGCATCAACCGCGAGCGGCGCGAGATCGAAGGCGGCATGCGCGAGCAGGCCTTTTCGATTGCCGAATCGTTGTTGGCCACCACCGGCGATGGCGCCGTCGAGCCGCCGCCCGCGTTGTGCGTGTTCGACCCCGGCTTTCACGAGGGGGTGGTCGGCATCGTGGCCTCACGCCTCAAAGACCGGCTGCACCGCCCAACCTTCGTGTTCGCCGCCAGCGCCGCGCCGGGCAAGGGCCACGAGCTCAAAGGCTCGGGTCGGTCGATTGCCGGTTTTCACCTGCGCGACGCGCTCGATCTGGTGGCCAAGCGCCATCCGGGCGTGCTGCTGCGCTTTGGCGGCCACGCGATGGCGGCCGGCTGCACGATCGACGCGACGGCGTTGCCGACCTTCGAAGCCGCGCTGGCCGAGGTGGCGCGCGAATGGCTCGATGCCGCCACGCTGACGCGCCGGCTGGAGACCGACGGCCCGCTGGCGCCCGAGTACCGCCGCGCCGACCTGGTGGACGCGCTGCACCGAGAGGTCTGGGGCCAGGGCTTTGCCGCCCCCACGTTCAGCGAGGAGGTGGAGGTGGTGTCGCAACGGCTGGTCGCCGAAAAGCACCTGGCGCTCAAGCTCAAGCACCAGGGCCAGCCGGTGGACGGCATCTGGTTCGGCCGCACCGATCCGCTGCCGGCGCGGGTCAAGCTGGCCTTTCGGCTCGACGCCGACGAATGGCAGGGCGTGCGTCGGGTGCGCTTCCTGGTGGAAGACGCGGAAACCCCGGTTTGAGGCGTCAGATTGGCCAGACCCCAGCGCGGGACGGCCACCAGCCGCTATCCATAACGAAGCATCACGGCTTGACGCCGTTGCGTGCCTTTTCCTTCAGGCACTCCAGCACATGAGGCGAGACGAACTTGTGCACCTCGCCACCGAGCAGCGCGATCTCGCGCACAAAGGTGCTGCTGACGAACTGGTACTTGTCGCTGGGGGTGAGAAAGACGGTTTCCACGTCGGGCATGAGGGTGCGGTTCATGCCGGCCAGCTGGAACTCGTAGTCGAAGTCGGTCACGGCGCGCAGGCCGCGCACCATGGCCTTGCCGCCGCGCGCCACCACGAAGTCGCGCACCAGGCCCGAAAAACTCTCCACCGTGACCTGCGGGTAGCGCTTCACCGCCTCGCGCGCCATCTCGATGCGTTCGTCCAGGCTGAACAGCGCCTTCTTGTGGTGGCCGGCGGCGACTGCGACGATCACGCGTTCGAACAACTGGGTGGCGCGGCGCACCACGTCTTCATGACCCAGGGTCATGGGGTCGAAGGTGCCGGGGTAGACGGCGAGCACGCTGTGGGTCATGGAAGGTCTCCGGTTTGGGCGCGATGATACGTGGGCGCGGGCCGTTGTGGTGCGAGCTCAGGCACCGCGCTGCAACAGGTGGGCATGCACCGCGCCGGCCTTGAGATGGCGGCGCAGCACCAGGCCCATCGCCTGCAGGCGTTCGGCGCTCCAGGCCTGCGGCGCCTCCAGGTAGACGAAGCCGCCGGGCGCCACGGCCTTGGCCGCGGCCGCCAGCGCGGAATCGAACAGGCCGGCATCGAAGGGCGGATCGAGCAGCACCAGGTCCAGGCTGGCCGGCGCGACGCGGCCCAGCGCCACCAGGCCGTCGCCACGCTGCACCTGCACCGCGATGGCGTCCAGCCGCTTGCGCGTGGCCTGCAGCTGGGCGACCAGCGCGGGATCCGACTCCACCAGCAGCGCCGATGCGGCACCACGTGAGGCGGCCTCGAAGCCCAGCGCGCCGGTGCCGGCAAACGCATCCAGACAAACCCAGCCCGAGAGGTCCTGGCCCAGCCAGTTGAACAGCGTCTCGCGCACCCGGTCGGGCGTGGGGCGCAGGCCCGGACGGTCGGGCACCTTCAGGCGCGTGCGCTTCCACTGCCCGCCGATGATGCGGACCTCATGGGCCGGGTGACCTTTCGGGGGGCTGGGCTTTGCTGCCGCCGCAGCGCCGCGAACCGGGGTCGGATTCTTCATGGCGCCACTGTAATCGCAGCGGGCGCGTGCATCCGTTCAACGACGCGCAAAACGCCGGCAGGCCCGGCGGTAGGCCCGCAGGGTCTGCTCAGCGCGCACCAGCACACCGTCGGGCACGCCCGGGTCCGCGCTCTGGCCGGTCAGCAGCTCGATGCCTTCGCTCACGTGGGTCACCGCGTGGACCTGGAACAGGCCCGCCGCGACCGCATCGACGACATCGCGGTCCAGCATCAGATGGCGGCGGTTGCGCTCGGGAATCAGCACCGCGTGGCTGCCGTCGAGCCCGGCGTGCTCGCAGACGCGGAACCAGCCTTCGATCTTCTCGTTGAGACCGCCCACCGGCAACACCTCGCCGTGCTGGTTCACCGCACCTGTGACCGCGATCGACTGCCGCAACGGCAGGCCGGACAGGCTGGACAGCAACGCATAGAGCTCGGCACACGAGGCCGAGTCACCCTCCACGCCGTGGTACTCCTGCTCGAACACGATGGCCGCGCTCAGCGCCAGCGGCGCGAGATGGCCGAACAGCGCCGACAGGTAGCTGCCAAGGATCAGCACCCCCTTGTCGTGGATCGGTCCGGAGAGCTCGACCTCGCGCTCGATGTTGACCACGCCCTGGTGACCGGCCCAGGTGCGCGCCGTCACCCGCACCGGAAAGCCGAAGCGCGTGTCGCCGAGGTCGATCTGGGTCAGCGCGTTGATCTGGCCCACCCGGCCGCCATGCAGCGTGATCATGCGGTCGCCCTCGGCCACCGATTCACGCAGCCGCACGGCCACTGCGTCATGGCGGGCGGCGCGCGCGGCCAGCGCAGCCTCCACCTCGGCGGCCCCGACCAGCCCGGCGTGGCACAGGGCGGCGGCCTCGGTCACCAGCGCCTCGGTGCGCGCGAAGATCGCGCTCTGGCGGGTGCGGTCGTCGGCCTCACGGTGCATTTCTTCCACCAGCCGCGCGACACCCGCCGCCGAAAAGTGCGGCAGGGCCAGACGTCGGCAGGCCTGCGCCACGAAGATGCCGGTGGCGCGACGCGTGGCCTCGGTGGCGATGAAGCTGTCGGCAAAGTCCACCTTGACCCGGAAATGGCGCGCAAACTCGGGGTCGCCCTCCTGCAGTTCGTAGAAATGTTCGACCGCGCCGATCAGCACGATCTTGACATCGACGTCCACCGCCTCGGGCTCCAGCGACACCGCGCCCATGGACGAAGCCAGGGTGCCGGGTTCTTCGATCTGGAGCCGGCCATTGCGCAGGAAGCGGCGCAGCTTCTCCCACACCAGCGGATCGGCCACCAGATCGCGCAGGTGCAGCATCAGGAAGCCGCCGTGGGCCTTGAGCAGGCTGCCGGCGCGGATGCGCGAGAAATCGGTCACGAGAACGTCGTCCTCGGTCTGGTATTCGATGCTGCCGAACAGGGCGCGAAACAAGGGGTTGTTCTCGACGATCACCGGCGCGCCACTGCAGCCCCCGTTGTCCACCACGAGGTTCACGCGGTAACGCGCCAGCGTGGCCTCCAGCGCCTCGCGGCGGGACTCGTCGTCGGGCTCGAACACCTCGAACAGCTCGATGTTGTCCAGCACATCATGCTCGACCTCATCGAGCCAGGCGCCGAGCTTGACCGAGTCCTTGATCTGCTTCTTCAGCCCGAGCCGGATCGCCTGCAGTTCGTGCTCCAGCAGCGGCCGCACCACCTGGCGGCGCAGCTCGGCCCGGGCCTCGTTCATGACCCGCTCCATCGCGCCGGTCTTCTCCAGGAAGCGGTTGATCTCGCCGTGCAGTTCGTGCTCGGCGCGGTCGAACTCGGCGCGACGCTCGCGCGGCAGCTCGGCGGCTTCCTTTTCGGTCAGCGCCTGGCCGTTGTCGCCGCGCAGCGTGAACACCAGGTGGCCGTCTTCGCGGCGCAGCGCGAAGTTTCGGGCTTCGGCAAACGCCGTGAGCGCGGCGTAGGCCTCGGCCTCCTGCGCCAGGTAGGCCTTTTCGACCGACTCGCTGCCGGATTTGAACTCCTGGCCTTGGAGCCGCTTGGGCACCTCGGCCTGCAGCGTGCGAACCAACGTGGTCATCAACTGGCGCAGCTGGCGCCCCTGCCCAGCCGGCATGCGCAGTGCGCGCGGATGCTCCGGCGTGTCGAAGTTGTGCAGGTAACACAGGTCGGGCGGAACGGGCCGGCCCGCCGCCACCGTCTGCATCAGCTGCTGCAGAAGCGAGGAGCGCCCGCTGCCCACTTCGCCCAGCACGAACAGGTTGTAGCCCGGCTGCTGCAGGGCCAGGCCGAAGCGCGCGGCCGTCTCGGCCCGCTCCTGGCCGATCCAGGGCAGGGGCTCGTTCAGCAGCTCGGCGGTGTCGGCAAATCCCAGCTGCGCGGGATCGACGGTGATCCGCAATTGGCCGGGGGTCAGGTTGGAGATCGGCATGGTGTTTCGGTCGGCTGGGCGCAACGCGCGTCGGACCGAGCTTATACCGGTCGGTCCGCCAGGGCCAGGGTGGCCGCGGCCGCCCGTTTGCGGTTAGGCTAACGGCATGCACGCCGAAGATGCCCAAGCAGCCCCCGCCAGCGCGGCCTCCGATTCGCCTCCCGCCTCGACACTGGCCTTGCGCCGCGTCGCCATCGACACCTGGCACGAAAACGTGGCCTACCTGCACCGCGACTGCGCCGTCTACCGGGCCGAGGGCTTCCAGGCCTTGTCCAAGGTTGAAGTACGGGCCAACGGGCGGCACATCCTGGCCACGGTCAACGTGGTCGACGACGCCACCATCGTCGGCTGCGACGAACTGGGCCTTTCGGAAGACGCGTTCAACCGGCTCGGCGTCCTGGACGGGCACACGGCCTCGATCTCGCAGGCCGAGCCGCCGGCCTCCATGGCCGCGCTGTTCCGCAAGATCGGCGGTGAGCGGCTGGGGCGCGACGATTTCCATGCCATCGTCCAGGACATCGCCAGCCACCACTATTCCAAGATCGAGCTGACCGCCTTCGTCGTCGCGTGCAACCGGGCCGAGCTCGATCGCGAAGAGGTCTACTTTCTGACCGAGGCCATGGTCGGTAGCGGGCGTCGTCTGGACTGGCACGAGCCGTTGGTCGTGGACAAACACTGCATCGGCGGCATCCCCGGCAACCGCACCTCGATGCTGGTGGTTCCCATCGTCGCCGCGCACGGCATGTTGTGTCCCAAGACGTCGTCGCGCGCCATCACCTCGCCGGCCGGCACCGCCGACACCATGGCGGTGCTGGCCAACGTGGAACTGCCCTTTGCCCAGCTCGAACAGATCGTTCGCCAGCACCGCGGCTGCCTGGCCTGGGGCGGCA
>Ga0209604_1003099_pt1 | contig 11611 bp, 10 predicted proteins | sample AD_UKC097_MetaG_FD_184405 | JGI IMG/M metagenome (GOLD analysis project Ga0209604, IMG submission 184405) | Active sludge microbial communities of municipal wastewater-treating anaerobic digesters from USA - AD_UKC097_MetaG (SPAdes) (version 2) | ecosystem: Engineered > Bioreactor > Anaerobic >... | reverse complement strand
CAACAGAGCCTGTATTCTTCGAACTTATCCGTAAATAGGTAAAATATCAATCCGAACCGTATCGAACGCGGTGTCGGAGTGATGCGTTGAGCAAACGAGTTGATTCCTGGTTGGTAACGGACGAGTTCTGGCAGCGTGTTGAACCGCTGATCCCTCAACGTGCGCTGGTGCCGGACAAGCAGTACGTTCGCAAGCCTGGAGCAGGTCGACCGGCCAAGCCGGCACGCCAAGTGTTCGAGGCCATCGTGTTTGTGCTGCGCACAGGCTGCCAGTGGAAGGCGCTGCCCGCTGAGCGCTTTGGCAGCGCCAGCGCCATCCACAAACGCTTTCTCGAATGGGAGAAGGCGGGCTTCTTTGAAGCCGTCTGGAAAGCCGGTTTGGCGGAATACGACGACATGCAAGGCATCGCGTGGCGATGGCAAAGCGTCGATGGCGCGATGATGAAGGCACCCTTGGCACAAGAAGCTGTCGGCCCGAACCCGACGGACCGGGGGAAAAAAGGGAAGCAAACGCCACCTGCTGGTGGACGGCCGTGGCGTCCCGTTGTTGCTCGTCGTGAGCGGGGCCAACGTCCACGACTGCAAGAGGCTTGATGCGGTGCTCAGCGCCGTTGTCATCAAACGCAAGAATCCACCCCACAGGCGAAACAAACACCTTTGCGCCGACGCAGGCTACCGTGGTGCCGAGCATCTGCGCACCATCGAAGGCCACGGCTACATCCCTCACGTCGTCAGTCGCCGAACGGAGGCAGCAATCAAGAGGCGCACCCCGGAGAAGAAGGCCAGGCGCTGGGTTGTTGAGGTTTGCCATAGCTGGTTCAACCGTTTCCGAAAACTGCTCGTGCGCTACGAGAAGCTCGAGCGCAGCTTCCTCGCACTCAACCATCTCGCGGCGGCGATCATCGCGTTTCGCAAGGTGCCTTTGAGTGTCAACATAATTTACGGATAGATTCTTCGTATCACTCAGAGTGTGCCAAGCGCAGCAAGAGACTGGGCGTATTGCTTCTGCTGGTCCTGACCGCGGTTGACGCTGCCCCCGACCGGCCGCAGCAAGCCGTCGCGCAGGCCGTAGACCAACCCGTGCACCTCGACTTGCTGCCCGCACTCCCAGGCGCGGCGCAGGATGGTGGTGCGGCACACGTTGCTGACCTGCTCGATCACGTTCATCTCGCAAAGCCGCGCTGCGCGCTCGTCAACGCTGGTAATGCCGTCGAACCGATCAGCGTGTTTGCGCGCCACGTCCTCCAGATGGCGCAGCCAGTTCTCGGCCAGACCGGTGCGGCGCTGTTCTATCACCGCCTGCACGCCGCCGCAGCCGTAGTGGCCCACCACGAGAACATGCTCGACCTTCAACACCTCGACCGCATACTGCAGAACCGTCAGGCAGTTCAGATCGGAGTGCACCACCAGGTTGCCGACGTTGCGGTGCACGAACACCTCGCCAGGCCGCAGGCCCAGAATTTCGTTGGCCGGCACCCGGCTGTCGGAACAGCCGATCCACAGGTAGCGCGGCATCTGCTGGTGCGCCAGCCGCTCAAAGTACTGCGGATCTTCCGCAGCGCAGCGCGCCGACCAGGCACGGTTGTTCTCCAGCAGAGGGGCCAGGCTGGACATGGCATCTCCACGGAGCGACATCAACGCCCCTTCCACACCGGCTTGCGCTTCTCGGCGAAGGCACGCGGACCTTCCTGCGCGTCCTCGCTGGCGTAAGCGGCACGGTAGATGTTGTGGGCCAGCGCCATACCGGCCTCGCAGCCGGCGCTCATCGCCGTCATGATCGATTCCTTGCCCGCCATCACCGACAGCGGCGCGTTGTCGCGGATGCGTTCGGCCAATGCGGTGGCGCGAGCGCGCACGGCATCCGGCGTGTCTTCCAGGTAGTTGATGAAACCGAGCCCATGAAAGGTTTCGATCGGATACAGGTCGCCGGTCAGCACCATCTCCATCAGCAGCGGCTGCGGCAGCATCCACAGCAGGGGAATGGCCCACGGGCTACCGCGCCCGGCGATGCGGGTTTCGGTGATGCCGACCTGCGTGCCCTTGAGGCCGACGCGCAAATCCGAGTTCAGGCTCAGCATCATGCCGCCGGCAATCAGGTGCCCGGTCATGGCCGCGATGATGGGCTTGGCCACACGGCGCTGGCGGCCATGGAACGGGTCCTTCATCTTGGTCAGGATGTCCACGCCTTCTTCCTTCTTGACACGCGAAGCCTCACGCAGGTCGAGCCCGGCGCAGAAGGTGCCGCAGTCGGCAGAAGTCAGGATTGCCACGCGTACGTTTTTGTCGGCATCGACTTCACCCCACAGATCGTGCAGCCGGTTGGCGGCGGCCGGTGACAGCGCGTTACGCATCTCGGGGCGGTTGATCTCCACGGTGGCAATGCCATCGCGCACTTCGTACAAAACCGTTTCTGCTTCACTCATATCCTGATCTCCTATTAAAAAAATTGCTTGCTCTGCACATACGAACGCTGATTCGTCAGCGCCTTCGTCGCATGATTCACTCCGTGACCGATTTCACGCGTTGTAGACCATGTCACCTTCTCTTCGTGCGGCTGCTGAACGCACAAGCTCTTGCGTCAACTGCTCCATCCAGCGGTCGATGGGAACAGAAGGAACAAACCTCTGGTGAATGAGCTGGAAGTAGCGGGTGTTGGCGGCCCAGTCGACAAAATCGGCAAAAGGCAGTTGCTGCTGATCCAGCAATTTGAACTTCAGCAACACCTTGACTGCGTGGTGCGCATGTCGGTCAGGGCTCTTGACAAAGGCGTTGAGGCGCGCGCGCGCGTAGGCCAGCACCTCGGCGCGGTAGCGGAATACCGGGCCGTGGCCAGGAATGACCCAGCACGGGTCAAGCCGCTCGATCAGGTCGAAGGTGGCGGCCACTTCGTCGAATGCGGCGTCGCCCTCAAGCTCCGGAAACACCACGCCGAAGCCTTTTTCCCACAAGGCATCTGCCGAGATCAGGGTTTGGGACTGCGGCTCAAACAGAATGACTGAATGGGGATCGTGGCCCGGCGCCGCATGAATTTGCCACGCCGTGTCGGCCAGCTGAATTTCCGTGCCAGGTAAAAGAAGACCATCGAACTTGAACCGGGGGCAGTGTTGCCCGGATGGCACATAGTTCAGGGCGACGGGGTCCCATGACGAGACAAGTGATGCATGGCCTGGCGGAATGAGGGTTTGAAGTTCTGGGTAATTGCCCTGGAGGACGGCATTGCCGCCGCAGTGGTCGCTGTGTAGATGCGTGTTGAGCAGCAAGTCCAGCGGACCCTGCTGCAAAGCGGCGCTGACCAGCCCGGTCGTTAGTTCCGCGTGCGTGCTGTAGCCACTGTCAACGAGTGCGCTGGACTGTGCTCCGATGAACAAAATATTGTTCGAGGACAGCCAGCCGCGCTCAAAAACCTGAATACCGTTCGGAAGTTGGATGCCGGTCATGGGCCGTCTCGGGCACGTCATTTTGAGCAGTGGATAACACCAGGTTTGCAAAGAGGGGCGCGCATGCTGGATTTGCTGCCGCTCATTCCGCGGCGCCCTCGGACTCAACCACGGCCACCACCAGGCCGCGCTCGACCATCTGCCCGGGCTGCACCGACAGCGAGCGCACCACGCCATCGTGATCGGCGTTGATGCGCATCTCCATCTTCATCGACTCCATCGTCGCCACCACGTCGCCGGCACGTACCCGCACGCCAACCTCCACATGGGTCTTCAGGATCATTCCCATCATCGGCGTGCGCAACTGTCCGCTGGCCTGGCGGCCAGTGGCGACCTGGCTGAGGTAGGAGGTCACGCCGATGGCGTGGGCGGTGCCGCCGCTCTGCACAAACACGGTATCGTCGCTGCGCACGATGGTCAGTACCTCATGACAATCCCCTATGCGCAAACGCCAATCGCTCCCGGCGCTGGCGGTCAGCGCCAGGCGAACCCGTTCGGTGCCGATTTGCACCGTTACTTCGGACTCGGGCGAGACGGCGCCGAACCGGGCTTCGTGTGTTGTTCCTCCTGAGCGCAGCAACAGCGCCGGAACCGGCGTGAGCCGATCGTCGCCAGCGTGCATCTGCCAACCCGTCACGTCCAAGGCCGACCAGGCTCCGAATGGCTTGCTGCTGTGCCGCGCATCGAGCAACCACCAAGCCGCCGCTGCAGCCAGCCGCTCCAGCGGCGCGCTACCCGTGCCCTGACCCCCCTCTGCCAGCACCTCGTCAATCAGACGGGTGTGGAAGCTGGCGTCCCGCGTTGCAGGCAGGGCCAGCAGACGCTGCAGAAAAGCGCAATTGGTTTCGACGCCGTGCACCTGGGTTTCGCCCAGCGCCCCACTCAGACGGTCCAGCGCAGCCTCGCGCGTGGGCGCATGAACGATCAGCTTGGCCAGCATCGATTCGTAGTAGGGCGTGACCACCATGCCGGCCCGCACCCCCGATTCAACCCGCACACCCGAAGTCGGGAACCGCACCGCGATCAGTTCGCCGGTGGATGGCAGGAAATTTTGCGCTGCGTCTTCAGCGCAGACTCGCGCCTCAATCGCGTGGCCGCGCACCTGCACTTCGCTCTGACGCAAGGGCAAGCCCTCGCCGGCGGCAATGCGCAGCATGATCTCGACCACATCCAGCCCGGTCACCTCCTCGGTCACCGGATGCTCAACTTGCAGCCGCGGGTTGACTTCGAGAAAATGGTGACGGTCGCCCTGCACGATGAATTCCACCGTGCCGACACCGCGATAGCGCAGTCGCTGCCCCAGGCGCACCGCGTCACCGAGCATCGCCTCGCGCAGCGCCGGGGCGAGATTCACCGCTGGCGCCTCTTCGATGACTTTCTGATGACGCCGCTGCAGCGTGCATTCGCGCTCGAACAGGTGAATCACTTCGCCATGGCCATCGCCAACGATCTGCACCTCGATGTGGCGCCCGCGCTCGACAAAGGCTTCGACGATCAACGCCGCGTCGCCAAAGGAACTTTTGGCTTCGCGCATGGCCGACTCGATGGCCTCCATCAGCCCGTCCAATTGCTGCACCACCCGCATGCCCTTGCCGCCGCCACCGGCGGCCGCTTTCAGAATCACCGGCAGTGGCAGGCCGCGTACGGTGGCCGCCACTTCAGCCGCGTCGCGGCTGGGCAGCTCGCTGCCGCCGAGCACGGCCACGCCAGCGGCGCGGGCCTCGCGCTTGGCCGACGCCTTGTCGCCCAGGCGCTCAATGACCTCGGGCGTCGGGCCGACGAAGACGAGGCCGGCTGCCTCGACCGTGCGCGCGAAGACCGCGTTTTCGGCCAGAAAGCCAAAACCAGGATGAATGGCCTGCGACCCGGTCCGCCGGGCCGCATCGATCACCGCATCGATGCGCAGGTAGCTCTCGGCTGGCGTTGCCCCACCGATTTCGATCGACTCGCCGATCAGGTCAACGTGCAGCGCATCGCGATCAGCACTCGAATGCACACCGGCCACTGCAATACCGAGGCGTCGGCAGGTGTGTGCAATGCGGCAGGCGATTTCGCCGCGGTTGGCGATCAGGATTTTTTTGAACATGTCAGAGTCCGCTCCAGCGCGGTGGGCGCTTTTCATTGAAGGCCTTCACGCCCTCCAGCCTGTCGGCCGAGGACACCAGCACGTTGTAGGCGGCGATGTCGAGCATGTAGCCGCTGTGGAAGTCAATCTCGCCGCCGCGCGAGGCGGCGAGTTTGGCGTAGTGGGTGGCCATCGGTGCGGCCAGCACGATGTCGCGCGCGTCGGCGACTGCGGCGGCCAGCGCCGTACCCGGCTCGGCCAGGTCGGTGACCATGCCCCATTCGGCGGCTTCTTCGGCCGAGAAGCGGCGCGCGGTGAACAGCAACTTCTTGGCGCGCCGCGCACCGATGGCGCGCACGAGGTTCTGGATACCCCCGCCGCCGGGCATGATGCCGCGCCGCAGCTCGGGCAGCGAAAATACCGCAGCGCGCGAAGCGACGATGTAGTCACACATCAACGCCAGTTCGCAGCCGCCGCCATGTGCGTGGCCTTCGACGGCGGCGATCACCGGTTGCGGGAAATCCTTGACCGCCAGCAACACCTCTTCGGCGAGCTGGTGTTGGCGCCGCCATTGACCGTCGGTCATGCCGTCGCGCTGCTTGAGGTCGCCGCCGGCCGAGAAAGCTCGTTCACCGGCGCCGGTGATGATCAGCACACGCAGGCCGTCGTCGAAGGCCAGTTCGTGCAGGGCGTTGCGCAGGTCGACGAACATCTGCGTGTTCATCGCGTTCATCACCTCGGGGCGGTTGAGCACCAGGCAGCGGATGCCGTCCTCCGTTGCGGTGCCCGGCGCGGGGTGGATCAGCAGGGTTTCGTGGTGCATCTGGGCCATCAGTAAGAGCGGGGCATACCCAGCAGATGCTCGGCCACCTGCGCCAGCACCAGGTTGTTGGAGATCGGCGCGGTGCGGAACAGCCGGCTCTCTTTCCATTTGCGCTCGATGTCGTACTCGCAGGCCACGCCATAGCCGCCGAAGGTGGTCATGGCCGCCTCGGCTGCCTCCCAGGCGGCTTCGCTGGCCAGGTACTTGACCATGGTCGCCTCGCGCCCGCAGGGCAGGCCGGCGTCGAACAGCGTCGCGGCTTTGTTGCGCATCAGTTCGGCGGCCTCGATGTTCATGTGGGCGCGCGCGATCGGAAACTGCACGCCCTGGTTGGCGCCGATCGGGCGGTCGAAGACGACACGCTCGCTGCCGTAGCGCGCGGCCTTGCCGACGAACCAGTGGCCGTCGCCGATGGCCTCGCTGGCCACCAGCAGCCGCTCGGAATGCAGCGAATCCAGCAGGTAGTAAAAGCCCTTGCCTTCCTCGCCGATGCGGTCGTCGTCGCTCAGTTCGAGGTTGTCGATGAAGACCTGGAAGGTGTGGTGATTGATCATCGTGCGGATCGGCGTGGCCTTGAGCGACGCGCCCGCCTTCTTGATGTCGATCAGGAACAGGCTCAGGCCATCGGTCTTCTTCTTCACCGCGTCGATCGGCGTGGTGCGCGCGATCAGCAGATACATGTGCGAGTGGCTGTAGCGCGAGGTCCAGATCTTCTGGCCATTGACGACGTAGCCGCCCGGCACCTTGCGCGCGAAGGTCTTGATCGCCAGCGTGTTGGAGCCAGCGTCGGGCTCGGTCACGCCGAAGGCCTGCAGCCGCAGGCTGCCGTCAGCGATGCGCGGCAGCGTGCGGCGCTTCTGTGCCTCGGAGCCGTGGCGCATGATTGACGCCATCGTGTACATCTGCGCATGGCAGTGCACCGCGCTGCCGCCGTTCTGGTTGATCTCCTGCAGGATCAGGCAGGCGTCGAGCAGCGGCAACCCGGCACCGCCGTATTCCTCGGGAATCAGCGCAGCCAGCCAGCCGGCATTGGCCATCGCGTCGACGAAGGCTTCCGGATAGGCGCCGTCCTGCGCGCACTGGCGCCAGTATTCGGGGCCGAAGCCCTTGCACAACTCCTTGACGGCGGCGCGGATCTGGCCCTGGGTCTCGGTGTAGTCGAAGTTCATGGGGATGTCGGCCTTGTCATTCAATCGACGACGCGTTGCTGTCGCAGCGCCGCCAGTTCATCGGCATGCAGGCCCAGTGCCGTCAACACCTCGTCGGTGTTCCCGCCCAGCACTGGCGGCGGCGGGCCGGTGCGCCCGCGACGGCCCTGCGAACTGATGGGCAGGCCCATCGTCTGGTGTTGCGGTGCGCCCGGCAGCGGCAGCGCGCCCAGCATGCCGATCGCTTGCACCTGTTCGTGCGCCAGCATCTGGGCCACGTCGTGCATCTCGCTGCAGGGCGCACCGGCCGCGCGCAGCGCCGCCACGCAGTCGGCGGTGCTGCGCTGCCGGGTGCGCGCTTCCAGCGCGTCGTGCAGCGCCTCGCGGTGGCCGATGCGCGCCGACATGTCGATGAAGCGCGGGTCCTGCGCCAGCTCTGGGCAAGCCAGCGCGCTGCAGATGCGGCCGAACAGCCGGTCGTTGGCCGCGGCGATGAAGACCTTGCCGTCGGCACTGTCGAAGAGCTCGTAGGGCGCCATCATCGCCATGGCCGAACCCATCTTGCGCGGTAGGCGCTGGGTGGCCAGGTAGTTCGCCACCGGCACCGTCATCCACGACAGCCCGGTCTCGAGCAGGCTGGCGTGCACGCGCATGCCTTCGCCCGTGGTGGCGCGGCGCAGCAGCGCGGCCAGGATGGCCATCGTGGCCCACATGCCGGTGCCCATGTCGATGAGCGACACGCCGACGCGCGCCGGCTCGTCACCTTCGTGGCCGCTGACGCTCATGATGCCGGTGAAGGCCTGCATCAGCGGGTCGTAGCCGGGCAGCGCGCGCATCGGGCCGACCTCGCCGAAGGCGCTGATCGCGCAGTACACGAGGCGAGGATTGGTCGGTCGCAGGTGTTCGTCGCCGAGGCCGCGCGCTTCGGCGCTGCCGGGCTTGAGCGAATGCACCAGCACGTCGGTACCGGCCGCCAGGCGCGCAACCAGCTGCTGGCCGGCCGCGCTGTCGAGGTCGATGCAGACGCTCTTCTTGTTGCGGTTCAGCGCCGCGAAGCCGGTCGAGACGCCGGCCACTTCGGGCGGTTTCCACTGGCGCGCATCGTCGCCGCTGCCGGGGCGTTCGATCTTGATAACCTCGGCGCCGAGGTCGCCGAGGGTCTGGGTACAAAACGGGCCGGCCACGTTTTGGGTCAGGTCGAGCACGCGGCAACCGGAGAGAATGGCGTCGAGCATGTTCAATTCGGTGGGCCAAAGGATTACATGCGGAACACGCCGAAGTGCGTGTCGCGCGCCGGCACGCGGCCCGCCAGCTCCAGCAGCAAAGCCATGGTGTCGCGTGTTTCCAGCGGGTCAATCACCATGTCGCACCACAGGTTGGAGGCGTAGTTGTAGGGACTGGAAAAGCTCTCGAACTGCTCGCGTATCGGTTGCTTGAATTGCTCGCGTTCTTCGTCGCTCCAGCTAGTGCCCTCGCGCCGGTGGATGTTCTCGCGCACCAGGCCCAGGGTGGTGGCGGCCTGCTCTGGGCCCATCAGCGCGGCGCGGCCGGTAGGCCACATCATCATCACGTTGGGCTTGAACGGGCGCCCGCACATCGCCAGGTAGGCCGCCGCGTACGAGCCTCCGGTGATCAGCGTGTAGCGCGGCACGTTGGCCGAGGCCATGGCCGTCATGAACTTGGCGCCGTGCTTGGCAATGCCCTGCTGCTCCACGGCTTTGCCGACCATGAAGCCCGACACATCGGCCATGAACAGCAGCGGAATGTCGCGCTGGCAGCACAACTCAATGAAGTGCGCGCCCTTGAGCGCGCTCTCGGAGAAGATCACGCCGTTGTTGGCTAGAATGCCGATCTGAAAGCCCTTGATGCGAGCAAAGCCGCAGATCATGGTGTCGCCGTACAGGGGTTTGAACTCCTGCAGGTCACTGTCGTCGATCAACCGCAGCAGCACTTCGCGGTTGTCGGTCGGATGCCGGTTGTCGGCGCTGACAATGCCGTAGATCTCGCGCGGGTCATGGCGCGGCGGCAGCGGCGGCACCACGTCCCAGCGCTGCTTGGCTGCGGTACCGAGGTTGGCCACGATGCCGCGCACGATGGCGATGGCATGGCCATCGTTCTCGGCCAGGTGGTCAGTGACGCCGCTGATGCGGCTGTGCATCTCGCCGCCGCCCAGGGTTTCAATGTCAACCTCTTCCTTGGTGGCGGCGTACACCAGCTCGGGCCCGGCGAGGAACATCGCACCCTGGTTGCGCACGATCACCGCTTCGTCGCACAGCGCCGGGAGATAGGCGCCGCCGGCGGTAGACGGCCCGTGCACGGTCGCGATCTGGGTGATGCCCTCGGCCGACATGCGGATCTGGTTGTAGAAAATGGAGCCGAACTGGCCGTCGTCGGGGAAAATATGCGCCTGCTCCGGCAGGTTGGCGCCGCCCGACTGGACCATGGTGATGCACGGCAGCCGGTGCTGCCAGGCGAACATCTGGGCCCGCACATGCTTTTTAGCGGTGATGCCGTAGTAGGTGCCGCCCTTGACCGTGGCATCGTGGATCATCAGCATGCAGGCGCGCCCGCACACCAGCCCCACGCCGGTGATGATGCTGCCGCCCGGCGGCACGCCCTCGTACAGGCCGTCGCCGGCAAGCTGCCCGAACTCGAGGAAGGGCGAGCCGGGGTCGAGTACGGCAGCCAGGCGCTCGCGCGGCAGCAATTGCTTGCGCTTCTTGTGCAGCAGGCGCGCCTTTTCGGGGCCGCCGACCAGGGCACGCGTGCGGCGTTCATGCAGATCAACAATGCGCGCCTCGTAGGCTTCACGGTTGCGCTGGAACGCGGGCGAGTTCGGCGCGGCGGTGGATGTCATCAAGCTCATTTTGGCAGCCCCTAAAGTGGCTCAGTGTGGGTCGGTCATCAGGCGATCAGGCCTCCGCACGCAGCGCCGCAAAGCGCTGCAGGTGGTGGTCGGTGCTGCCCAACAGGTTGCAAAAGAGCGTGAGGCGGCGAAAGTAATGGCCGATGTCCAGCTCATCGGTCATGCCCACGCCGCCGTGCAGCTGCACCGCTTGCTGCGCCACATACCGTGCGCGTTCGCCGATGGCCGACTTGGCCGCCGACACGGCACGCGAGCGGGTGGCCGCATCAGCATGATCGGCATGCAGGGCCGCCATCAGCACCAGGGAGCGGCTGGCCTCGACCGCGGCGAACATGTCGACCAGCCGGTGCTGGATGACCTGGAAGCTGGCAATCGGCACGTCAAATTGTTTGCGCGTGCTGACGTATTCGCCAGTTTTGCGCAACAGCGCGCCCATGGCACCCAGGGCGTCGGCGCAGGCGGCAACAATGCCAAGATCAACCAGGTGCTCAAGCAGCCCCAGGCCCTCGCCTTCCGTGCCCAGCAGTGCGTCGGCCCCGAGCACGACCTGTTCCAGTATCAGATCACCGGCGCGACTGCCGTCGTAGGACCGGTAGCCCGCCACCTGCACGCCCGGCGTTTTGGCACTCACTAGAAACAGGCTGATGCCCTGGCGCTCGTCCGCTGCGCCCGAGGTTCTGGCGACGACCACGAAGCCATCGGCCCAAGGGGCGCCCAGCACGCCGCTCTTGCGACCCGACAGCAGCCAGCCACCGTCCTTGGCCGTGGCACGCGTGATCACATAGCTGAGTTCATGACGGGCATCGGCCTCGCCGTGCGCCAATGCGAGTATCCGCTGGCCGGACGCGAGCCCGGGCAGCCAGGCCGCCTGCTGCGCAGCACTGCCCGCGCGCGTCAGCGCCTGCGCGCCCAGCACCGTGCTGGCCAGGTAGGGCTCGACCACCAGCGCAGCCCCCATCGCCTCGGCGATCTGGATCAACTCGACTACGCCGCCAAAGCCGCCATGCGCCTCGGGCAGCCCGAGCCCAAGCCAGCCGAATTCGCCGAATCGCTGCCAGTGCTCCCGGCTCATGCCGGACGCTGACGCAACGATCTGGTTGCGGGCATCGAAACGGTATTCGGTGCGCAGAAATTTCTGTGCCGCGTCGCGCAGCATCTTTTGTTCTTCGGAGAGATCAAAGTTCATGACGATCCTTAGCGCGTGCCGCCGGCCAGCAGCATCTTGGCCAATACATTCTTTTGCACCTCGTCGCTGCCGCCGTAAATCGTGGCA
>Ga0209604_1003097_pt1 | contig 11613 bp, 6 predicted proteins | sample AD_UKC097_MetaG_FD_184405 | JGI IMG/M metagenome (GOLD analysis project Ga0209604, IMG submission 184405) | Active sludge microbial communities of municipal wastewater-treating anaerobic digesters from USA - AD_UKC097_MetaG (SPAdes) (version 2) | ecosystem: Engineered > Bioreactor > Anaerobic >... | reverse complement strand
CGTTCGCCGACAAGAGCTTCACCTTCATCATCAAGACGCCGCCCGCGGCCGTGCTGATCAAGAAGGCCATCAAGCTGGACAAGGGCTCGGCCAAGCCGGCGACCGACAAGGTGGGCAAGATCACCCGCGCCCAGCTCGAGGAAATCGCCAAGACCAAGCAGAAAGACATGACCGCCGCCGATCTGGACGCCGCCGTGCGCACGATCGCCGGCTCGGCCCGTTCCATGGGCGTCACGGTGGAGGGCGTGTAAATGGCCAAGCTGACCAAGAAGCAGAAAGCCCAGGAGGGCAAGATCGAATCGACCCGCCTGTACCCGCTGGTCGACGCGCTGAACCTCGTCAAGGAGCACGCCACCGCCAAGTTCGATGAGTCCATCGACGTCGCCGTGCAGCTGGGCGTGGACGCCAAGAAGTCCGACCAGGTGGTGCGTGGCGCCGTGGTGCTGCCCAACGGCACCGGCAAGACCAAGCGCGTGGCCGTGTTCGCCCAGGGCGCCAAGGCCGAGGAAGCCAAGGCGGCCGGCGCCGATGTGGTCGGCATGGACGATCTGGCGGCCGAGGTGAAGGCCGGCAACATGCCGTTCGACATCGTCATCGCCGCCCCCGACGCCATGCGCGTGGTCGGCACGCTGGGCCAGATCCTGGGCCCGCGCGGCCTGATGCCCAACCCCAAGGTCGGCACCGTGACGCCCGACGTGGCCACGGCGGTGAAGAACGCCAAGGCCGGTCAGGTGCAGTTCCGTGTCGACAAGGCCGGCATCATCCACGGCACCATCGGCCGTCGTTCGTTCGATACCGATAAGCTGCAGGGCAACCTGGCGGCGCTGATCGAGGCGCTGAACAAGGCCAAGCCGGCCACCAGCAAGGGCCTGTACCTGCGCAAGGTGGCGGTGTCCAGCACCATGGGCGTGGGCGTGCGCGTCGACACCCAGACGATCAACGGCTGAGCAAGCGCAAGAAATTCACCCGCGTGCCTAAAGACATGGGGTGAGGTGGTGGGCCGGGGCGATCGCCAGATCGCCGCGGGCCATCCAAGACCGCTGGTGCAGGGTGCGAGCCCTGTTTAATAGCTCCTGATTCAGGAGCTGCCAGCGCAGATGGCGAGCCCGCTGCGAAGGATTTCAACCCTGAACAGTAGGTCGCTGCAAGAAGGCGCGTCGCCAGGACGCCGGGCTCTTCGGCCTGACCCGGGCGGCGCATTTTGAAGGAGTAGACCTTGAGTCTGAATCGCAGTGAGAAAGAAGCGGTCATCAAAGAAGTGACCGACCTCGCCGCAAAAGCTCAAACGCTCGTGATGGCGGAGTACCGCGGCGTCACGGTTGCTGACATGACCAAACTGCGCACCGAAGCGCGCGGCAATGGCGTGGCCCTGAGTGTGTTGAAGAACACGCTGGCCCGTCGCGCCGTCGTCGGCAGCAGTTTCGAAGTGGCGGCTGACCAGATGACCGGTCCGCTGATCTATGGCTTCTCCGAAGACGCCGTGGCCGCTGCCAAAGTGGTGGCCGAATTCGCGAAGACCAACGACAAGTTGGTGATTCGCGGTGGTGTTTACGGTGGCAAGGCCCTGGACGCGAACGCGGTGAAGCAGCTGGCCAGCATTCCCAGCAAGGAAGTGCTGCTGGCTCAGCTGTGTGGCTTGCTCATGTCGCCGGTTTCCCGCACCGCCGTGGTGCTGGGCGCGTTGGCGGCGAAAAAGGGCGAAGGCGAGGCTGCCGCCGCCTGAGGGTGCGCGACATTCAACAACCCCAACTGTTTTAGGTAAATCAAATGGCATTCGATAAAGACGCATTTCTGACCGCGCTGGACAGCATGACGGTCATGGAGCTCAACGACCTGGTGAAAGCCATCGAAGAGAAATTCGGCGTGAGCGCCGCCGCCATGGCCGCCCCGGCTGCCGGCGCTGCCGGTGGCGCGGCTGCCGCCGCCGAGGAAAAGACCGAGTTCGACGTCGTGCTGCTCGAGGCCGGCGCCAACAAGGTGTCGGTCATCAAGGCGGTGCGCGAGATCACCGGCCTGGGCCTGAAGGAAGCCAAGGACCTGGTCGATGGTGCCCCGAAGCCCGTCAAGGAAGCGATGGCCAAGGCCGACGCCGAAGCGGCCAAGAAAAACTGGAAGAAGCCGGCGCGAAGGTCGACCTCAAGTAAATCGGTCCGAGGCTCCTCGCGCGGGGCCATTTTGCCGCTGCGATGCTTGCCGTACTTCAGTACGGCGGCGCTTCTGGCGACAAGCTGGCTGCCGTTCGCAACGCCTCCGTCCCGATTTACTCAGGCTGGTTGCTCAACCAGCCTTTTGCGCTTTCAGAGCGCACCTGAAAGTCCGTCGCCTCGACGGGTTTTCACGTGTCTTCTGAACCCGACTGCAGAAGGCCACTTGGTTCGGGTCGCGTGCAACGCGCGGCCGTCCGCCATCGGCTGGTAGTGGCCAGCCACCAAGCTCTTTCAGGTCGCGCGCCTGATGCCAAGTCGCCAGATGTCCAGGACCCCAAGCATCCAGCCCGGAGATTTCATGGCCTATACCTTCACTGAACGCAAACGTATCCGCAAGGACTTCGGCACCCGCGAAAGCGTGCTGCAGGTGCCCTATCTGCTGCAGATGCAGAAAGACGCCTACACCGCCTTCCTGCAAGCCGACACGCCACCCAAGAAGCGCACCCACGAGGGCCTGCAGGCCGCGTTCGAGTCTGCGTTCCCGATCGTTTCGCACAACGGGTTCGTGGAGATGAAGTTCGTCGAGTACACGCTCGCCAAGCCGGCGTTCGACGTGCGCGAGTGCCAGACCCGCGGCCTGACCTACGCCTCGGCGGTGCGCGCACGTGTGCAGCTGATCATCTACGACCGCGAGTCATCGACCCCGCAGAGCAAGGTGGTCAAGGAAGTGAAGGAGCAGGAGGTCTACATGGGCGAGGTGCCCCTGATGACCGACAAGGGCTCGTTCATCGTCAACGGCACCGAGCGTGTGATCGTGTCGCAGCTGCACCGCTCGCCCGGCGTGTTCTTCGAGCACGACAAGGGCAAGACGCACAGCTCGGGCAAGCTGCTGTTCTCGGCGCGCATCATTCCCTATCGCGGCTCCTGGCTCGATTTTGAATTCGATCCCAAGGACATCCTGTTCTTCCGCGTCGATCGCCGCCGCAAGATGCCGGTCACCATCCTGCTCAAGGCCATTGGCCTGAACCCCGAGCAGATCCTGGCGCACTTCTTCGTCAACGACAACTTCCGTCTGATGGACAGCGGTGCGCAACTGGAATTCGTCGCCGATCGCCTGAAGGGCGAGGTGGCGCGCTTCGACATCACCGACAAGTCGGGCAAGGTCGTCGTCGCCAAGGACAAGCGCATCACGGCCCGACACACGCGCGAGCTGGAGCAGTCAGGCACCACGCACATCAGCGTGCCCGAGGACTTCCTGGTCGGTCGTGTCGTTGCCCGCAACATCGTCGACCCGGACACCGGCGAGATCGTTGCCAAGGCCAACGACGAGCTGACCGAGGCGCTGCTCAAGAAGCTGCGCGACGCCGGCGTGCAGGAGCTGCAGGCGATCTTCACCAACGAACTCGACCAGGGCGCCTACATCTCGCAGACCCTGCGCATGGACGAGACCGCCGACGAGCTGGCGGCGCGCGTGGCCATCTACCGCATGATGCGCCCCGGCGAGCCCCCGACCGAGGACGCGGTGCAGGCCCTGTTCCAGCGCCTGTTCTACAACCCCGACACCTACGACCTGTCGCGAGTCGGTCGCATGAAATTCAACGCCAAGGTCGGCCGCGAAGAGTCGACCGGCCCGATGGTGCTGGCCAACGAGGACATCCTGGCGGTGGTCAAGATCCTGGTCGAGCTGCGCAACGGCCGTGGCGAGGTCGACGACATCGACCACCTGGGCAACCGCCGCGTGCGCTGCGTGGGTGAGCTGGCCGAAAACCAGTACCGCACCGGCCTGGCGCGCATCGAGAAAGCAGTGAAGGAACGTCTGGGTCAGGCCGAGCAGGACCCGCTCATGCCGCACGACCTGATCAACTCCAAGCCCATCTCCGCGGCGCTCAAGGAGTTCTTCGGCGCTTCGCAGCTGTCGCAGTTCATGGACCAGACCAACCCGCTGGCCGAGATCACCCACAAGCGCCGCGTCTCGGCCCTGGGCCCGGGCGGTCTGACGCGCGAGCGCGCCGGCTTCGAGGTGCGCGACGTGCACGTCACGCATTACGGCCGCGTCTGCCCTATCGAAACGCCGGAAGGCCCGAACATCGGCCTGATCAACTCGCTGGCCCTGTACGCCCGCCTGAACGAGTACGGTTTCATCGAAACCCCGTACCGCCGCGTGCTGGACGGCAAGGTGACCAACGAGATCGACTACCTGTCGGCCATCGAGGAAGGCAAGTACGTCATCGCCCAGGCCAACGCCGCGCTGGACAAGGACGGCCGCTTGACGGGCGAGCTGGTGTCGGCGCGCGAGCAGGGCGAATCGGTGCTGGTCGGCGCCGAGCGCATCCAGTACATGGACGTCTCGCCCGCGCAGATCGTCTCGGTGGCCGCGTCCCTGGTGCCCTTCCTGGAGCACGACGACGCCAACCGCGCGCTGATGGGCGCCAACATGTCGCGCCAGGCCGTGCCCGTGCTGCGTCCCGAAAAGCCGCTGGTGGGCACGGGCATCGAGCGCGTGGCGGCCATCGATTCCGGCACCGTCGTGACGGCGCGCCGTGGCGGCGTGGTGGACTACGTGGACGCCACCCGCATCGTGGTGCGCGTGCATGACGCCGAGGCCGTGGCTGGCGAGGTGGGGGTGGACATCTACAACCTCATCAAGTACCAGCGTTCCAACCAGAACACCAACATCCACCAGCGTCCGATCGTCAAGCGTGGAGACGTGCTGGCCAAGGGTGACGTGGTGGCCGACGGCGCCTCCACCGACCTGGGCGAGATCGCCATCGGCCAGAACATGCTGATTGCCTTCATGCCCTGGAACGGCTACAACTTCGAGGACTCGATCCTGATCTCCGAGAAGGTGGTGGCCGAGGAGCGCTACACCAGCATCCACATCGAGGAGCTGGTGGTGATGGCGCGCGACACCAAGCTGGGCGCCGAGGAAATCACGCGCGACATCCCCAACCTGAGCGAGCAGCAACTCAACCGCCTGGACGACTCGGGCATCATCTACGTCGGTGCCGAAGTCATGCCAGGCGACACGCTGGTCGGCAAGGTCACGCCCAAGGGCGAGACCACGCTGACGCCCGAGGAGAAGCTGCTGCGCGCGATCTTCGGCGAGAAGGCCAGCGACGTGAAGGACACCTCGCTGCGCGTCGACCAGGGCTCGCAGGGCACGGTGATCGACGTGCAGGTCTTCACCCGCGAGGGCATCCAGCGCGACAAGCGCGCGCAGCAGATCATCGACGACGAACTCAAGCGCTATCGGCTGGACCTGAACGACCAGCTGCGCATTGTCGAGGCCGACGCCTACGACCGGATCGAAAAGCTGCTGACCGGTAAGCTGGCCAACGGGGGTCCGAACAAGATCGCCAAGGGCACGAAGATCGACAAGGCCTACCTGGCCTCGGTGGACAAGTACCACTGGTTCGACATCCGTCCGGCCGACGACGACGTCGCCTCTCAGCTCGAAAGCATCAAGGCCTCCATCGAGCAGCAGCGCCACAGCTTCGACCTGGCCTTCGAGGAAAAACGCAAGAAGCTCACGCAAGGCGACGAGCTGCCGGCCGGCGTGCTGAAGATGGTCAAGGTCTACCTGGCCGTCAAGCGCCGTCTGCAGCCGGGCGACAAGATGGCCGGCCGCCACGGCAACAAGGGCGTGGTGTCCAAGATCGTGCCGGTCGAGGACATGCCCTACATGGCCGACGGCACGCCCGCCGACATCGTGCTCAACCCGCTCGGCGTGCCTTCGCGCATGAACGTGGGTCAGGTGCTGGAAGTGCACCTGGGCTGGGCCGGCAAGGGCATCGGTCAGCGCATCAACGAGATGCTGCAGGCCGAAGGCCGTGTGGCCAAGATCCGCAAGTACCTGGGCGACCTGTACAACAGCGGCGACCGCAAGGAAGACCTGAGCCAGCTCAGCGACGAGCAGCTGCTCGAGATGGCGGGCAACCTGACCGGCGGCATGCCGTTCGCCACGCCGGTGTTCGATGGCGCCACCGAGGAGGAAATCCTCGACATGCTCAAGCTGGCGTACCCCGAGGACGTGGCCACCAGCAAGGGCCTGACGCCCACGCGTACCCAGGCCTGGCTGTTCGACGGTCGCACGGGCGAGCGCTTCGAGCGCCCGACCACCATTGGCTACATGCACTTCCTGAAGCTCCACCACCTGGTGGACGACAAGATGCACGCGCGTTCCACCGGCCCCTACTCGCTGGTCACGCAGCAACCGCTGGGCGGCAAGGCCCAGTTTGGCGGCCAGCGTTTCGGCGAGATGGAGGTGTGGGCACTGGAAGCCTATGGCGCCTCCTACACGCTGCAGGAAATGCTGACCGTCAAGTCCGACGACGTGCAGGGCCGCACCAAGGTGTACGAGTCCATCGTCAAGGGCGAGCACTCGATCGACGCCGGCATGCCCGAGTCGTTCAACGTGCTGGTCAAGGAAATCCGCTCGCTCGGTCTCGACATCGAGCTGGAGCGCTCCTGATTCATTGAAAAGGAAAGAGTCACATGAAATCGCTGCTCGACCTGTTCAAGCAATTCACCCCGGATGAGCACTTCGATGCCATCCGCATCGGCCTGGCTTCACCCGAGAAGATCCGTTCCTGGTCCTTCGGCGAGGTGAAGAAACCCGAGACCATCAACTACCGCACCTTCAAGCCCGAGCGTGACGGCCTGTTCTGCGCCAAGATCTTCGGCCCGATCAAGGACTACGAGTGCCTGTGCGGCAAGTACAAGCGCCTCAAGCACCGCGGCGTGATCTGCGAGAAGTGCGGCGTGGAAGTCACGCAGACCAAGGTGCGTCGCGAGCGCATGGGCCACATCGACCTGGCCGCGCCCTGCGCCCACATCTGGTTCCTGAAGTCCCTGCCCAGCCGCCTGGGCCTGGTGCTGGACATGACGCTGCGCGACATTGAGCGCGTGCTGTACTTCGAGGCCTATGTGGTGACCGACCCGGGCATGACGCCGCTCAAGAAGAGCAGCATCATGAGCGAGGACGACTACGACGCCAAGCGCAAGGAGTACGGTGATGAGTTCGTCGCCCGCATGGGTGCCGAAGGCATCAAGGACCTGCTCGAAGGCATCGACCTGGAGACCGAGATCGAGCGCCTGCGCGGCGATCTGACCGGCTCCGAGGTCAAGGTCAAGAAGAACGCCAAGCGCCTGAAGGTGCTGGAGGCCTTCAAGAAGTCCGGCATCAAGCCCGGGTGGATGATCCTGAACGTGCTGCCCGTGTTGCCGCCGGACCTGCGGCCGCTGGTGCCGCTGGATGGCGGGCGCTTCGCCACGTCGGACCTGAACGACCTGTACCGCCGCGTCATCAACCGCAACAGCCGCCTGCGCCGCCTGCTGGAGCTGAAGGCACCCGAGATCATCGCGCGCAACGAAAAGCGCATGCTGCAGGAGGCCGTGGACAGCCTGCTGGACAACGGCCGCCGCGGCAAGGCCATGACCGGCGCCAACAAGCGCGCGCTCAAGTCGCTGGCCGACATGATCAAGGGCAAGAGCGGCCGCTTCCGCCAGAACCTGCTGGGCAAGCGCGTCGACTATTCGGGCCGTTCGGTCATCACCGTCGGCCCGACCCTGATGCTGCACCAGTGCGGCCTGCCCAAGCTGATGGCGCTGGAGCTGTTCAAGCCCTTCATCTTCGCCCGCCTGGAGCAGATGGGCATTGCCACCACCATCAAGGCCGCCAAGAAGGAAGTCGAAGCCGGCACGCCCGTGGTCTGGGACATCCTGGAAGAAGTCATCACCGAGCACCCGGTGCTGCTCAACCGCGCGCCCACGCTGCACCGCCTGGGCATCCAGGCGTTCGAGCCGATCCTGATCGAAGGCAAGGCCATCCAGCTGCACCCGCTGGTGTGCGCCGCCTTCAACGCCGACTTCGACGGCGACCAGATGGCCGTGCACGTGCCGCTGTCGGTGGAGGCGCAGATGGAAGCGCGCACGCTGATGCTGTCGTCCAACAACGTGCTGTTCCCGGCCTCGGGCGAGCCCTCCATCGTGCCCTCGCAGGACGTGGTGCTGGGCCTGTACTACACCACGCGCGAGCGCATCAACGGCAAGGGCGAGGGCATGGTCTTTGCCGACATCGGCGAAGTCGAGCGCGCCCTGGCCGCCGGCGTGGTCGAGCTGACCGCCCGGATCAGCGTGCGCCTGACCGAATGGAGCAAGGACAAGGCGACCGGTGAATTCACGCCATCCACCAGCGTGGTCGAAACCACCGCCGGCCGCGCCCTGTTGTCGGAGATTCTGCCCAAGGGCCTGCCGTTCTCGCAGATGAACAAGGCGCTCAAGAAGAAGGAAATCTCGCGCCTGATCAACGCCAGCTTCCGCAAGTGCGGCCTGAAGGAAACCGTGGTTTTTGCCGACAAGCTGCTGCAAAACGGCTTCCGGCTGGCCACGCGCGCCGGCATCTCGATCGCCATCGAGGACATGCTGGTGCCGAGCGAGAAGGCCGGCATCATCGAGCGCGCCGAAAAAGAGGTCAAGGAAATCGAGCAGCAGTACGTCTCGGGCCTGGTCACCGCCGGCGAACGCTACAACAAGGTGGTCGACATCTGGGGCAAGGCCGGCGACGAAGTCTCCAAGGTCATGATGGCCCAGCTGGCCAAGCAAAAGACCCAGGATCGCCACGGCAAGGAAGTCGAGCAGGAGTCGTTCAACTCCATCTACATGATGGCCGACTCGGGCGCGCGCGGCAGCGCGGCGCAGATTCGCCAGCTGGCGGGCATGCGCGGCCTGATGGCCAAGCCCGACGGCTCGATCATCGAGACGCCCATCACGGCCAACTTCCGTGAAGGCCTGAACGTGCTGCAGTACTTCATCTCCACGCACGGCGCCCGCAAGGGCCTGGCCGACACGGCGCTGAAGACCGCCAACTCCGGTTACCTCACGCGCCGCCTGGTCGACGTGACCCAGGACCTGGTGGTGACCGAGGAGGACTGCGGTACCAGCGATGGATCGCTGATGCGCGCCATCGTCGAGGGCGGTGAAGTGGTCGAATCGCTGCGCGAGCGCATCCTGGGCCGGACCGCCGCCGAAGACCTGGTCAGCCCCGAAACGCAGGAAGTCGTGCTGCGGGCCGGGCAGATGCTCGACGAGGACGCGGTTGACGAGCTCGAGGCCGCCGGCATCGACGAAGTGCGCGTGCGCACGGCCCTGACCTGTGGCACGCGCTTCGGCATCTGCGCCAAGTGCTACGGCCGCGATCTGGGTCGCGGCGGCCTGGTCAACGTCGGCGAGGCCGTGGGTGTCATCGCAGCGCAGTCGATCGGCGAGCCCGGCACGCAGCTGACCATGCGCACCTTCCACATCGGTGGCGCGGCGTCGCGCGCGGCGGTGGCGTCCAGTGTCGAGGCCAAGACGGCGGGCAGCATCGGCTTCAACCCGACCATGCGCTACGTCACCAACACCAAGGGTGAGCTGGTGGTGATTTCGCGCTCGGGCGAGATCACCATCCACGACGAGCACGGTCGCGAGCGCGAGCGCCACAAGGTGCCCTACGGCGCCATCCTGACGGTGCAGGCCGACCAGACGGTCAAGGCCGGCACCATCCTGGCCAATTGGGATCCGCTGACGCGGCCCATCATCACCGAGTACGCCGGCACGATCAAGTTCGAGAACGTCGAGGAAGGCCTGACGGTGGCCAAGCAGGTCGACGACGTGACCGGCCTGTCGACGCTGGTGGTGATCGACCCCAAGCGCCGCGGCTCGGCCAAGATCGTGCGTCCGCAGGTCAAGCTGGTGGACGCCGGTGGCAACGAGGTCAAGATCCCCGGCACCGACCATTCGGTGACCATCGGCTTCCAGGTCGGCGCGCTGATCCAGGTGCGCGACGGCCAGGACGTCGGCCCCGGCGAGGTGCTGGCGCGCATTCCGGTCGAAGGCCAGAAGACGCGCGACATCACCGGCGGCCTGCCGCGCGTGGCCGAGCTGTTCGAGGCGCGCACGCCCAAGGACAAGGGCACGCTGGCCGAGCAGACCGGCACCATTTCGTTTGGCAAGGAGACCAAGGGCAAGATCCGCCTGCAGATCACTGACCCCGACGGCAAGGTGTGGGAAGAGCTGATCCCCAAGGAGAAGAACCTGCTGGTGCACGAAGGGCAGGTGGTCAACAAGGGCGAATCCATCGTCGACGGTCCGGCCGACCCGCAGGACATCCTGCGCCTGCTGGGCATCGACGAGCTGTCGCGCTACATCGTCGACGAGGTGCAGGACGTCTACCGCCTGCAGGGCGTGAAGATCAACGACAAGCACATCGAGGTCATCGTGCGCCAGATGCTGCGCCGCGTCGTGGTCGAGAACCCGGGCGAGTCCGGCTACATCGCCGGCGAGCAGGTCGAGCGCAGCGAGATGCTGGACACCAACGACGCCCTGCGCGCCGAAGGCAAGGTGCCGGCCACCTACAGCAACCTGTTGCTGGGCATCACCAAGGCCTCCCTGTCCACCGATTCGTTCATCTCCGCGGCCTCCTTCCAGGAGACCACCCGCGTGCTGACCGAAGCGGCCATCATGGGCAAGCGCGACGAACTGCGTGGCCTGAAGGAAAACGTCATCGTCGGCCGCCTGATCCCGGCCGGTACCGGCCTGGCCTACCACCAGGCGCGCAAGGCCAAGGACCAGATGGACGAGGCCGAGCGCCGCGCCATCGCCGAGGCCGAGGCGGCCGAACTGGCTGGCGCCACCGAGATGACCGAAGCCGGCGAGTCCGCCAGCGTCGACGGAGAGGCGGCCGCCGAGTAAGCGTTCGCTTCCATTGTGATAGCGCCCTCCGCTTGCTGCTACAGCGCTGAGGGCGCTTTTTCTTGAGGTTTTCGGAATGTGGGGCTGGGGTTTGTGGGTCGCGGCGGCGCTGCTGCTGTTTTGGGGCATCGGGGCCTACAACCGCCTGGTGCGCCTGCGTGCCGCGGTGACCAAGGCGTTCGCGGCGCTGGACGAACAGCTGGTGCGCCAGCTGGTCTGGATTCAGGGCGGCGTGCCCGAGTCCCTGCGCGACGGCCCGCACACCACGCCCGGCGAACTGACTGACGACGTGACGGCCGCCTGGGCGCGCCTGCACGCCGCCAGCGAGCAGTTTGCCGTCGCCCTGGCGCAGGCGCGCGCCCAGCCGCTGGACGTGGCCGTCATGGCGGCCCTGGTGATGGCGCATGAGGCCCTGCGCACCGCCTGGGCGCATGTGTTGGCCGACGCGGTGCCGGCCGATGCCGTGCCTTCTGCAGAACGCCTGCAGGCGCGCTGGATTCGCCTGCTTCACCAGTCGCTGCCCCTGCGCGCTGCCTTCAACGATGCCGTGCAGGCCTACAACCAGGCGATCCGCCAGTTCCCGGCATCGCTGATGGCGCGTCTGTTCGGGTTTCGGCCCGCCGGCACCGTCACGCGCCTGGCGGAAAACCGCTGATGGCCGCATCGCCCGGCCAGGCCTTGCCGCTGTGGCGTCAGCTGCAGGCGACGGCGCGGCTGGTCGCTGCCGTGGAAGCCG
>Ga0209604_1003096_pt1 | contig 11617 bp, 5 predicted proteins | sample AD_UKC097_MetaG_FD_184405 | JGI IMG/M metagenome (GOLD analysis project Ga0209604, IMG submission 184405) | Active sludge microbial communities of municipal wastewater-treating anaerobic digesters from USA - AD_UKC097_MetaG (SPAdes) (version 2) | ecosystem: Engineered > Bioreactor > Anaerobic >... | reverse complement strand
CCAGGAGACCTGCACTCCCGTGAGAGCGCAGTAATCAAGGTCTGAAACCGCCGGTACCGCAGGGGTTCCCGGTTTTAGGACCAGGTCCGCCGACGAGACCGTCGACGACCAGCTTCCCGCGCAGTTCCCGTTCTTCGCCCTGACGCTGAATGCGTGCGAACTGGAGTTTCCAGGGCTGTAAATGTAAGGGTTCGCGGCGTCATCGACGATGGTCGTCCCGTCTATCTTGAGGTCGTAGCTTGTCGCTCCTGGAACGGCCGGCCATGAGACCTCTATTCCCGTCGGGTCGCACTCGTCCGCATCCGCCGCGGATGGCGACGGAATGCCGGGAGCAGGCCCGTCCTCGTCCGAGCCGGTAACGGGAGCTGAATCGGTGTGGCATTCCCCGTTTATCGCCCTGATGACGAACTCGTGCGGGTCGTCGTCGCCCGGCGCTATGAAGGCGGGAGATGAGGGAATTCCGTACATGACGAGCGTGCCGTCCATGTAGAGGTCGTGCTGGGTGGCTCCCGAGCCTTCCGTGAACCAGACGCGGAGGCTTCCCGCCTCGCAGGGGTAGGGATCGGTTATGGAAGTGATCACCGGCGCGCCCGGGTCCTCGCAGGGTTCGCACGGGTTCATCGAGCAGGAGGCAACCGACTGATATGAGATCGAGATGTCGTCAATGACAAGGAGCCAGCTGCCGGGAGGGGTGTCGCAGTATATCCCCAGATAATACTCAGCCTGTTCCGGCACGGTGAACTCGACGGTATAAGTGATACAGCCAGTTGATATAACAAGGTCGGTCTCTCTCCATAGCAGCATGTTCATAAGGGAGGCGTCCTGGCCGCTCCCTAGGTAAAGAGAAAGCGATTGGCCTATTCCGGAATCTATGTTGTCGGCATTGCAGGAAAATTGCAGTGTGTAAAGAGTCCCCGGAGTCAGTTCCATGCCGCTCGTGAACATCCACGCGTCCGCCTGTTTTCCGCCGGTGAGAATGCTCAAACTGTAGTCGCTGGTGCCGCAACAGGTTTCACGCCCCACTAGCCAGCTTGGTGAAGCGGTGGTCTTTTTCCATCCGTCGGGTATCCCTGTCACTATGTCCTCAAAGTCCTCCTGGAGAGCATTGACGATGTTCCCTCCCGGATCAGGATCTCCGACGATGAGCGCTACGGGGATGTCCCATCCCGCAGGTTCCTCATAACACGCTATGTGGAGGTTCAGCTCAAGAGGCTGACCGCACTGAGTGTCGGGAGATACCAGTATCTTGAAAGAATCAGCGTCGCCGCCCGTCCCTCCCGGAAGGATGTCGCTGAACGAGCTCGACCCGTCCACGATCGTCACGAAGGGGCTGGAGGATGTCAGAAATCCCGACACCTGAGATGTTTCAACAGAACCATTGTTGTAGAGGTAAGCCTTGAGCGTCACCTCTTCGCCGGCATCTATTATGCCGTCCTCACCCCCCCCGGAACCCGTGCAGTGTTCCGAGAAGATGTAAATGTCATGCAAATCCAGCTCCGCGCCGCAGTTATAAGTGGCGTAGGTAGGCAACAGTTCCCATTCCACGACGGTCCCCGTTTCACCGGGAACGGTGTCCATGACAACCAGTTTCCAGTTTCCGTTCATCTGCTGTCCGTCGTAATCGGAAAGATCGCCTGTTGGCCGGTATTTTCCCGGATAAGGGCCGAAAGATCCCCCCAGGGTCTGGTCGGTGTCGTCGTCGAAGGTGGTTCCATCGAAGTCGGCTCCGCTTGTGGGGTAGTTCTCAACCAGGGCCACTCGCTGTCCGTTCGGATTTTCAACATAAAGCCTCAGGTCGCTGGTCCTCGGATGATCTATCGTCACGCTGACGTTAAGGTCCTGGACAACCCTGCCGTCAAAAACGCTTGAAGCGCTCCACACCCCGTCGAAGTCGTTGTCCGGTATCGTCTGAGCCGGAGCGCGGACATAAACAGGCGTCAGTTCCGGTATGGTCGTGAAGGCGAAGTATGCCCCGCCGTTATTATCAGTGGATATGTTTCCCAGCTCATCGGCGGAACTCATCTCGAAATGATAGGTGGTGCACGGCTGAAGGCCGGATACGCTGATAGAATGGAAAGTGTCGAAGCCTCCGTCGGAGGTGGAAGAAGGAGGAGGAAAATACTGGACACTGGTCGTGGAGAGCTCGTCCGTGTCCCAGACTATATTCATCGATGTCCCGGTGACATTGACCGCCCTGACATTGCTTATCTGAGGCCCCTGGCAGTCTATCGCAGCGTGGGTGAAGATCCCCACATTGTAGTTCCCGTTCCCGTCGTCGGGATCGATATACTTCACGGTCAGAGTGTCTCCGTGGGAGACGCGGACCTTGCCGGAACCTGCCGTTACGCTTGTCTGGATCGATCCTACATATCTGTACATGAATGTAGGGTCCGGAGCGAGGGCTATCGTTATCGGGTTTGGATCGGTAGTGGACCATGCCTGAACGGTGACGGGCGTTCCCGGTGTGGCGTCGGTGACCGTGATGTTAACCTGCCCGTCGCAGTTGAACTTCGAGCTGTCGAGCATCACGGCCCCAAGCGCTGGCCAATAGGACGGATTTGCCGACACGATATTGCTCATCGGCCCCGCGCAGGATTCGCTCCCGGCTGCCGCCTGAACAACATAGTTGCTCCAGACGCCGTTTGCCGCGAAATTGTCATAAAAATTGGTTGCGGGGGCCGATACTGTCCCGATCTTCGTAAAACCGAAATCGGGGCCCAGATCGTTCCTGAAAATGCCGTACCATGTCGCATTCGGCCCCGCGCTTGTCCATTCAAGGTAGACCTGGTCGTTGGCTGCCGAGGCAACGGTGAGGACAGGTGTTGACATGGAAGCGCAGCCGCTCTGGTTCTGGTTCGCGGCATCCTGTTCGGCACCGCACGCTATGTTGTGGCGCGCCAGCGCCTTGTATATGGCTTTGGCATGGGGCGTGCCGTTGGCCGTCCCGTCGCCTGAATCGTCGAAGAACCTCATGACCGTGTAAAGCGAATCTCCGCCGCAGCCGTCGGTGACGGTCGGTGCCCCCACCGTGCAGCTGTAAAGGTTGCCGAGGGTCGGCAAAGCCCTGTAGAACAACATCTCGGCAAGCTGCCAGGCGTCCCTTCCGCTTATCCCGCAATAGGACGGCAGGTCCCTGTTGACAAAATCCCAGAGGGCCTGGGATGCGATTCCCGATTCGCAGTGGTCCTCCCATCCGCACGGGCCGTTGTATTTTCCCGAAGCGCAGTCCCACAGGGTTCCGTGGTTCTGCGCCGTCCACGGTGTCTGGGATGAGTGCTTCATGTAATCGAGGTCTCTTATTCCGTCACAGCTCGTGCAGGCGTCTCCGTAACTGGAGCAGTTGCCTCCCTCTCCGGCGCCTTTTCCGGCGCAGGAATCCCTCAGTTGAAGGGTGGCGTTCCAATCGGCGATCGTCTCGCACGGCGATGTCCATCCTCCCGACCCGTCGTTGACATCGAGAGAATGGCCCCACTCGTGCAGGCCCGCTCCGGGCAACTCGCCATAGTTCATGCAGCCGGATGCTGATTTGTAAAAATTGATCGTCGTGGCTCCCGCGGACGCGTTGCAGAAGGGGCTCTTGTTCACGTTTACCGTAATCTGGCCTTGAGACAGCCAGGAATTAGCCGGGAGGAACCCGGCCGCTTTCCTGTTTGCCCAGGTCAGATGGTAGTAAAGGGTCTTGATAGACCAGGTGTTCCCGCCTCCTGCGGGATTCGGACTGGGGACGCCGCAGTCCTCGCCGACGCTCTGTCCGTAATCCGCGTATCCCGTCGTCGTCGTTAAAGACGAGTTGCCGCAACCGTCGACCATTTTGAGAAACCTAGCATTCTCCATGTTCAAGGTAGCCTGGTCCCCTTCGAAGCGGCCCGCGAAATCGGCGAAATTGTTGGGGGCGGGAATGTCGGTCTTGACGAACGGCAGAGGGAGGCTGAGGATATTCTCCTTGTCGTCGTTGCCGTATATGGTGCCTCTTACGGTTCCGTAACGGTCAGAGTCGCGGAAAGAGAGCAGCTCTCCCGAGTGAGCGTCAACGAGGGACTCCCACCTTCCGATCGTCCCTTCCCTCTCGAAAACCAGCTTGTAGCAGAGCCTGTAATCCATCATTCCGCCGAACCTGCCGTTGAAGAGATTGGAGTCCTCACCTCGAGGGGTGACGGGAACGATCACCAGCCTTCCCCTCTCGAGGATCCTGTCATTCTCGGCGAGCCCTCCCGTGTAGCCCGAGAGGATCTGCCAGGCCGTTTCTTGACTGAGATGCGGCGTAATGTCCAGCTTTAAGTCGCCTATCTCCCTCGTGGCGACCTGAAGAAGGTTCCCGCCGTTGATCCTGAAATAGACCGAAGCTCCCTCCACCGGGATGCCGGAAGGAGCCCACTGGAACCTGATCAGATAGTAGGAATCCCCGACGGGCCCCGAACCCAGCGGATCGAGAATCAATTCTTCCTGATCGACCTTGAGGAGGTCTTTCCATTCCCTGATAAAACCGCGCGCAAGTTCCTCGACTTTTTCGGGGGGAAGAGACGAATTGTCTTTGCAGCCGGGGGCGAAATCTTCCCACCGTAGCGAGTTGGCGTGGCCGGGTATGAAGGGTATCGCTCCGCCGTCGATCAGCGAAGGCCTTCCCCTGCGGAGGTCGAACCAGACGCTCCAGCCGTCGCCTTTCGCCTTGATGAACCGGGAAGCTGCCTCCTGTTCCGGAAGGAGGTTCTCCAGGTTTTGCACCTGACGGTTCGTTTCGACGGTCCTGAGCTGAGGGCTGGAATAGGATATGTGGTCAAACCCGCTCAGGTTCTCTTTCACCCTTTGAGCCGCCGCCGGAAAAGAGAAAAGGATGATCGATAAACAAACAGAGAAAAAAGCGTTCGATCCAAGATTGAGTCTTTTCATTCAACCCTCCCGCGGCAGACAAGCTCCGTCTTCTTCCGACACGACATGTCCCGTTTCAGGATCCCCCGTCAGCCGATCCCTGCCACGCCGTTTATTTTTACACGACAAGCTGTGATTTTCAAGAAAATCGCATTTATCCACACACATTCATGGACTCTTTTCATGCGGGCTTAGAGCCTATCCGGAAATAAGACATAGCCGCGACGGTAGTTGTCGGAGATGCATGGCGCGGAAGCGAACGAAGGCCGATGTCTGGCGCATCGGATGAGCGAGCTGACAAAGCCAGACGCTCCGACAGCCCCGTCCCGAAGGGCGCGGGCGGCGGGCTTCGCATGACTGTGTTGACCTCCCTTGAAAGGCAGACCAGCCTTACTTCGGTCGGCCGCCTTGACCTGCTGGCCCGGGCGCCACGCGCGCGACTATGCCCTATTTACGGATAGGCTCTTTGCCGCACCGGCTTCTATTTCTTTCTTGAAATAACGGGCGAAAGTAGTAAAATCATTTCTGCATGGGAGTCGTGATGAACTTCCCGGAGAACAGGTTTCGTCAATTGACCATTTTCAATTACGGCGCCAGCCACATGGCTGACGACAGGCTGAAGGCTGATGGCTGAAGGAACGGCAGAGCGGAAGATCAGAAGCGCTGAAGAGCTGAAGTTCAACAGGGAAATTAATTCCACGATTTTCCAATTTTCAATTTTCAATTTAATATTTTCAATTACGGCGCCAGCCGCATGGCTGAAGATAGGCTGAAGGCTGATGTCTGAAGGCACGGTTAAGCGAAAGAGCGGAAGCGCTGAAGAGCTGAAGTTCAACAGGGAAATTAATTCCACAATTTTCCAATTTTCAATTTTCAATTTAATGTTTTCAATTACGGCGCCAGCCGTCCGGATGTCTCCGTGACCGGTAGCATCCTCCTGGTCTCCCCGCCCATCTACGATTTCACCGCCTTCGATTTCTGGCTCAAGCCTTATGGACTCCTGAACATCGCGGGAAGGATAGATTCCGAAAGGATAAGTTTTTTCGATTTCCTCGGTGCCGACGGAAAAAAGACGGAAAAGGAGTTCGGCGTCGGCAAGTTCATCAAGCAGAAGGTCGACACCCCCGCCCCCCTGAAGGACATTCCCAGGCCGTTCCACCGCTTCGGCGCGCCCCGGGAACTGTTCGCCGACTTCCTTGAAGCGAACGGGCCGTTCGACGTCGCGCTGATAGGATGCGGAATGACCTACTGGTATCCGGGGGTTTCCGAGGTGATAACGGCAATCAGGGAACACCACGCGAAAACAACGATCGTGCTCGGCGGCATATACCCGACGCTCTGTCCTTCGCACGCGTCATCTCTCGGAGCGGACCTGGTCGTCGAGGGGAACGACCTCGACCTTCTCACCAAATTTCTCGGCCTGAAGAAGGACTACCCGACACCCCGATGGGACCTATGCGGCGGAACCGTTCCCTCGGGAGTCATGAAGATAACGACCGGCTGTCCTTATTCCTGCTCCTACTGCGCGTCGAAGAGGATCGACAAAGTATTCAGGACAAGGGCGCCCGGCCTCGTGGAAAAGGAGTACGAAGCGCTTCTCGGCGCGGGAGCAATCGACATCGCTTTTTACGACGATGCACTGCTCTTCAATTTCGACAATGGCCTCGGCCCCTTCCTGGAGAAAGCTGCGGCGAAAGGAAAAAGTATCCGATTCCACACGCCCAACGGACTGCACCTCAAGCACCTGACGGCGGAAGTGGCGAAAAAACTCGTCGCCGCCAACTTCAAGACTTTCTTCCTCTCCCTGGAAACGACGAACAAGCTGTGGCATGACCGGACCGACCGGAAGGCTGACAGGGCGATGTTCGACGCCGCGCTGGGAAACCTCCTCTCGGCGGGAGCGGAACCGGAAGGCATCTCTTCCTACATACTCATGGGACACCCCGCCATAAGCCCAGAAATGATCGAAGAGACCCTGCGCTTCCTGGAGTCGAGAAAGGTCCGTCCGCGTCTTTCAGAGTTCTCCCCCATTCCGGGGACCCCGGACGGCGATGCGTGCGCGGGAAAGACCGGCCTCGCGGAGCCTTTGAACCACAACAAGCTTGCCTGGACGCTGAGGTTCTACGGGGAATCCATCTATCAGAAGATAAAAGAAACGGCCAATTCGATTTCGAAAGAAGTCAGGTCAGAAGATCAATGATCTCTTTGTGCGAGGGGTAGGCCGAGACAAGATTTTCGCGGGCCCCCGCTTCGAAGTCCGCCTCGTCGAATCCAAGCGAAACGGTCGTCCCCATCAGGGCGAATTTTCCGCCCTCCCTCAGTTTCGCTCCCTGCCAGCATCCTGCAGGGATGAGGATTTGCGGCTCTTCGCCGTTCTGAAGCTCTGCTCCGAGGATCTTCTTCTCGCACGAACCGTCCTCTTTGAACAGGAACATCTCTACCGGATTCCCCAGGTAAAAATGGAACACCTCGTCGGACTTCAGCCTGTGGATCCTGCTCTTCTCGCCTTCGCGCAGAAGATAATAGATGGCGGTGGAAAAATTCCTCATCCCCGCCCCCGTTTCCAGTTTTCCGGGACTCCTGTATGTCTCGTAAAAAAAGCCGCCTTCGAACGAAAGCGGTTTGAGAGAAAGAAGTTCGATAATTTCTTCCGCTTTCATGCTATTTCTTGACGGCTTTCTTGGGAATTATCTTCTTTTTTCCCGAAGACCCCTTTTTGTGCGAATGCTTCTTCCTGGGCGGAGGCTGGCTCTCCTTGAGCAGTTTCGCGAACTCCTCGCCCGTGGGATCGACATACACCTTTTCGCCGCAATCGAAGAGCTTGTCGAGGTAGGGCGTCTGAAGCTTCTTGTCCTCCTCGAATTCGTCCTCGAGGCCGTCGTCGTCGTCATCCGGCCGGGGCATGACGACCTTGCCGACCTGGAAAAGCTCCGGCTGGTAGATGGGGACTTCGGGCGTCCACGCGGGGTAATTGAGGTTGTAATTAAGGAACGTGAGGGTCCTGTTCCAGGAGTCCTCGCTGACGCTGTCGTCCCATTCCCCCCGCCTGTGAAGCGTGAAACCGTGCCCCACGTCCGGGTAAAGCACGACGCTGACGGGCTTGCGCGTCTCCCTCAGGTTCTTGAACGCTTCAAGAGACCTTCTCGCGGGGACGGTCCTGTCCTTCATGCCGTGGATCAGCAGCGTGGGGGGCATGTGCTCCGACGCCGAGGGAAGGTAGCATCCCGAAAGCCCTCCGTAAAAAGCCACCAGGCAAGTCACCCTCGTGTCTGTCGGAGCGTAGCCCAGACCGAGGAACGACCCGAGAGAGTACCCGACGAGGGCGACCCTCGTCTTGTCGACGTTCGGGATCGTCTCGGCGTAATCTATCGTGTCGCCCACGGTCGCCATCCACTGAGACCTGTTGCCGCGCCCCTTCCTGCCTCTCTCGAAGTAATGGGGGAACAGGCAAAGGTAGCCGTGCATCGCCAGGTCCTGCGCCATGACGTCATAGTAAGCGTCGGTCCTCTGGGGATGGCTTCCGTGCAGCAGGACCACTATCGGCCATGGCCCGGCATGGTTGGGGTAAAAGATCTCCGTGTTCACCTTGTCCCTTCCCGACGGGATCCTCACCTTCTCTATCCTTACGAGAGGCGCCTCGGGAAGCGGAGGGGATTCTTCCTCGCCGATGTCGCTCACCTCGACCCCGGGCTTCAGCGCGTATGTGGAGATCCCGGGCGCTGGCGGGACGGCTGCTTCCGGAGGAGGTTCGGGGAGGAGCTCCTGTTTCGGTTCCGGTTTTGCTTCTTCTGCAGGCTGGAAAGGGGCGGGTTTCTCTTCCGGCTTCGCTCCCTGCGGCTTCTTTTTCCAGAACCAGTTCCTGCTTTTTTTGGGCTTGGAGCCTGCAGGATCTTCCTGAGCAGGGGCTGTTCCGGTCGGGCCGGCACCTTCGGCAGGCTGCTGCCCAGTGGAGGGGGAAGGCTTCCGTCCGCTTCCGTCGTCAAGTACCGGCTGGAACTCCTGCGCCGCGAACGCCAGGGCTGTCGAAATAGCGACGATAAGAATGATGGTCTTCTTCAATCTCAACTCCAGGGAAGAATTCTAGCCTATTTTCAACGATATTCAAAAGGGGTAACTTGCTGTGGGGAAAAGGTTCACTTGACAATCAGTCCGACATTAAATAAAATGTGCGTTCCTCGGTACTGGGGAGTAGTTCAATTGGCGGAACGCCTGGCTCTGGACCAGGATGTTGGGGGTTCAAGTCCTCCCTCCCCAGCCAACTTTTTCCGGCCCGTTCGTTCAGCGGTTAGGACGCCGGCCTCTCACGTCGGTAACACGGGTTCGAGTCCCGTACGGGCTACCAAGTGAGACCAACAGGGCGGGCGACCGCCCTTTTTGCTATTTAAGACCTCATCAATAAAGGATTTGGCGGCTTTTTCGGGAGTTCCAATTATTTCCCCGTCGAATTTTATGCCTTCCGGATAAAGATAACTCTGAATCCTTATAGTGATCTTGCCGCCGGATGGACGGAAGTGTTGTTCAGGGAAAGATCGGGGGATATAATGAGAAAGGAGGAAAAATGAGGGTAAAAACATTCGCAGTAACTATTGGACTACTAATGCTCTTTTGTTCCTTGCCGTTATCTTCTCAAGAACAAAAGGCGTCCAAAGAGAAGGAGCAATACCAACCAACTGAACAAGGTGGCGGAATAGTATATGCGGATGACCTTGGGATCGCTGTTCTTGCCCCGAAAGGGTGGCTGTTCGACTCACAGAGTGGAGTAAAGCAGAAGCTGAACTGTGTCATGTATCCAGTAGGCAAGACTTGGAGCAGTGCGGATGAAGTTATGTACGTCAATTTCAGCAAGCTCAAGGAGGGACAGTCCCTGGAAGCGTTTATCGAGGCGGATATTGCATTTTTCAAGGAAAAGGCTGCTGGATTAAAGGTCGAAAAAGACAATACCATAAAACTGAAAAGCGGACAGGAAGCCCAGGTGAGGCTGTTTTCAGGAGACCAATACGGCAATTACGAGGCAATAGCATATGTTGAAGCCTTCGGTAACGTAGGTATGTTCGTCTTGAGCAGTAGAACCAAAGAAGGTTTTGAGAGAAGCCTGCCTGCCTTCAAGGAGGTAGTGGTAACGGGCTATGTTGCCAGAGTGGTGGTTGAGAAAGGAAAAACTCAATGAATATCAGGTATTTTCCTCTTTTTATAGCGACAATATTTTTGCTTGTTATTAGCCCTTCAACTCCTTTGGCAGACACTGGAGTATTTTATGGTTCAGGAAATCAGGTAATTCCAATCAAGAACAATGATATTCAAATGGTGAAAGAAAACGTCACCATAAAAATGACCATTGAAAAAAATGCTGATTTAGGAGTCCCCTTTATTCCATTAGCTAATGTATCCGCAATCTTTTACTTAAAGAACAATGCCAATAAAAAAGTTTCTTTGCAAGTAGGTTTTCCGTTTCTTGATTTACAAGGTTTTGGGGATGAGAAATCCGTACTTAACAGACTTGATTTTAAGGTCTTAAGTAACAGCACGATAGTGAAAACCCAGCTTAAGGAGGGGCTCATTGAAAAGAAGCTTGACCCTGATGGGTTGTTCAAGAAAGTCTTTGCATGGAAAGAGACCTTCAAACCGTTAGAAATGAAAACGGTAGTGGTCAGCTATAAAATGTTGATGACGGTTGCTTCGGCAAACTCCATCATGAGAGGTTTTGATAAGACTGGGAGAAAATATAATGAAATAGATACGATGTTCCCTGCTTTGTTTTATGGTTTCAACTATATTACAAAATCAGCCTATACTTGGAAAGGTCCCATTGAAGAAGCTTTGTTTGAAATAGATTGTTCAGATTGTTTTCAACAATTTGAGCGACCTGATTTTGTAAGAAGTTATGGAATTAGCAAAGCAGAAGCCGATTTTTCGAGACCAGTATTTCTTGAATTGTTCTATCCACAGAATTTTGAAAAACAACAGCAAAAGTATTCCTGGAAATTTGTGGATAAAGTTCCTGAAGATGGTCTCTCTATAAATTTTTTAATTATTTTCATTCCTTCTCTTGACAGCGAACTTAGATCGTTTTACAAAACCAAACTCTCACTACTCAAATTATCATCAGGTGATGAATATACTGCCATTCTGAAGCATTATTATAAACTCCTCTCTCACAACAAACTTGCAGAAGATTCTTTTGCTCTTGGATATTTTAAGCAAGAATGGCTTACTGAAGGAGGATTCAGCTATGTTTTCGAAAAAGACAAGGATAACGTCTTTTCAATAGCTAGTAATTTCGATAAAATAATTACAAAACAACAAAATAATTTACTACCCCCTAGCCGATAAGAACACGAGGAAAGCCCTTATCTGCTGTTCCAGGGGCATAAGCTGGAAATTTGACCGCCCGCGCTCTTTCCCCTGACTTCAGATCTCCAATAAGGCATATAAACCTTTAAGGCATTGAACCTGCGGGGGCTTATGGTATTATCTCTTTTTTCCTGACGCCCCGATGGAAGGCATTTCAAGGAAGAACTGGAGCCGTTTGAAGAAGCCGATCCGATCCGCTCTTTTTCCGGGGAACGAGGGTCTACTATTTCTACCAGGAGCATGCGATGCAAGGGATCAGGGAAGCGCTGAAAGGCAGATGGGAAGGGCGGGGCGGCTGGAAAGAGCTGCTGGCGGTAAGTTTCCCGCTCATCCTTTCCACTTCCGCCGCTTCGCTCCAGCACTTCATCGACAGGCTTTTCCTCTCCTGGTTCTCGCCCGA
>Ga0209604_1003094_pt1 | contig 11628 bp, 10 predicted proteins | sample AD_UKC097_MetaG_FD_184405 | JGI IMG/M metagenome (GOLD analysis project Ga0209604, IMG submission 184405) | Active sludge microbial communities of municipal wastewater-treating anaerobic digesters from USA - AD_UKC097_MetaG (SPAdes) (version 2) | ecosystem: Engineered > Bioreactor > Anaerobic >... | reverse complement strand
AAACTAAGAAATAATTCATGTATTTTTTGTATTGCACTGTTTATTGTTTGATTCTGATATGTTGGCGGGCCTGCTTGATCTAGTATTCTTTCAATTTCGTCTTCTGATAGTAAAATGTTTACAGTATCTTCATTACTATCCTTTGCGCTATTAAGCTTTACTTCAAGCTGTGTGCCTTGTAATGATTCTGTATTTAACACAGATAGGATGTTGTTAAGTTCCTCTTTTGTTAATGTTATTGTTCCTCTTTGCATTATTCTTCGTATGTACTATATAGAAGATTTTGTCTGCTATCTATCATTAATGATCCAAATGGTCCATAAAAAGTTATTGTAATTATTTCTTCTCCCTTTTTATTAATATCTTTTTTTATATCATATGTAATGGAGTCATCAGGAATTTCCTCATTATATCCAAAGAATTTAACCATATGCTTAATTACTTCTTCAATGCTTACTTCTTCTCTTTTTGAACCTGTTTCTAGATGATTTTCCTTAATTATTGCACCATATAGATTTGTGACATTATCATCATCCTCGGTTATATATATGTTATACATATAGTCTGTCATACCTCTTTTTATGTCCATTGAATAAAAGAGAGTAGGATCCTTTATTTCAGTTTGAGTGCATTCTGCTTCCATAGGTCACTATTATACAATAAAATGAAAATTTTTGTGTGTTGTATATCTAAAATTGTTTTTCAAGATATTTAAGTTTATCTTCAACAGTTAATATTCCACTCTCCCAAAATTCTTTTTGTGAGATATCTATCCCTATATCTTTAAATATCTCTTTAGGAGATTTGCTGTCTCCAGCTTTAAAGAAGTCTTTTACATACTTAATATTCTGTTTATTCTCTCTTACAATATTCTGAAGATATTTAGATATTAAAAGGCCAGTTGCATAAGAGTATGTATAGAAGGGGTTACGAATATGAGACCAATAAAGCCAGCCGGCATTCATATGTTTATCTTTTAATACTGCACTGTCTAGATATTTAGACATCTCATCAGAAAAGATATTAGATATCTCATCAATTGATAAAAAGCCCTTCTGCTTAAACTCTGTATGAAGTCGCAGTTCAAAGTTGTAACATGCAATTTGTCTAAATATTGAGGATATATCATCTTCTAAAGATTTAAGAAGAAGTATATCTTTATCCTTTTTATTAAGTTTTTCAGATATCTCTTTTAATACAAAATCTTCAAAAAAAGTTGATGCAGTTTCCGCACATGCAGTTGAGTATCCTTGATTTAAGTAGTTCTGAGAATTTGAATATTCTGTATGTATTCCATGTCCGCTTTCATGAGCTATTGTAAGTACATCTTCTAATTTATTATTGTGATTTAATAGTATGTATGTAGGATATTTGCTTCCTACACTAATACAGAATGCTCCTCCCTGTTTCCCTTTCTGCGGATGTACATCATACCTTCCCTGTGATATGTATACATCTAATATTCTAGAGAATTCTGGATCTAGTTTCTCAAATACACTTTTTACAATATTAAAGGATTCTCTAAATGTATATTCCTTATCAACTTCTCCTAAATTTACATTTCTTTCATAATATGCAAGAGTATCTTGTTTTAATAGCTTAGCTTTTAGTTTGTAATATCTTTGAGGTATATCAAAGTGATTTGTAACACTTTCTCTTAATGTATCAATAATTTCAGGTTGAATGTCATCACTTAGGAGTCTTGGAAGGTCAATCCTTTTTATTTTTCTGTATTCATCTGAGAGCCTTTTATCTTCAAGAATAGAATTAATTTCAAACTCTGCAATTTCTAAATATCTACTGTTAACATTGTAAAAACTTTGTGCAGCTGTGTCTCTTACCTTCTTGTTCTTACTGTTAAGATATTTGCTTACTTCGTTGTATGTAACCTTTTTCTTCTCTTCTTTTTCGTCAATTACCTTTATCATTTGTTTTGAAAGAAGCTGAGAGGTCATATCTACCCAGTTATTGTATGAGGTTTTTGATTTGAGATTAAAAATTCTTTCTTCTTTATCGCTAAGTATGTACTTAGCTTCATTAAAACATGATTGAAGAAAATGTTTGTATTTAATTAGATATTTTGAGTTAAGGAAGATGTTTTGCTGGTTTTTAGGTATTTTTGATATGTTGAGTATGAAGAATTGAATATTATTTTCAAGTTGAACACAGGTTGTATAAAGGAGATTTTCTTTTGCTTTAAGTAAAGAATCTTCTTGATTTAGAGAGCGGGAGAGTGCAATGTAATATCCAGGTTTTTTGCAAATCCCATAACCTTCCATTAATTTTTCATAATCTCTAAGTGCTAGTGAGAGTACCTGTGGATCTTTAAGATATTCTTTATTTTTTGACCATTTGTTTACAAAGTTGTTAACCTCCTTTTTACTTTTTTGTATATCTTTTTCAATTTGCGGGTCCTTTATATCTTTGTAAAGAAGTTGTAAATTCCAGTTTTCCATCCTCTGATTATACTATATATGTAAGAAAAGTAATCTTTTCTTACTTTTTCCTCTCACATTTTTTTGTGATTGCTGGTAAAATATACAGGATTAATATCTTAATTGAAGAAAATGGGGGATATAACTATAAAGAGTGATTCTACAATTCCTAATCTTGTACAAAATGAAGAAAAGATTTTAAAGTTTTGGGAAGAGAAGAATATTTTAGAGAAAAGTATACAACAGAGAGATGAAAGTAACTCTTTTACATTCTATGATGGGCCTATTACAGCTAATAATATGCCTCATTATGGTCATGTGCTTACTATGGTGATTAAAGATGTAGTACCGAGGTATAAAACGATGAAGGGGTTTAGGGTTGAAAGGAGTTTGGGATGGGATTGTCAGGGTATACCTGTCGAGTATGAGGTTGAAAAGCAGCTTGGGTTTGAACAGAAAAGAGATATTGAGAAATTTGGAGTTGAGAAGTTTAATCAGTTATGCAGAGAGTCTGTGAAGAAATATCAAGGTGCAATAATGGGACTTACGGAAAGAATGGGGAGATGGGTAAATGATGATGAGGAGTATGCAACTATGGATTCTAAATATATTGAAAGTATTTGGTGGTCATTAAAAGAGCTTTATGAAAAAGGATTATTATATGAGGGGTATAAGGTTGTTCCATACTCTACAAGAGCTGGTACAACACTTTCTAATTCTGAGGTTGCACTTGGTGGATATGAGACAATAGTAGATCCTGCTGTTGTTGTTAAGCTGAAATTGGTAGACAGTGATACATATCTTTTAATTTGGACTACAACTCCGTGGACACTGCCGGGAAATCTTCTTGTTGCTGTTGGAAAAGATTTTGATTATGTGAAAGTAGAGTACGAAGGACAGAAATATATTGTTGGAGAGAAACTGGCTAAGAATATTTTCAAAGGTGATTATACTCTGCTTCAGAAATTTAAAGGGAGCGAGCTTATTGGAAAAGAGTATGAACCTTTGTATCCATATTACAAGAACAAAAGAGAGGAGGGGGCATTTAGAGTTGTTCATGCAGACCATGTAACACTTGATGATGGTACTGGACTTGTTCATCAAGCTCCATATGGAGAAGAGGATTTTATGCTTATGAGTGATATGGGTATTGGTATGTTTGATTATCTTGATGACCAGGGGAATATGAAAGATGAAATATCACAGTTTAAAGGTATGTTTTATAAAAAGGCAAATAAATATATCATGCAGGATTTGGAAGAGAGAGATCTGCTTTTTGATCATTATGATTATGAACACCAGATGCCTATGTGCTGGAGAACTCATACTCCGTTGATTTATAAACCTATTAAGAGCTGGTATGTAAGGGTTACAGAGATTAAAGAGCTTCTTGTTTCTGAGAATGAGAAGACAAACTGGGTACCAAAACATTTTAAAGATGGAAGATTCGGGAACTGGCTGACTGATGCAAGAGACTGGGCATTAAGCAGGAACAGATACTGGGGGACACCTTTGCCTGTTTGGGTTTGTAATAAATGTGGAATGAAAGATGTAATGGGTTCGTTTGATGAGCTTAAAGAAAAAAGCGGTGTAGAAATTAGTGATCCTCATAAACCGTTTGTTGATGAAATTAAATATAAATGCAAGTGCGGTGGACAAATGAGCAGGGTTAATGATGTTATAGATGTCTGGTATGATTCTGGTTCTATGCCTTTTGCAAGGTTTCATTATCCTTTTGAAAATGAAGAGAAGTTTAAGGAAAAGTTCCCTGCTGGGTTTATCGGTGAGGGTGTTGATCAAACAAGAGGGTGGTTTTACACTCTCCATGTTTTAGGCTGTGCACTGTTTGGAAGCAGAGCATTTAATAATGTGATTGTTAATGGTATGGCTCTTGCTCCTGATGGAACAAAGATGTCAAAGAGTAAAAGAAATTATCCCGAAGTAGATAGTGTAATTAATTCAATGGGAGCAGATGCATTAAGACTTTACTTTTTAAGCTCTCCTATTGTTCATGGCCAAGATGTAATATTCAATGACTCATTTGTAAAAGAGGTCGTTTCTACTGTTATTCTTCCATATTATAACTGTGTTAAGTATTTCTTAAGTTATAAAGAGCAGTTTAAGTGGAAAAAAGATAAAGATTTTGTTCCTACTCATGTAATGGACAGATGGATTTTTGCGAAGACAAACAAAACAATAAAGGATGTTACAAGATATATGGATAAGTATAATCTGCAGGGTGCAGTGAAAAGTATATTTGATTTAATAGATGCTCTTTCTAAATGGTATATAAGAAGGGGAAGAGAAAGGTTTGTTAATGGAGATACACAAGCTTTTAATACGTTATACATTGTCTTAGTTCAGACTTCAAAACTGCTTGCACCGTTTGCTCCCTTTATATCAGAGTCTGGATATCTTTCATTAGTAACTGATAAAAAAGAATCTGTTCACTTAGAGGATTATCCTGTTGTAGAAAATAAACACATTGATAATGAACTTTTAGATAACATGAATACAATTAGAGATATATGTTCTTTAGGTTTGAATATTCGTGATGAGAATAGAATTAAATTAAGACAGCCTTTACTGCGAGCATATGTTTCTGTAAAGGATAAAGAGATGCAGGAGATAATTAAGGGAGAGTTAAATGTTAAAGAGATTGTATTTTCTGATAAAGAGGTGAGTGGTGATAATATAAAATCAATGAGAAGTGGAGATAATTTTGTAAGCTTGGATATAAATGTAAGTGAAGAACTTTTAAAAGAGGGCATATTAAATGAAATATTAAGAGCTCTTCAAGTTGCAAGAAAAGAGAAAGGATGTAAAGTAGGTGAGTTCGTTGATATTGAGTATACAGCTGACAGTAAAGAGATTCTTTCTGTTATACAAGAAAATAGAGAGAAAATTATGAAAGAAATACATATAACAAGCATGAAAGAGAACAGGAATATTCAAAATGGAAAAACTATTAAGATAGGCGAGGGTAGCTTATCTGTTGTAATACTTTGATTGAGTTATATCAGCTTTTATACCAGTAACTTTTTCAAAGGTTTTAGCAGCTGTTTCAAACTTTGTCCCTGTGGATACAGCAAGTTCACCTACAATATCTCCGACTGCTCTATTTAGTTCATTTTCAATTGATACTGGGATTAATCTACCATCTTTTTCTCTTATCTTTTTTACAAAATTACAATATTGAATTGTTTCTATTGCAGATTCAGTGGTAGCTTGATCTGCAAGCTTCTTAAAAATTTCAATTAATTTGTTAAAGTCCTTTGTTTTTGGATCTTTACTTGGTGTTTTTTTAAGAACAGAAATCTTCTCCTTTATTTTTTCAGGAGATTCTACCTCCCTTATATTTAAGTTATTAACATTATCTAGCGGTGTTGAGATAGAAATGGGGGAGTTAATAAACTCGAATTCATAATACATTTTCTTTTGTCCACTAAACTCTATCTCTTTTTGATCTTTTATCCAACCAGCACCATGTGAAGGATAAAACACTTTTGAACCAACCTTGAAATTCATAATTGCTTTGTATGAGAATTAAACATTTAATTATATCATTTTTTGGTATACAATTATAGCTATGAAAATAACTGTAATAGGTGGAGGGACAGGCTCTACAACTGTACTGGAAGGGTTAAAAAAGAAAAAAGACCTTGATCTTAATGTTATTGTAGGAATGATGGATGATGGAGGAAGTAATGCTGTTGTAAGAGATGAGTTCGGATTGCTACCCCTTAGTGATTTAAGAAAATCGATAATTGCACTGTCACAAGAAAATGAGAATCAGATGCTTAGGAATCTTTTTACATACAGATTCTCTCAAGGAGATGGACTTAAAGGTCACACATTAGGGAATCTTTTAATGATAGGTATGACAGAAATAACTGGTTCAGAAGTAGAAGCAATAGAGATGTTTAAATATTTTTTCTCTGTAACAGGGAATATTATTCCAGTTACTCTTGATAAGGTGCATCTTGTTGCAGAATATGATGATGGTTCTAAGGTTGTGGGTGAGCATTTAATTGATGAGCCAGAAGATGATAAAAAGATAGTAAAGTTTTACTTTGATAAAAATGCACAAGCTTATCAAGGAGCTATTGATACAATAATGTCTTCAGATTATATAATTATTGGACCAGGTGATTTATATACAACTACACTAGCTAATATTATTGTAGATGGCATTCCTCAAGCATTGCAGAAGACAAAAGCAAAACTTATTTTTATTTCCAATCTTATGTCAAAAAAAGGACAGACAAGAGGTTTAACACTTGAAAGCATGTTGTCATTAGTTGAAGGGTATATAGGGAGAAAGTTTGATTATGTACTTGTAAATAATGGAAGAATACCGCAAAAAGCATATCAGAGATATATAGAGCAAGGGGAGCATATATTTAAAGATAATCTTAAAGAGAATGGAAGAGAGGTTATAAGGGTTGATCTTGTTGCAAACTCTGTTATAAAGAAAGATAAAGGGGATACTCTTGACAGAAGTTTAGTAAGGCATGATCCTGATAAAGTAGCAAATGAACTTTACAAAATTTTTAGAAAAGGATGGAAATCAAAACTATTCTCTTTTCTGTCCATGTATCGTTAAAAGTTTGTCATTAGGAATGTTCTTTATAGCTTTCCCTTCTAGGGATATTTGTATATCAAAATACGGTTTTAATATTTGTAATATTCTTTTTAGTTTTCCTTTAGCCATTGGGTGATATTCTATGGAAATATTCTTTACTTTATTTAATATTTCTTTATGACTTTTTAATATTGTTTCTTCACTTCCTTCTGTATCTATTTTTAGCATATCTATTATTGGTATATTTTTTACATAGCTATCTAACCTTGTACATTGTATTTGTATGGTCTTTGTCTTTTCCTTACCTGTCCAGCTGTGTTCAAGTAAACTTGAATTAGACTGCCAGTTTTCTTTACTGTTATCAATGTAGAAAGTAGATATCCTTTCTTGGGATGAAACTGCTTTGTTAATTAGGGAAATACCTCCTAATTGATTTATTTGTATGTTTTGCTTCAATGTTTCAAATGATATTGGGTTAGGTTCAAAAGCAAGTATAGTAGAGTTTTCATAAAGTTGTTTAAAGTAAAGAACAGAGATTCCAATATGTGCCCCTATATCAATAATAAAAGAAGATGGATTCGTAGTTTTAAAATAATATATATCTTGTCCCCACACCTCTCTTTTTATAGTATGATACTCCTGCTTATTATGGTAAATAACATTAAATCTACCAAGCTTTGTTAAATTCATATAGGTTAGTATACTTTAATCACCAATTTCTTTCATTAAACTAGATACCTTTCTAGCCCATGAATCAGATGATGGAGGACAGTAATATTTTGATATCTCCTTGGGTGTATCTAAACCTTTAGAGTAGTATCCATTTGAAAGACCTTCAGTAACGCTCCATATACCATCTTCCCAGCTTTTAAATCCGCTTTTACCCCATCCCCAAGCATTGTATTTTCTAAATGTTTTTACACCTCCTCCTGATTCTACAACAGATATTGCTGCTACTAATCTATAATCAATATTCCAGTAATCAGCAGCAAGTACAAACTCTTGAGCATAATCTGCTAATGGTGAGTTTCTTTTTCTTAAGAATGTCTCAATATTTTTAACTCTTTGCAAACCCTTAATACTTTCAGGTTTAATATTTATCTCTGTATTAGAAACAGCTTCTTGTGCATATGCAGGTTGTATATATTCAACTGTTTGTATATCCTTTCCCCCACTGTTTTGAATATTAAGTGGTCTTTCATATATTATATTCAGTACTCCTCCTATAACAAGAAATATTGTTATAGTAACGAATACATTTTTAGTGTTATATGTCATATCCTTTTTCATATTTTTTCTTTCTCTACTTCCCCCAGCTTTGTAAAAATTAAATAAATAAGATATATTGATATTAATGTTGAAAATAAATGTAACTGAGGAAAGGAAAAAGAGAAGTAAGAAGAAAAGATTTCCTTTACTTCTCTTTATTATTATACCATTTTTGTCATTTTTTATCTATATCCTTGTTAATTCTGGACTTTCAGTAAAGAATATTCCAGATTTATTCTTTTACACTCCACCTAAGGTAAAGTATGAGACTTTTAAGCTTTCTTTTGATGAAAGTATTTCCCAGGCTGTAGTAAATGCTGTTAAATCATCTGTACAGGATTTGCAGTTTAATGGAACTCCTAGATTTGAATTTGTAGAGAATGGGGGGTATAGGGTGATATATACAGATGATTTAGATAGCGCGATGTATTTTAAACAGTATGCAGTAGTAGGGCATATATATTGGATAAAGGGAGATATTACACTAAATGAGATAAAAAAAAGCAAGAAAGTATATATACCTTCTGATGGAGATAAAATACATAGAATATTTTTAACTCAGTTGTTGGGAGATGATGTGCAGATTGTTAGCTCTGATGATTTAGCTTCTGATTTATTAAAGAGTGAGGAGTATGTTGGTATTGTACCAATTGAGGATTTAGATAAATGGATGAAAGTATTACAGTTGGATAATAAATATTGTTTAGAGGATAGTCGTGGATGTTTATATATAGGGTATAAATTGGGAGATAGAAAGAATAGTGATTTAGTAGGTAGGATTATTGGTAGAAATATGGAAATAGAGTATGGAAAAAGTATGAGTGTAAATAAAAATGGTATTGCGAAGATTAATATGAGTGGTGTTGTTGCAATGTCTCGTGGTTTAGCACAAAAAATTGATAGCTCTGGAGATTTTGAATATCCTGCAAGAAAGTTAGGAAGCTTTTTATCAGATGCAGATTTAACCCACGTGTCAAATGAAGTTTCTTTTGTAAAAGGGTGTATTGGATATACAGGAATGGTTTTTTGTTCTAAGCCTGAATATATTGAAACACTTAAGGCAAGTGGTGTTGATATTGTTGAACTAACTGGGAATCATAATAATGATTATGGAGCAAAGAATAATCAAAGTAGTATTGAGAAATATATAGAGCTTGGATGGGATTACTTTGGAGGAGGATTAAATAGTGAGGATGCAAGTAAGGTTCTTTATAAGGAAGTGAAAGGGAACCTTTTAGCATTTATGGGGTATAACTGGTATAACACTCTTTATTCTACAAATGCTCTTGCAGGGAGCTCTTCTGCTGGAGCAAATTCTTACTCTGTAGAAAAGCTTACAAAGGATATTAAAGAAGCAAAAGATAAAGGTGCACTAGCTATTGTTACATTTCAGTTTCAGGAGTGCTACTCATATCCTCCTTCGGATGTCATATATCCTGTATGTTATAAGCCACTTAGCAGTCCTGATCAAAAAAAAGTATTTAGACAAGCAATTGATTTAGGTGCTGATATTGTAATTGGTACACAGGCTCATCAGCCTCAAACTTATGAAGTGTATGGTGATGGTCTAATCTTTTATGGTTTAGGAAATTTATACTTTGATCAAGATGAATGGATTGGTACTAGGCAGGGATTAATTCTCTCTCTCTATGTAAAAAATAATGACCTAGTACAAGTTAAAATTACTCCAATAATTGTTGATTCTACACTAATTCCTCATGTTGCTGATAAAGCTGATAGTAAATTGTTGCTAAATTTGTTGAAGAGTGCTAGAACTTTCTGATATATTGGAAGTGAAGATAAATTTTTTCTAATTTAAAGGTGGATAATATAAATAATAACAATAATATGGCAGGTAACAGCCAGAGTGATGTAGATACATATAATTCAATTCAGCCTTCTTCTCAATTGATGGACAATAATGTTAGTAATATGAATTCAACTCCAGCTTCTGATGATAATGTAAAAACAGAAAGTACAGATTCTAGTTTAATTGAGAATCTCGCAGGTGCACCTTCTGTTGTAGAAAGTAATGCACCAGTAGAGCAGTTTCCTCAGCAAGAGCCTAGTGACACATTATTAAATGGGACTTCAATTTCTGATGGTAGAGTAGGAACTGCAGATGTAACTCCTAATTTAGCAGAGAATCTTGCAGGTACATCTCCTGTTGTAGAAAGTTATGCATCTGTTGAGCAGTTTCCTCAGCTAGAGTCTGCTAATACAGTATCTCCCGAGTTTGCTGGGATACCTTCTTTTGGGAGTATTCCTGTTATGGGAGAGCCAGTTACATCATCTCCTGTGTCTGAACAACCAGTAGGAACAGAGGCATCTATGTATACACCTTTGTCTTCGCCAGTTGCTTCTACTTCAGTATCGCAATCTAATTTCTCTCCTGTCACTTCCTCTGAACCTATTGCAGAAACACCATCTGCTCCTGCATTCAATGAGACAGAAATAGTTAATACATTAGGAAATGAAAAGAAAGAAAAGGAAAGCGGAAATGCAGTATTAATTATTTTAATAATTGTAATAGTTGCTCTCCTTATAGCAGTAGGATACTTTGCATATAAGGTGTTTTTTGCATAAAAGAGGTTACTTTGATTTCCAAAGTCCATGGATATTACAATACTCTCTCGCTGAGATTTCTGTGTATGATTCTGGTATCTCAAATTCTGCTTCAGGAAGCTGTCCCGGTTTTAAGTATTTAGTGTATATATTCTCATCAATTGATAATTGTATAAACTGAATATAGTGTGCTTCCTCCATAGGATGAGGTATACTTCCAACCTTTACCATAGCTTTATTTCCATTTATTTCAATTATTGGTACATGTTTCTCCTGACCCTGATCTTCTGTCTTTGCACTAAGCTCTGTCATATTTTGACCACAGCATACCAATGTTCCTGCTCCTTCCTCTAGCACTTCAATTATATTCCCACATATTTCACACTTATATATTTTCCCTTTCTTTCCCATTTTGTTAAACAAAACAAATTACTGTATGTATAGTATCATACCCAAAAATTGCAGTAAACAAAATTTTTTAATATCATATTTAATAACTTGTTTTGTTAATTGACTTGTCTGAAATACTTGCAGAAAGAAGTTATCTGCCTAAATATGAGAAGGCAGAGGAAATGCATGAGAATTGGCAATACCTTAAAGAAGAACTTTTGTCCCTTATAGATTATAAACTTTCAAGTAGTAATGCTATGTGGTATCAGGAAAAGTATATGTATGACAAATTTGTGATAGATGAGTTTACTCCACATTATTCTTCTGATATAAATAAATTGCCTAAAGGTATTGTTGCTGAGACGCTATTCTTGCAAGCAAGCA
>Ga0209604_1003090_pt1 | contig 11642 bp, 6 predicted proteins | sample AD_UKC097_MetaG_FD_184405 | JGI IMG/M metagenome (GOLD analysis project Ga0209604, IMG submission 184405) | Active sludge microbial communities of municipal wastewater-treating anaerobic digesters from USA - AD_UKC097_MetaG (SPAdes) (version 2) | ecosystem: Engineered > Bioreactor > Anaerobic >... | reverse complement strand
CCTGCTTATGCAGATGCACAATCTCCATGATAACCTCCACGCTCTTCATGCATTCCCCCAGGCGAGTAGTTCCGACATAATAGCAGAAAACCCGCACGGGTCGGCGCGGCCTGGGGGGCTGCCCCCAGGCCCCTGCCTCTCTTCTCAAACTTCTCCCTCGAATACACTTCCCCATGAAAATGAATGAGCGTGGCCTAATTCCTGATGACGATTTCTGGTCTAGTTTACGATGCCGATTTACAACAACTCGTAAATGATCCAGGTTACCAGCAAGGTGATGGTTTTAAGTATGGGATGAACAAAACGGAAGCAGCAAGAGAGCGGAAGAGACTTTTTAAAATTATTGAAGATCTTGTCCTCTGGGATAACACAAACAATGAGGAAGTACTTGAGCGAGCCCGTGCCGAAATATTCCGCTCATGGCGTGAGGTTTGTGAACTTAATAAAAATCATCCTCAAGCAGAAGATCTTTTCAATCCCCTAAAACTTCCTGCTTTATACGATCCATTTGCAGGCGGTGGATCAATCCCTTTGGAGGCACAACGTCTTGGCTTAGAAGCATACGCATCAGACTTAAATCCTGTTGCTGTTCTCATCAACAAAGCATTGATTGAGATACCTCCAAAATTTGCTGGAAGACCTCCTGTAAGACCAAAAGATGAAAAAGCAAAAAGTAGTTATGACTGGAAGGGTGCAGCTGGTCTTGCTGAGGATGTAAGATATTATGGGCTATGGATGCGTGAGGAAGCTCAAAAACGAATTGGTCATCTTTATCCAACAATTGAAATCACAGAAGAGATGGCTAAAGAGAGATCCGACCTAAAGTCACTTATTGGTCAAAAACTCACAGTCATTGCATGGCTCTGGGCACGTACTGTTAAAAGTCCCAACCCAGTTTTCTCGCATGTAGATGTACCACTAGTTTTCTCCTTCGTGCTTTCTAGCAAGAACGGCAAGGAAGCTTATGTTCAACCGGTTGTGGACGGTGATCGTTACCACTTTACAGTAAAAATGGGTACACCACCAGTAGGCGCAGAGAATGGTACAAAGATAGCTCGGGGGTCTTTTGGATGCCTTTTATCTGGTGTCCCAATGAACTATGCTTATATTGACAGTGAGGCAAACGCAAACCGTATGGGTAATAAATTGATGGCAATAGTGGCACAGGGAACACGTAATAGAATATATTTATCTCCGACTCAGGAAATGGAAGAACTTGCTCTCCAGGCTAACCCAATAGGCAAACCCGATACTCCTTGCCGAGGAACTTTTGCCTCTAATGCCCAAGGTCGAATTTATGGCTTTAAGGTTTTTGGAGATTACTTCACTCCTCGACAGTTATTAGCAATGACAACACTTAGCAACCTCGTAATTGAAACACGTAATAAAGTTCGTGAAGATGCTCATTCTGCTGGCATGACTGATGATGGTTGCGGACTTGAGTCCGGTGGGATTGGTGCAACTGCCTATGCAGAAGCTATTAGTGTATACCTAGCTTTCGCCTTGGATAGATTGGCAATGACAAATAATAGTCTAGTACGATGGAATGGTGTTGGGGAAAAAGCTCAGCACTGTTTCGGACAACAAGGTCTGGCAATGTTGTGGGGATTTGCAGAGCCAAATGTTTTAGGTAATGCGACCGGGTGTATAGATGCAGCTGTATTCTATTCTTATGATCCGTTGAATTGGATGCCCAAATCTGGAATTGGAAAAGCAGGACAAGCAGATGCACAAACAATATCAAACCTAACCAACAAGATTATATCTACAGATCCTCCCTATTTTAATAATGTCAGTTACGCTGACCTTTCCGATTTTTTCTATGTTTGGCTCAGAATGACGTTAAGATCCATATTCCCTTCACTTCTCGCTACAATTACTGTCCCAAAGGAAGAAGAACTTGTTGCTACACATTATCGACATGGTTCAAAAGAAGAGGCAGAGAAGTTTTTTCTAAATGGGATGACCCAGGCAATAAGCAATCTTTCAAGGCAAGCTCACCCGGAGGGACCAATAACGATTTTCTACGCATTTAAACAATCGGAAATAATTTCTTATTCAGACACAGGTTCGAGTGGTTGGGAGACATTCCTTGAAGCAGTTAATCAATCAGGTCTTCAAATCTCGGGGACATGGCCATTACGAACTGAAATGAGAACAAGACAAACTGCAATGGATACTAATGCTCTTGCCTCTAGTATAATCCTTGTTTGTCGCAAGCGTCCATTAGATGCATTAACGATATCTCGCCGAGAATTCATTCGTGAATTGAATAGTGTGCTACCTGATGCACTCGATGAGATGACTAAAGGATCGGGCGAAGATCGGTCTCCTGTTGCTCCCGTAGACCTTTCACAGGCCATAATTGGCCCAGGTATGGCAGTATTTTCAAAGCATACAGCCGTGCTTGAAGCTGATGGTTCTCCTATGACTGTGCGCACAGCCCTTCAGCTTATCAACCGCTTCCTGGCTGAGGATGACTTTGATCCTGACACCCAGTTCTGTCTGCACTGGTTCGAGCAATATGGTTGGAACGAGGGCCGGTTTGGAGATGCTGATACACTCTCCCGTGCGAAAGGAACCAGTGTGGATGGCGTACGGAATGCTGGCGTATTAGAGTCTGGCGGAGGTATTGTCCGCCTCCTGAAATGGTCTGAATACCCCACTGATTGGAACCCACAAGCCGACAAGCGCATACCTGTATGGGAATCGCTCCATCATCTTATTCGTGCCCACAAACAGGCCGGTGACACCGAAGCAGGCACGTTACTCTCGATGATTAAGAATCAGGGTGAAGCAGTAAGACAGCTTGCCTATCGCCTCTATACCCTATGTGAGCGCAAAGGCTGGGCCGAGGATGCCCGTGCCTACAATGAACTCATCACCAGCTGGTCCGGGATAGAAGCTGCTTCTGGTGAGATCCCTGAAGCAACTGCACTGCCAATACAAACAGAACTTTTTGGAGAGTCATGATGAAGCCATGGCGTGAAATAGCTATACCCCATCCCGATGTCCTTGAGGGAACCTTCCAGCAGTCCGAGTTTGCAGCCGACATTACCGCAGTAAACACCGGTAAGGCTTCACGGGAGTATCAGAAAGCACCTGACTTCTTCCAGCGAACGTACATCACAGAGGGGATGCGCCTGCTTCTCACATCGGTGGCTAAACGCCTGAATGCACAGGGAGGAGATCCGGTCATACAGCTTCAGACTGCCTTTGGTGGCGGCAAAACACATACCATGCTGGCAGTATATCACCTTGCCACACGAACATGCCCCCTTGATGACCTGCCAGGGATTCCAGCCCTTCTTGATCAAACCGGGCTGATGGACATTCCAAAGGCGAAAGTGGCTGTTCTCGATGGTCACGCACTCGCACCCGGCCAACCATGGAAGCATGACAAACAAACGATCAACACTCTCTGGGGTGAATTGGCCTGGCAACTCGGTGGCGAGGAGGGATATAAGCTTGTCAAAGAAGCTGATGCTAATGGAACCTCGCCTGGTAAAGAAACCCTTCAGACTCTTCTGAACAACTGTGCTCCCTGTGTGATGCTCATTGATGAGCTGGTGGCCTATATACGTCAATTCCCAGATGGCAAGCTGTTAAGCGGTGGGAGCTATGACACCAACCTGTCCTTTCTGCAGGCCCTCACTGAGGCAACAAAGCTGGTGCCGAGTGCCATCCTTCTGGCATCACTCCCTGAGTCCGAGGTCGAGGCAGGCAGTAATCGTGGTGTAGCTGCACTTAGGGCACTAGAGAAAACCTTTGGACGAGTACAGGCATTATGGAAGCCTGTAGCAACCGAGGAGGCGTTTGAGATTGTCCGGAGAAGGCTTTTCGAGACCATCCAGGATACTGATGCCAGAAACGAGGTATGTCGTGGTTTTGCCAATGCCTATACTTCAGAAGGTGTCAAGCTCCCTTCCGAGACCCAGGAAGCCCGCTATTTCGATCGCCTCGTACAGGCTTACCCGATTCACCCGGAGGTATTTGACAGACTTTATGAAGACTGGACCACCCTCGAAGGATTCCAGCGTACACGGGGCGTCCTGAAACTCATGGCAAAGATTATTTATCGCCTATGGAAAGACCAGAACCAGGATCTGATGATTATGCCTGGTAGCCTTCCGCTCTACGATGGCGACTCACGGAATGAATTGACCTACTACCTGCAGGCAGGATGGGATGCTGTACTGGAGAAGGATATTGATGGGGAACGTGCCGAAACAACAGAGTTGGAAGATAAAGAGCCCCGCTTTGGAGCAGTCAATGCAGCTTGCCGTGTGGCAAGAACTGTTTTCCTTGGCAGTGCACCTGCTGCCGCTGGTATTCAGAAGGGAATCCGTGGATTGGATCGAGGACGGATCTTACTTGGTTGTATTCAACCAGGCCAGACCTCATCGATATATTCTGATGCGCTCAACCGCCTCTGTGACAAGCTGCATTATCTAAACTCTTCCGGGGACAAGGCAAAGAATACAACCCGTTTCTGGTTTGATACCCGAGCCAACCTTCGCCGTGAAATGGAGGACCGTAAAGGCCGGTTTTCCGATACCAATGAAGTACGTGGGAAAATGGCTGATGTTTTACGCAAGCTCACCAGTGGGGTGTCATGCTTTGATGGTATCCACCTGTTCACCCCTCATTCTGATGTGCCGGATGACAGCTTACTACGCCTTGTGTTCCTGCCGCCAGAGAACTTCTACAGCAAGCAGGAGCCTAAATTGGCTTTCGAGGAAGTGCTGACCTATGTCCGCAACAATGGACCAAAGCCACGGTACAAGAGCAATCAGCTGGTATTCATCGCCCCTGATTTCGGATCACTCAGCCGGTTGCGTGATTGTATACGGACAGCCCTGGCATGGAACTCCATTGTTGAAGATGTAAACACTGGCCGTCTGAATATCGACCGTCTACAGGAGCAGCAGGCCAAGAAGGAATTTCAGACCGCTGAAGATGTTCTCCCCCGTGTTGCTCGGGAGTGCTACAAATGGATCTTGTGTCCGGTCATGATGTCCCCGACAGAACGCCAACCTTCGGTAGAGGTCTTTCCTCTCAATACCGGCGGTTCGTCATTTGGAACAACCATCGAGCATGTCTGCCAGGAGAATGAACTTATCATAACAACATGGTCTCCTATCCATCTCCGGAACAAGCTCAAGGATCTGTACTGGAAGGATGGCAAGACAACAGTTAGTGCCATGCAGGTATGGGATGACATGCAGCGATACCTCTTTTTACCACGCATGAAGAACCGTTCCGTACTGGAGCAGACCATCATTAAGGGGGGAAGCAGTAAAGACTTCTTCGGCACTGCCTATGCTCAGAATGGTGAAGAGTATGAGGGCTTCAAGTTCGGAGATTCCAACATTCAGTTCGATGACACCTTGCTCCTGATCGACCCGGACGTGGCCAAGAAGTATGAGGCCAGTAGACCGCTCCCGATGAATGAACCGGAAGTTGGGTATCGTGGTGAATCTGGAACTGGAACCACATCACCAGGAACCATACCTGCTGGTGGTGGGGCACCTCCTCTTCCTGGAAGCACGCCTGGGGCAACCCCGACTGCCAAGGCTCATGCGTTCTATGGCTCTGTTGAAGTCAATGCATCTACTGCTAAGATACGCATGGTCCAACTTGCAGAAGAAATTATTAATGTGCTGGCCTCTGATCCCAATGCTTCGCTGAAGATCACAGTGGAAATCAACGCTGAGTTTCCCTCAGGTGCATCAGATCAGATCAAGCGAGCAGTATCTGAGAATGCCAAGAGCCTGGGCTTCAAGAATAAGACGTGGGAGTAGTCCCTTGCACATGACCTCACCACTCGCATTTATCCAGTATGATTATTTAGGATTAATGAAGAATGGCTGATTTAGATCGATTAAGATCTATCGACAACCTCAAAATTGCTTGGCGATGGATTCAATCCAACCCAGACGCAAATTATAAATCCTATTTTCGCCACCTTTATCGTAATTACTCTGCTGCAGAGGATGCTCTCCTTGAAGATTTATCAGACAGGTTGAGACGGAAGGTTTATCAACCAATTCCTGCGTGCAAGCTATTCTACCCTAAACCTTCTGGTATACTCCGTCCATATTCACTATTAACTGTACAAGATCAGATCGTTTATCAAGCTTCGGTTAATCTTGTAGCTGAGAAGCTGTTCCCAAAAGTCAAGCATCGTTACTACAAGCAGGTATTTGGTCACCTCTATGCAGGAAAAACATCAGTATGGTTTTACCGTAAATGGAGCGAAGGATATAAGCAATTTAACGATGCCGCTCGAAAGGCATATTTTGATGGGCTAACTTTTTCAGCAAGTTTTGACTTAACAGCCTATTATGACAGCATTGATCATCGTGTTCTTCGTCATTTCCTAGAGAAAATCGGTCTTGATAAAGATTTTTGTGAACAGTTAACTGACTGGTTAGCAATATGGACTGCAACCGAGCGAAACATCATTCACAATCATGGAATACCTCAAGGACCGATAAGCTCTGGACTGCTTTCAGAGGTCGTTTTACAACATTTTGATGAGCTTAAATTATCCAAGTTAAGGTATCAGTACTTCAGATATGTTGACGATATTCGTCTCTTTGCCAGATCTGAGAATGATTTAAGAAGGATACTCGTTGAGCTTGATCTTAGAAGTAAAGATATTGGCCTCTTTCCACAAAGCACTAAGATAAGTATACACAAGGTCATTGATATTGAGGGGGAATTGAAAACGATCTCCAATCCCCCAGAGGAATCGATAAAAGGTAACATTACAAATCAGAAAAAGCTTTACAAGCGTATAGTTGAACTGACTCCGAAATATTCAATCATCGATCCTACACGGTTTAAGTATCTGCTTTCACATGCCACTCCGAAATCCCAACTTACTGAGAGGCTATGGAGAATATATGATAAGCACCCAGAAATATATAAGAATTTCTGTAACTACCTTAGGCGTTATAAACGGTTCCCCAGGATACCTGCTGATAAAACTGTAGATGAAATCAAACAGAACACACTATATCAATCTGTTAAGGCTGAATTCATAAGTGTTGCGGTTGACCGATTACCCACTGAACAAGAGGATAAACTTGGTAAGTTCTTAAAATCAAGTTGGACACCCAGATCACTACATCCTGATCTTCTTGTCCGATCTGCACAGTTCCTAATCAATAATGGACGGCTCACGGACAGACAGATTATCTATGCATGTGGAAGAGTTCGACCATGGTGGGCTCGGGCAACTCTTATTGATGAATTATCTTCTAGTAATGTAGCAGCTAATACACTTAAAAACATTCTTGACGAACAAATTATGGATAAGGCTCGTGATGTTGCTCTTGAAGCAGGCTGGAAATCATTTATCTCAAGTATCCAACTGTCAAGCCCTAGAAGAAGATGGAATCCTGCAGGAGGGATACTATTAAAGAGTTTAGGCGTTATTCAACGTAATACAGCTACATACTGTGGCATCCAACAGAGCATAGAAAGACTCACACCAAGAATTCCTGTTATAAATTGGAAGAGTCTTTTAGGAGCCCACTATCAACAAGCAGAGATACAAGCAGTGGAAATATGCTCTTTAGCAGGAACCAATCTAACTGCATTCGTCAATGCGTTTGATGTTTTTGATGACATTTTACTTGATGCTATTTACAGCAAGGATAGAACCATAGGGCAATATACTCTTGGGAAAATTGGGAGCGCATTAACCAAGGGCAACAGGTTAGATAGAAAATACCCCAATATTTTTACTCTTGCCTATGAGGTACATGAGGCACGTTACCAAAGTATGTATTCACACCCCAGGGTGAAGAGCTCAGCAAAACCAACAAAAAAAATAGGGTATCGTTTTTTAGGTAAAGCTAAGAAGCTACTTCTAAATGCAGTAATTGAATTGCATGCTGCTCACCTCTAGTGAGATCCAGTGAATAAACATACATCGACACACAGTCGGACCAGATAGATGCTACAACGGCTAATACAGATATATGTACTCAGCCTAACAGTTTTTAACCGCCTTCGGCCCTCTTCGCCCGCACCAGTGTTGACACGCTCACTCCCAGCTCACGTGCTGTCTCATTATAACTCTTGCCTTTCCTCAACAGCGCAAGACCTTCTTGAACCTTTCTGTCCTCTGTTCTGGGCCTGCCACCAATCCGGCCCTTCGCCCTGGCATTAGCAAGGCCTGACATGACACGCTCCCGGATCAGCTCTTTCTCAAACTCGGCCATTGCCCCCACCAGGTGTGCCATCATCCTGCCCATGGGTGTGGTCATGTCAACCAGACCGGGGCAGACAAACGCCACGCCAAGGCTCTTCAATTCATCCATGGTAAGCACCAGGTCTTTGATCGACCTGCCCCACCGGTCCAGGGTGAGAACCAGTATGGCGTCAATCTCTCTCTTGCGAGCCATGGCCAGGACTTCATCACGCTTGGGCCTGTTATCAGCCGCCCCACTCACATGCTCCTGAACTACACTGGCAACCTTCCAACCCCGAGCCTTCGCATGCTTCCGCAGTTCTCTCACCTGACGCTCTGTTGATTGCTCTCTGGTTGAAACCCTGGTGTATATCGCCACCCTCTCAATCTTCTTTGTCTCGGTCTTCTTAGCCATGGTCAAAAACCCCCTGAAATTGACGTCCACAAACCCAGTGTTCATGCAGAGCATACACTCAATCTCAGTGATGGTCAATAACATTTGTTTTTGGTTATGATATGAGTTGATAATATTTTTCAGTCGATAGGCAGAATATATTACGTTATTTGACCTCTATTGCAGGTCGTGGGCAAGATATACAACTTATCATCCCAGAGTCAAAATATGTAGCCTAGCTGAAATGGTGAAGGAATATGGCCCTGGAAATACCGGAAACAACACAGTATGGCGAGTGAGGTACTCGCCATACTGCTCTTACCAAGCCGAACCCCACATTGCCTTGCCACACTACGCCAAGGCATGAACAAGCGGAGCGTAATCCCCCCCTTTTTAAACATAATCAACTTCATTACACCCGCTGGACAGACATCTTGTTTCTCAAGATGGTAAGAATAAATGCATCTGGTCAGGGTGATATAGATCGGCTGGACACTCAGGATCAGAAACTGGAGATGAGGATCGGAGGGTGATCAGTATTCAGATATTATTAAAGACTTAAATATCTTGTAGTATCCTAATTTGATATTAATGAACTGCTTATTATCCCCGTTTCTATATTCTCTATAATAATAAATATATATTGATCAGAAATATCCTTGGGATTGAATCTTCGGATTTAGCTAGATATATCATCATGTTATACGCTAAATCCGTTTCTATTTTGTGGAGTTAGGGTATAACCATTCTTGTCGTATGCTAACTCCAAAGTTAATAATGTTTACCGACTTCAAGAAGCTTGCCCAGCAACTTCCTCGCTGTGGATTTTTCCCGAAGAAACGGTTCTTTTCTTCTGAGAGACTTCTCACCGATATGAACCTGGCGGAAGTATCCATCAATAAAGAGTGCATTGCCATCGGAGTTTTTGCCAACTCTTCTGATAACATTAATCTGGGCCAGGGACCTCACATATCTTTGGCATGTACGTACCGGGACTCCAGTCTCGATGGACATTCTCTGATAGAATTGTTTATTAACAATAAAGGTTGATGGTGTGTAACCAGTCTTCCGGAAAATATCCTGGAATTTCTTGCTTCGATATTTTTTATATTTGTTGGCATCATCGATCATCATACCGATCTGACCATCCGTATATGATCGGTTATAATCGTGAATGAAATTGAGAATCTTTATGAGGAAAGGTTTTCTTGTGAAGAGTTTGTTTATTTCTTTATCTTTCAGCATCCAGGCTCTTGGGTAGCGATCACTCCTGATCCCAGTTTTTCCGGGTATGACACTACATGCTTTATCAACTTCAACAGGTGTTGTAGCTGTCTTCGAACATTCTGTACTATGATCATCGTGTCTCGACTCAGGCCATTTATAAAAAAATGGTTTCACCGACTTCGACCTATCTTCGTCAAGTGAATCCATAATATCATGTATCCGTGCAATCTCTGTATCAGTGTATCTGGATTCTAATGTGTCATCTGCATAATCATCCGATTCATAATCATCTGAACTATCTCTTTTAGAAGAAGAGAGTTCGGGGAACAAATCAATGCTACCATCTAACTTACCCATTTCATTATGCTCCTGTATTATTCATAAGATCGTTGTGGTGTAACATAAAAACATTACTTGGGCATCATAGTTATGCATATCCATGATTACTTCATGGCCGATTAAAGTATATCTACCCCTTGTATTAGATTATCAAATAATCGTCTATCTCTCTGTTTATATTGTTGTTTTTAAGTCTTAATACATGTATTCAATCTTTTTGTGTTTATCAGAATGATGAGGATCTTATAGAGTGGGCACAGTTTATAAGAGGGGTGACATCTGGTGGATCAAGTACCATCGGAACGGCAGGCAATACTTTGAATCAACCAAGAGCCACCTGAAGGGCGTGGCCGATAACTTCCTGAAGCAGCGGGAAGGTGAGATAGCCCAAGGCAAGCTCCCCGGTATCCAGTTCGATAAGGTGCTGTTCAATAATCTCCTGGCAGACCTGTTGAAAGACTACAGCGTGAACGAGCGGAAGTCTGAGAAGCACGTCAAGATCGTCACGGATCACCTCAAGAGCTTCTTTGACGGCTGGCGGGCTACTGATATAGGGACATCTGCCATCAACGCCTACATCGAAAAGAGGCGCACGGAAGGGGCTGCCAATGGGACGATCAACCGGGAGCTTGCCGCCCTGAAACGGATGTACAGCCTGGGGAAGAAACACGTGCCTCCGAAGGTCAGGGACATCCCATCGATCACCATGCTTGAAGAGCACAACGTCCGAAAAGGCTTCTTCGAACATCAGCAATTCCTAGACCTCCGCTCCAAGTTGCCAGCCCACCTATATGGACCCGTTACATTTGGTTACAAATACGGGTTCAGGAAGTCCGAAATCCTGGGGCTCACCTGGGGACACATTGACCGGGAGGCCTGGACGCTGCGGCTGGAGTCCGAGGACACGAAGAACGAAGAGCCCAGAACCGTCTATTTGGACATGGAATGTCGGCAGATCATCGACATACTATGGGCAAATCGTAAGAATCTCCCGGCTGTCACACCCCTGGTCTTCACGAATCGATCCGGTGGACTGATCACCGACTTCAGGAAGTCCTGGGCCACGGCCTGCAAGGAAGCCAAGATTGGCCCTAAGCTGTTCCACGATCTCAGGCGCACCGCCGTCCGTAACATGGTACGAGCCGGGATTCCTGAGAAGGTGGCCATGGCCATCTCAGGGCATAAGACCCGCTCGGTTTTTGACCGGTATAATATCGTGTCGGACGATGATCTGAAGAAGGCCACGGATCGCATCGCTGAGCAGACTGTAACGCCTGACCGTTACAAAACCGTTACAATTTACGATTTTCAGGCAAAAAAGAAGGCATCCAAGAAGCGCTAAGTGGTTGAATTAATTGGTGCGCCCAGCAAGACTCGAACTTGCGACCTTTGGATTCGTAGTCCAACGCTCTATCCAGCTGAGCTATGGGCGCACACGGTAAAAGAACTCTCTGCTTATAGAAGGAATCTTTCTTG
>Ga0209604_1003074_pt1 | contig 11672 bp, 6 predicted proteins | sample AD_UKC097_MetaG_FD_184405 | JGI IMG/M metagenome (GOLD analysis project Ga0209604, IMG submission 184405) | Active sludge microbial communities of municipal wastewater-treating anaerobic digesters from USA - AD_UKC097_MetaG (SPAdes) (version 2) | ecosystem: Engineered > Bioreactor > Anaerobic >... | reverse complement strand
TCCGGCAGGTGAGGGGAAAACAATTGGCCGTTATGGGAGCCGGGTGGTGCCAGCTTTTCCTGTGCCGGCGTCCATCAGAACCTGGCTCTTTAAGAATAGCGTCCGCTCCTCCCTTGAAAAAGTCAAAGCGTATGTAGAGAAACTGCACGCTGAAAAACCAACCGGAACGCTGTAACCGGCCAGCAGGCCTCTTACCTTCTGCCAACTAAATAGGTTTCTCCGCTGCTCATGGGTATCCGGACATAAATCCGGAATGAATGTCCAGATTAAAGCGGCGATAAAGTCAGCGAAACGACGCAGGGAGGTGCTATTTTTTTGTTGAAATAAATTTTCATAACTTATATATTTTTTTTACTGAAAGGAATTAATTGGAAAGGGAAAAAGCTACCTTTTAACGGTGGGGGATGGAGTAAATGAATAATTTTATAACCAATAGCCAGACCTCTAATTTATCCAGACGATTATCTGAACTGATTGTTAGCAGTGAAGAGTTGAAAATTTTGGTCGGCTTCTTTTATTTTTCTGGCCTCAGAGAACTTTATATTCCATTATCCAAAAACCCCAAGGTTATCATAAAGGTCCTGGTCGGGCTAAATGTTGATAAGCTCAACTATGAGCTGGTTGAATATGCTGATGCTGAAGACAGGAGCGGCCGCCTGTCGAACGAAGATATACAGAATAAATTTCTCGCTTCCTTAAAAAAATCTATTAATAGCGACAAGTTTGACCACAAAGACTTTTATGAACAAGTCAGATTTTTCGTTGAGCTGATCAAACAAAACAGGCTGATTATTAGAAAGACGCTCAAACCAAATCACTCTAAGCTCTACATTTTTAAGTTACAGCCTGAGCAGGTTGGTCGAAAATCATTGTTTATCACTGGAAGCAGCAACCTTACCGGCTGGGGGCTCAATGCTCAGGAAGAATTTAATGTAGAGATAAGCGATTATGGAATTGATGAAGCAGAAGATTATTTTGACAGCCTGTGGGAAGAGGCCGTCGCCATTACAGAGAATCAAAAAGTCAGGGAAAAGCTACTGGAGCTTATTAAGAGGGAGACGCTGGTCAGGAAAATAACTCCTTTTGAGGCTTATGCTTTAGTTTTAAAGACTTATCTTGACTCCTTTGATAAAAAAGAGATCGGGCAATCACTGGTAAATCTTTTTAAGAAAAATGGCTACACACCCTATCAATACCAGCTTGATGCCATCAGACAGGCACTGGGCATAATTGAAAAAAATAATGGCGTCATCCTGGCTGATGTGGTAGGTCTGGGGAAAACCATCATCGCCTGTGCCGTCGGCCATGAACAGAAGAAACGGGGAGTGATTATCTGTCCGCCTGGCATCATGGGTGATCCCAAGAAAAAAGACGCCGGCTGGAATATGTATAAAGAGCAATTCGGGCTCTACGATTGGGAAGTCTGGTCGTTGGGGGATCTCGAAAAGCTCCAGGAGCAGATATTGTCAGGAAGACTTCAAGACATTGAGGTAGTTATCATTGACGAGGCTCATCGTTTCAGGAACCAGGATACGCAGAGTTATGAATACCTGAAAAATATTTGCCGTGGACGGATAGTTGTTCTGCTTACGGCTACCCCTTTCAACAACCGACCGGCAGACATCCTGTCCTTGCTCAAACTATTTATCGTCCCGAAGAAATCAAGTATAACGTTAGAAAACAATCTTGTTGATAAATTTACTGAATTTAAAACTGCTTTTGACCGGCTGGCTTACATCAAAAAATACCATAATTCAACTGACCCTAAAAAACGCCAGAAAGCTTTCTCTTATTACCTGGCACTTTTCGGGGAGCCTTTTGCCTTGCCTCAGGCTCTGGAAAAGGTCAGAGAGCGCTCCAAATATCTGGCCAAACAAATCCGGGACGTCATTGAGCCAGTTACCATCCGCCGAAACAGGCTGGATCTTCTTGGTAATCCTTACTATAAAAATGAAGCCAGTAATCTTTCCAGAGTGGCTGATCCAATAGAATGGTTTTTTGAATTGAGCAAAGAGCAGTCTGATTTTTATGATGTGGTCATCAAGGATTATTTTGCTGATCCCGATGAAGGTGGCAGATTTAAGGGTGCCATGTATCGTCCCTTCGAATATGAGAAAGCAAGACAAAAGACACTATGGGACTTTCTCCCAGAAAAAGAAAATTTCGAGTTCATCCAGCAGCGAAACCTATACGATTTTATGCGGCGCTTGCTGGTCAAAAGGTTTGAAAGTTCCTTTGGTTCTTTTGCCCAGAGCTTGAAAAATTTCAAGCATATTACGGATTCTGTCCTTAAATTTATCGAAAAAACGGACAAATATATTCTGGACAGGGGACTGATTGAAAGAATTTATGACAAAGACCCGGAAGTAATCGAAGAGGAATTGCGGAAATATGCGGAAGATTTGAACAAAGGGGTTTATCCAAAGAATCATAAGATATACAAGCTTTCTGATTTTGAATGCAGGGATGAATTTCTTAATGATATAAAATCTGATCTAGATTTATTTGATTCAATTCTTGAATCGCTCGACAGATTGCATCTGGTTGAAAACGACCCCAAAGCAGAGTGCCTCATCGAAAAAATAAAGATTCATTTTAGAGAAGAGCCAGAGAAAAGGATAGCCATTTTTTCTGAATATGTTGATACTGTTAAATATCTTGAGCCCAAACTCGAAGAAGAATTTCCTAACCAGGTCCTGACCGTAGCCGGTAATTTAACTGAAGGCAAGATAGGAGAAATAAACAAAAACTTTGATGCTTCTTACCCTCATCCCGAAGATAAATACACGATACTTCTGTCTTCTGACAAGATCTCAGAAGGTTTTAACTTAAATCGGGCTGGTATGGTCGTAAATTATGATATTCCCTGGAATCCGGTAAGAGTTATTCAGCGTGTTGGCCGAATAAATCGAATCAGCAAAAAGGTTTTTGACGAACTATATATCGTGAATTTTTTCCCAACCGAAAGAGGGGCAGAGCTGGTCAAGTCGCGCGAAATTGCCTCCAATAAAATGTTCCTCATTCACAACACACTGGGAGAAGATTCAAAGATATTCGATATTGATGAGGAGCCAACGCCTTCAGGCCTCTATCAAAAGATCCAGCGGAATCCAGAGGAGAAAGAAGGATCAAGCTTTTATACTAAAATGGTCAATGAATTCGAAAAGATAAAAGAAAAGTATCCTGCCCTTGTCAAGTCACTGGACAGATTTCCGATTAGAGTTAAAGTGGCGAAAGCAAATGATGAAGATGAGCTACTGGTTTTTATAAAGAAGGGCCGTTTGTTCATTTATAGAGCTAATTATTCGCAGGAAAACAGTCCCGAGCCGGCTATGATAACTTTTGATGAGGCCTTTGAGAGAATTGTTTGTGGAGCAGAAGAGAAGCCACTCAAGCTAAGCGAAAACTTCTGGGATGTCTATGGGCGAATTAAGGACCTGCGAGAACAGGGTCCTTCGTCACCCGCGCCAAGAAGTTTGGAACAGCAGGCTATAAATAATCTTAAAACGTTTTTAAACTTACCTCCAGACAACCAACTTTCCGGGTATAAAGAGTTCCTCCGGACTTTACTCGAAGACATTATTGATTATGGCACCTTGCCCGATTATACCTTGCGTCGCCTTGCTAATCTTGAATTGGGAAATGAAGAGAAGATTCAAAAGTCCGTAAAAGAAATTGAGGACTTAAAAAACGAACTCGGCGAAAATTATCTGGAAAAGGAAAAACTAAGGCAAAGACGATTAGAAAAAGAAATTATTGTCGCTATTGAGAATCAGAAATCATGAACGGTAAACAAATCTTAGAATCAATCATTAACAATGAAGAATTTAATCTAAAGGCATTTGAGAGCTTTTTCCGGCAAAAGAATGATAAACTCCGGTTCCCAGATGTTCCTCTTCCGGCCCCTGAACAAACAGAGGACTTTTCAGGTGGCAGGTTATTAGCAGAAGGACAACTTGATGATGGCAAACTAATTGTTTGTTCTTTCCTGGTCAATAAGGAACTTACTGAACGGTCTGGCAAAAAAGCCCAGTATGCTGTTGGCAAGAGGATATTAAAAGAACAATTGGCCGACGCTGGCATCTTTATTTTTTATGACGAGAAAGGAAACTTCCGCTTTAGCCTTATCTATACCAATTATCTGGGGAAGACCAGAGATTGGAGTACTTTTAAAAGATTTACCTATTTTGTTAGCAAAGAACTGACCAATAAGACTTTTCTTGGGCAGATAGGTGAGGGTGATTTATCGACCATTGAAAAGATAAAAGAAGCTTTTTCTGTCGAAAAAGTTACTAAAGAGTTCTACAGCGAAATCGCCAACTGGTATTTCTGGGCAGTTAAAAAAGTCACCTTTCCTCCTGACGCAGAAAAAGAAGAAAACGGAAGAAACATTGCTGTTATAAGGATGATAACCAGGATTATATTTGTCTGGTTTATGAAAGAGAAGGGACTTGTTCCGCCGCAGCTATTCAATAAGAAACAAATTGGAGCCCTCTTAACTGATATTTCGCCCAATGAGTCAACTTATTACAAAGCTATTCTCCAGAACCTGTTTTTTGCCACGCTGAATACAAAGATGAAAGATCGTAAGTTCCGCTTTCAGACGACTTATCAGGGAAAAAACAACAGTTATATGGTTCACACGGTTTATAGATATGAGAAATATTTTAAAGATAAAGACAGCGCAATTTCTTTGTTTAAGGATATTCCTTTTCTCAACGGTGGCCTCTTCGATTGTCTTGATAGAAGAATAGAAGAAAACGGGAGAAATAAAGAAATCAGAATAGATGGATTTTCGGATAAAGAGGTTGGATTAAGCATCCCCAATGTTTTATTTTTTTCTGATGAGAAGCAGCTCGATCTGAATAAAGAATATGGAACCCACAACAAAAAATATAAAGTCACAGGCCTGATAGATCTTCTTTCTTCTTATAACTTTACGATAGATGAAAATGTGCCCGATGACCAGGAAGTAGCACTTGATCCAGAGCTTTTAGGAAAGGTGTTTGAGAATCTACTGGCCAGTTATAATCCAGAAACAGCTACGACAGCTCGGAAAGCTACAGGCAGTTATTATACCCCCAGAGAAATTGTTGATTATATGGTTACTGAATCGCTAAAACAGTATTTACAGACCAGCCTGGATGGCATTGATTCAATCGAAGAAAAGCTGGAATGGCTATTCTCACCGGATGCAGACAAAAATATCAATCCTTTTGACGTTGATACTACTAAAAAAATCGTGGCTCTTATAGATAGTTTACGGATAGTCGATCCAGCTGTTGGTTCCGGGGCCTTTCCTATGGGAGTCCTTAATAAGCTGGTATTTATCCTATCTAAGCTTGACCCTGAAAACCAGCTCTGGAAAGAAACCCAGCTAAAAGCGATTGAAATGGCCGTGACTGACCCTGTTCTTAAAAATAAATTAAAAGAACAAGCAGAAAGGCAATTCTTAGACAAGAACTCAGATTATGGAAGAAAATTATATTTAATCCAGAGATGCATCTATGGGGTTGATATTCAGCAGATTGCAGTGGAAGTGGCCAAATTGCGGTTCTTCATTTCTCTTTTAGTTGATGAAAAGGTTAATAAGGACAAAAGTAACTGGGGAATCGAACCATTACCAAATTTAGATTTTAAAATCATGCAGGGAGATAGCTTAACTTCAAAGTTTATGGGTATAGATCTCGATGAAGAGACTATCTCGGATGAAAGCCCTTTATTTGCCAATGAGCTGAGCAGCTTAATTGATGATTTCCAAAGCAAAAAGAGTCAGTTTCAAAATGAATCAGATAAACGAAACAAAGATGATCTTATGCAAGAAATTAACGAATTCATTATCAAAATATTTGAACTTAAACTGAAAACAAAAAAGAGGTCTTATTTTGAGAAGATTAAAATCATTGAAGAGACTTGCTCAAACCTTCCTAACGAAACGCAGCGGAAAGAAGCTATTGAAATAGAAAAGAACAAATTATATGAAAAAGAAGGATTTAATCTCGATCAAGCTGAAAAACAGCTAAAAGAATACACCCAGGGGCAAAAAACAAGGCCATTCTTTCCCTGGAAGCTTTATTTTGCGGAAGTTTTTCAAGAAAAAGGTGGGTTTGATATTGTCATTGGCAATCCGCCCTATATCCAACTTCAGAAAGCTTATGACAGCGGGAGAAAATATGCTGATCTTTATAAAAATCAGGACTATGAAACGTTCGACAGAATGGGCGATATATATTGCTTGTTTTATGAGAGGGGGATTAGGATACTGAGGCGGGGTGGGATTCTTACCTATATCAGTTCTAATAAATGGATGAGAGCTGGATATGGACAGAAACTGAGGCAATATTTCCTTAAATTGAATCCGAAGATTTTAATAGACCTGGGGCCCGGCGTATTCGAAAGCTCAACCGTTGATACCAATATTCTTATAATTCAAAAAGCAACGAATGAAAAGAAGCTGGTAGCCGCCAAGCTTACAGAGAATAAAAAGGGCCATGTTGATTTTGCTGCTATTTTGAAGAACAACGGAGTTGTATTAAGCAAGTTAGACCACCAGCCTTGGTTCATTGGTAATGATGCTGAGCAGCGGCTTAAAGCGAAAATAGAACGAGTAGGTAAGCCACTAAGAGAGTGGAACGTCAATATTTATCGTGGTATAGTAACCGGCCTTAACGAAGCCTTTATCATAGATGAGGCAAAAAGGCAGGAGATTCTAAATAATTGCCAGGATGAAGACGAGCGCCGGCGGACTGAAGCCATTATTAAACCAATTTTGCGTGGGCGTGATATCAAACGTTATTATTATGAATGGGCTGGCTTTTGGCTGATAGGAACATTCCCTGCTCTTCACATTGACATTGAGGACTATCCGGCTATAAAAAAATATTTTCTTGATAATTTTGATGTCAGGCAGCTTGAACAGTCTGGCAAAAAATATCCTAAACTGCGTTTTAATGCTCGGAAGAAAACAAGCAATAAATGGTACGAAACTCAGGACCAAATCGCCTATTACCAAGAGTTTGAGAAAGAAAAAGTAGTTTGGACTCCCGTTAATTCAGAATATAGTTTTGCTATTATTCCTTCGGGCATTTACTTTTTGAATTCGGTTTTTATGATTACAGGAAGTGAAATAAAATTATTTTGTGCGCTTTTTAATTCGACCTTAATAAGATACTACCTAATTGTCTTGTTTTCTTCTGAGGAAGAATATACCTATGCGTCGAAACAAAATATGGAAAAGATACCAATTCCAAGGATCACTTCATTTGATAGTCCTATTATAAAACAGATTGAAGAGCTTGTGGACAAGATAATATTGGCGAAAAAGCAGAACTTGGCGGCTGACACGGCTCATTGGGAGCAGGAAATAGACAATCTAGTCTATAATCTTTATGGGTTGACAGACGAAGATATAAAAATTATTAAAAATAGTACAAAAAAATCGGATTAAGGGGGAAACATGGCCGATAAATTAGATCTAAATAAGCCAAACGTTTTGTCAATAAGCAATGAACAAATTGATATTGAAAATTCTGAGTATAGATGTAATGGCGAATATGATCTCTTAAAGATCAGACAAAAAATAGAGCCCTGGCTTACAGCGGTATTCCAAAGCGAGCATCTGTCTTTATTGATGGGAACGGGATTGGGTATAGCTCTAACAGGAGAAGGCGGATTGCCACCAAGAATTGAATTCGCCGGTAATTTCGGAAATATAATAAAGAGCATGGCAGACGATGAAGCAAAGGACATTGATAGAGGAAAGGCAAATTTCGAAGACGATTTAAGGGTTGCACTGGATTTACTGAGAGGGTTTAAAATATTAAAAAGAACCAGGGCAGCCCGCTCCTTAGAGAAGCAAGTAGGCAATCATTTAAAAGAGCTATTAAAAGGGGTAGCTGCATCAGAAAGAAAATTGATAGAAAAGTCCAGTGAGAAAAATAATGACAATATTCCTGATAAAAGTGAGCAGAATAAGAGTCAAGAAGTTTTTGATAACATAATTCGTCTTGAAAAGTTCCTTTTGAGCTTTGCCAGCAGAACAGCGAGCCGAGGCAGGCTTAATATATTCACCACAAACTATGACAGAATTATTGAATATGGCTTAGACGAGGCTGGTATTCTCACTATAGACAGGTTTATAGGTAAAATTAAGCCGATAATGAGATTGCATAGAATCGACCTTGATTATCATTACAATCCACCAGGTATTAGAGGCGAACCTCGTTATGTCGAGGGTGTTGTTAAATACACTAAACTTCATGGCTCGATTGACTGGCGTTTTGAAGCGAATCAAGTAGTTAAATTACCTATGGCCTTCGGCCAGGTCGACGAACGGTATTTTGAGAACCCTGCTGAAGAAGTTGTTATTTATCCGAATTCTTCTAAAGCAATTGAGACTGCTTATTTCCCTTACTCCGAACTGTTTAGAGACTTTGCCACAGCAATTTGTCGTCCGAATTCTGTCTTGGTTACATATGGATATGGGTTTGGTGATTCACATATTAATCGGATCATTCTTGATATGTTGACAGTTCCTTCTACACATCTGGTAATTATCTCCTATGATAAAGCCTCTGGCAGAATCGATAAGTTTATTAAGAAATGCAATAGTTCGCAATTGACTCTCCTTATAGGAAATCATTTGGGTGAATTTAAGACTCTGACAGAAAATTATTTGCCCAAGCCTGCTATTGATCTGATCACAGATCGGCAGGCGAGAATAATAGAAAAACGAAAACTACTTGAGGAAGATAATATCCTTATTAAAAATGGAGATATCGGGGGATAGAAAATTGAACTCGCATGAAATCTATAACAGTTCAATTGGGACAGTTGAATCTGTCTCGCCAGATGCAATAAAAGTTTTATTGGATATTGAAGCACCACAGAGTACTTCAATAAACACTGGTATTCCACAAGCGTTTCCGCGGATTAATGGCTTTCTGCTGATACCTAATGAAGGTGGCGCAATCATCGGGCTTATAACGTGGATAGGCATTGAATATTCGCCTTACCCAAAAAGGAAAGGATATAAGGATTTTGACCTCGTCGATTTGCCATTTCCTTTAAGAAAATTATCACTCAGCCCGATTGGTGTACTAAAAGAGAAGGTCAATGGGTATGAGGTTGAGCGCGGAATATATAGTTATCCTTCCGTCGGTGACATTGTAATTGTCCCTAACCAGGAGCAGCTTAAAGCAATTGTTGAAAATAAAGAAGCAGGAGCAAAAATTAGGATTGGCGTCTCTCCTCTTGCCGCTAACGCTCCTATTTTTGTAAACCCGGACAAATTATTTGGAAGGCACCTGGCAGTTCTTGGTAATACTGGAAGCGGAAAATCTTGTACAGTGGCTGGTCTGATCCGGTGGTCTATAGAAGGGGCGACCGAAGAACTTGAAACTGAGAAAAAGAAGGCACGAGAAGAGAAAAGCCGAGAAGAGAAAAAGGTCAATGCTAGATTTATCATACTAGACCCGAATGGAGAGTATTCCGAAGCTTTTTCTGATCTGGCCAATGTCAGGAGATACGCTGTAAAATTGAAAGAAGACGACCAATCGGTTGAGCAATTAAAAGTTCCGGCCTGGATGTGGAATAGCTGGGAATGGGCATCTATCTCCCAGGCCAGCGAGAAGACCCAAAGGCCATTGTTACGGAGAGCTTTAAGGGAAATAAGGAATAAAGGGAACCAAAACGTTGATCCCTTGGCTGAGACGAAAGTTGAATTGAGAAGATATTACTCAAGTTGCTGGACAGAAATTAAAAATGATTTAGATAAAGGGATTGCTGCCTTTAAGGGAGAGGGCAAAAATAACTTTGGTAAAAAATTAAAAAGCATAGTGACTGATGTCGAAAACGATTCAGACGAGATAAAAGACGAATCTATAAAAAAGGCACTTGATAACGTTAAAGAAGTCCTATCAAGAATTGAGAAGGATAAATTTAAGACATATAAAAAAGTTGAATATTATGATAACTTCGAAAAGCAAAATCTTGAAGATATATTGCAATCACTAAATGGGTTTTTGGAGTCACTTGGTGGACTACTTATTTATCAAGGACCTGACGAGGATACTCCCATATTTTTTGATAATGATGATTTTTTAGGCCACCTAAGAAGAATTGCAAGACAGCAAACATCACAGCAGTATATCGATTCATTTATCATGCGTGTTGAGAGTTTATTAACGGATAAAAGGATTGCATCTGTTATACATACAGAAAGCGCTGAGGAAAAAACGCTACTACAATGGCTTAATGATTATATTGGTAGCGACGAGCGTCAACCATCAATTACAATTGTTGACTTATCATTACTTCCGTCCGAGATATTATATTTAATTGTCTCTGTTATGGCCCGCCTAATCTTTGAAGCTCATCATCGCTACAAGAAGCTAAATGGTGACGTTCTGCCTACCGTCATGGTGGTTGACGAGGCTCACGATTTAATAAAACAATATAAAATTGCTGATGACTCAATTTCGTCTCAACAATTGTGCACTCAAATATTTGAAAAAATAGCCAAAGAAGGAAGGAAATTTGGGCTAGGGCTGGTCATAGCCTCACAAAGACCTTCTGAGTTGTCTCAAACAGTTCTCTCGCAATGTAATACGTTCTTGCTACATAGGATTGTAAGTGACAGAGATCAAGAGATGGTAAAAAGATTAGTTCCTGATTCTTTGAGTGGAATACTTAATGAATTGCCTGTCTTACCATCGCGCAAAGCTATATTACTAGGTTGGGCTGCTCCTATACCGGTCATGGTAGAAATAAATGAATTAAAAACAGAACAGCGTCCAAAGTCCAAAGACCCTGACTTCTGGGACGTATGGACTGGTAAGGCAGAAAGAAAAAGAAAGGTAGACTGGCGAGAGATTGTCGACGATTGGCAGGGGCAAGGCGAAACACACGAAAAGAAACCAAACGACAATGCCAATAACTGATTATGGGTTTTATTTTAAGATGAGGGGCGTAAATTGATTGAAAAAGAAAATATGGTCGGCCGAATCAGAGAAAAGATAAATAATCTAATCGAAGAGTTAAGGCAATACCCGAATAAATATTTGACTGAAGAAGACGTGAGATGTAACCTGGTAATTAAGTTGGCAGAAATTCCTGAGCTTAATGATCTGCAAGATACTCGTGATAATTCAAAATCTACTACAATTCATACTGAGGTCAGATGGTATGGTCAGTCTAAAAGATTAAAATGGCTATCAGACATTGTTATTATTAATGTGAAAACTCTCGAAGTTAAAAACAAGCAGTTTCTTTTGCCAAGTAAGGGATATGGTTTTCTAGAGCCGATTGCGATCATCGAGATTAAACCGCGCTGAACAAATGGTCAGGGAGATGATAAGTTTATGAACGAGATTGAAAAGGACATTTGTAAATTAAAGGAAATAAAAGAAGAAGTTGAAGGAGACTATCCTTGTTTTTTGATTATTCTAGACAAAAAAATCGATATCAGCCAGTATATTCCTCGTGGCGATAATGGCTTAACCATTTATTATATCAATATGCTAATGATACAATGTGATAAAACATGTTGAGTGAGGAATAGAATATGAGAAGCAAAGAGGAGCTTTGGGATATAACTAATAGGCAGTCTACAAAAACGAAGCTGGAAATCTTGGATAAAGTATTCAACACGTGGCTAACTATCTGGAATAACC
>Ga0209604_1003051_pt1 | contig 11723 bp, 13 predicted proteins | sample AD_UKC097_MetaG_FD_184405 | JGI IMG/M metagenome (GOLD analysis project Ga0209604, IMG submission 184405) | Active sludge microbial communities of municipal wastewater-treating anaerobic digesters from USA - AD_UKC097_MetaG (SPAdes) (version 2) | ecosystem: Engineered > Bioreactor > Anaerobic >... | reverse complement strand
TTTATATAGACCCATGTTGCACCTCCTGTTTGGGTCCCTCGATCCGGTCTGATTTCCCGTGACGAGGAGAGTAATATTTATTGGTCTCTTCGTCAATGGTCTTTGTGATAATCTTCGAAAAGCGATCAGTTGAATGCTTGGACGACTTTCTTCTTCTTTTCCTGGGTTTGTGTTGTTCTTTCGTGTGCCGATTTTTGCTTCTGCAATCCTCCAGCCACGCATCAATTTCGTCGAGACGGAATCTGACAAGACGCCCGATGCGATAATGGGGAATTTCGCCCGCTTCTACTTTGGCATAGAGAGTTTTTGCTTTGACGTTCAAATAAAGAGCTAATTCTGTAATCGTTAAAAGCTTTGTTTTCGTTTGCTCCTGCTGCATTGAACTGTTCACCTTAAGTCACAAGAGTTTAGCAAAAATGAATCTTGCTAACTGATTGTTAAGTGTGATTTTAAGAGTGACATCAGAGGAACAATGTTCCGGAAAGAAAAAAATATTAGTTTTGTCAGACTATTTCGTTTGGATGAAGAATCCAATGAGATGCATCAGTAAGTACAGGATTGTAGGCACATTCATACCCAGTTTTTATTGTTGCATTTAGATGACTTGAAATGGGTGATGTACATTTATTACTGATTTTTTCTAATGCTCTGTCTATTGCCTTTAAAACGCTAAGTCGTGCTTTATTTAGACTTGGGTCATACTCAACTTTCTTAGACGACCTCGTTATACTTATTTGGTATGCTTTAATTTGCCGAAGCTCTTCATCTTTTTTTTCTCGATCTTCAATGGATAATGTGCCGTAATCCATAAGTTCTTCTTCTCGTCGACTAATTTCATCTTTTAAAATTGATAACACTTCAGGACCTTTAGCGAACTTTTTTTCAATCTCCTTGAAGTGTTCATTATCTTGATCTTTATCTTCGTATTCATCGCGATAAGTCTTGTCTTTAATTTCTAAAAAAAAACTGTTTACAGCATCATATAACTCTTTGCATGATATATTTTTGCGCTTATTACTTAATAAAACATTTATATAATGAAAGCCCTTCATATCTTCAAATGTACCGACCGCACCTTTCTCACCTATGTGCCATATTTCGCCAATTTGATAAAAGTAGTATGTGGGACCCTCATCCAAGCTCACCTTTTTTTGTAAAACGCCTTTAAAGTGTATAAAAGCATTTACTATGTTCATTATTTTTTTATCCGAGATGTTTAATAGGGCAGCATTGCCGATCATATCCGGATCTTCCGTCAAAATGAAATTGACCTCATTTTTATAAAGACAGTAAAGCAAAAATGCATCCACTTTATCCCGCGCGCTTGCCGGTTTATTGATTAATTTGAAAAAGGTTTCATCATCATAAGGATTGGATTGGGTTGTGAGTAATGAATATTTTTTTATTTTAGAAAGCAAAATCATTTTATTTGGAATATCTTGATCTTCTTCGATTTCTTTGACTGTTGATGGATGGATGACGATGCGACAATGTAATTCATTAATAATTCTGAGAACTTCAGAAAGATGCCGATGAATCATGTGATCAGATTCAATGGATAGCAATATATCGGTGTCAACAAGGATATTCATAATGACTTCCTTTTGTAGCGTCACTTATTCGGAATTTTTAAAGTCCACGCTGATGAGTTTTATACCGACACTGTCAAGTTTTTTACGAGCATCCGAATTATTATCTATGAACAAATCATTTATCCATTGGGGCATATCCTTCACATTGAGATAAATTTTATCCGTAATGATAAATTGCCCTGAATCCGTCTTATAGACTTTTTCACTTGTCAGCAGCGGAGGTGCCTCAAAATCCTGATCATTCCATTCCGAATCCTTTATATAGTCTTTCAGAACACTATTGACTTTATCAATCAGTTCATCCTTTGAATCTGCCTTACAGCGTAATATAAAACTGGTCGAGCTTGAGTTCGTAACAAAGTCGGATTTTATCTTCATTGTGGTAACTCCCTAAAAATTCCCCTGCCTTCCGTGAAAAATATCAAACAAGCTGAGTTTTTGCAACGCATACATGTTTTTTTCCTTTCATGATCAAAATTCCGCTGTCGAGTGGATGATTTTGAAAAAAAGCGAACTGCGGTTCGTTTTGTAACGCCGCATCAATATCCCAGATAAAAATGGCTGACGGCACAATGTTACCGGGATGTTTCTCCAAAAATCACCGATTCTAAGCAGGAGGTGAAAAACGGATGCCTGGCGAAAAAAACGGAAGAATTTTACCGCAGGAACAATGTTCCGCGTTTGTTACGCCAAAAGTCACACACTCCCAAGTAGAGAAAAAAATTCAACGAAAGGAGGAGATCCTGATGCAACACACCGATGGTTTCAAGCCGTTTTTCGTCAACAAGCGAATGGCCAACGCTGTCTTAACCGTTTTTAAATGCGTTGATGGCGGCCTGAATGCGGAACAAGTTATTGAATATTCTGCGATTCAATACGACTGCAACCCCGAAGAAATTCGGCGCTACTGGAACATCATGCAAAACCGGTGGATCACCGACGCAGTGCAAGTGTCAAACTAAAATTAAAAATAAAATTGAAAAAAGAGGGTGCCGGGGGAGAGATTTTTACCGCTTTCCCCCGGCGGTATAATGACGACCAATTAACGGCAAAAAACAAAAAAGGAGTAAAAAATGAAAGTTAATAATGATTTAAGCGTTGAAAGTGGAAACAATGATGATCGTTCATTCGCAGTTTGGGCTATGGACTCAACGGCGGTTACCGATTTTACGATTGTCGATAACACTAAGTATTCTCAGGAAATAATAGATGGAGCCCGAGCAGTTTACAATCCGGACAAGCTTGAGTCGCTCAAGACACAGCAGGACCTCACAGAGTTTTACCGGGAGGGGAAATCCCAGATCCTCGCCCAGTGGCACGCGGACCAAGCCCTGAATGTTCACACCGACATGTTCCGGGTCATCTTTCAGATCAACGTGGGCGAAATCCTCAATACGATTGAACCCACCTTCAAGAAGAAGGCCGAATATACCGCGTGGATTAAGGATAATTTTGAGGACAAACACATTCGGTACCTTCAGCAGGCGCGACAACTTGCGGACATGGGCGATTTTGCCAGGAACTACGCTGCGGCCGGCAAGAACCGGTTGTTGGCCTTGGAAAACCTGCGGAAGGTCGAGAAAAAGAAAGAGTGTGAGGCCCTATTTAATAATTATCCCTTACCCGATATGACGGAGGACGGAGACGGACAGTTGTTGAAGCGTCAAATCGACTCGATCATTACCCTGCATAGGCTTCGAAAAGCCGGGCTCCGATCCGCAACATTCGAACAGGCTGCATTGATCGCTTCCTATAATCAGGATGCAATGGCGGTTAAGACCGCTGAAGAAGTCAGCACCTGGTTGGAACAGAATCCCGAGGAAGAACGTCCAGCCCTGTTTGATCGGTATATCCAGGATGAGATGACGTATCCGTCAGAGCACCCTTACACACCTGCGCCAAAGGCCAGCCTGGATAAAATTCTCGCGGATTTGCTCAATTGCTACGGTTCTGCAAATCTTGACGACGATGCATGGATTGCAAAACAGCGGGAGCTGAATCTCAGAAACTCACTCCTGCGGGCGCAGCAATTCATTGCTCAACTTATCGATCGTATTGGAGCCGAGGAACCAACGGCTGAAGCTACTACTGAGACAGCCGAATAACATTAAACCGCGTCCCTCCTCCTGATCCATAAGGGGGGAGGGACAAAGGTTGGAAAGGAATATGAAAATGACTCACATTTTTCACGCACTCGCTGAAGCGGATATGGTTCCTGTTTTCTATGAAAAAACAGGCATCCCATTGAATGTCCTGATTGCCTACAACTATAAGAAGGGACAATCGTCAAAACTCACCGATCTGTATCGTGACCGAATTAATCTTCTTTATCTGGATTCCGGTGCGTACAGTGTTTCCACGGGGAGGTCGAATATTGATGTTTACGGGTACCGCCACTATCTGAAAACTTTTGGTTTCAAATTTGATGTGTGCTTCAACCTCGATGATAAATTTGATAACCCAGACCACAATCTTCAAAATCAACTGTATCTTGAAAGAGGTCTCGAGGGAAGCACTTCACGGCCTGTTCCGGTTATACACGACAAAATCAATCCTTTTGGAGAATTTGAAATGTATGCCGGACTTGGCCATGATTACATTGCAATTGGCTCGAGTGGGTCATATGCCGACAAAGACAGATTGTTGGAACAGGCAAAATTAAAATATCCCAACGTAAAAATTCACCTCTTTGGAGATTTGGATAAGAAACTTTTGGAAAAACATCATCCATACTCCGCAGATTCAGCGTCATGGGCACATAAAGCTGGAAAAGGCGGTGGAATCTACTATTGGCGATCCAGCGAGAACCGGCAGTATCAATTCAATGTCGGGGGTAGAGATTCAGTGAAGGGGGCACAGCATATTAAGCTGTCTCCATTCTGGGAGGAGATCAGGTCATTTCTCTATGAGACTTTTCATTATGAATATAATGATCTTTTCCAATATCAAGTTCGATGGATTTTGAATTTATATTTTTACAATCAGTATGAAAATTATCTGAATAGCCTGGATCAAAACTGAAAAACGCACCGGGGTTCGTTTTTGAAAGGACTGGAATCATGCCATCCGATGATTTCAGTCCTTTCTTTATTAATCAGGAGTCTGCGTATTGAGAAAGGAGTGATGCGTATGCGCTGATTTGACGATGATCTGATTTAATTCATAGCGGCTAATATGGGCAGAGGGTTGTCCCCAGGTGGGGCAGCTTTTTTTATTGCCTGCTGACAATTAATCAACAGCGTCTTGGGACTGGCGGGCGCTTTAACATCGAGAACTTCATGAAAGTTCTCAGAAAGTGAGTTTTTAAAATGGAAGAATTTAGTGCAAAAGATAAACAGATTTTTGCTGACATGAAAGCATGTGTCCAGGATCTCGGATTAAGGATTTTGGATGAGAAGAGTGACGGTGGTATCCTTTCAGGAATCTCCATGTTTGAATATGAGAATTATAATATGGGAATCCTTTTCTCGTATAACCCGTCATATAATTTGGCTGAAGTGTTAATCCGTTATGCAGATATGCCGGCAGAGAAACTTCCGGTGCTGTATGAACTGCTTAACGACATTAACGGCAGTCTGACTCTCAACCACTTTTTTGTTGATACTGGTACAAGAATTCTCGCATTGCGGTCGGGCATAACGGTGACAAACTACTTCCTCAACAAGGAATCGTTTAAGCTGTTAATGCAGCAGGATCTTGGCATAGGAAACACATTCATGCCTTTGATTGGGAGGCTTCTCGCTACTGATCAAACTCCCCAAACCATTATGGATGAGTTCTATGCAACGAAGGATAAGATGCCCCCGGAATTCCTTGGACCGGATGGGAAATTAAAAGTCGGGAAGAAGACAGCGGAGTGTCCCTTTATCATAGAGGCTAGTGCGGATATGCCTGCTTTCCCTACTCACACACATGGACTGACGGAATTGGGATGGCCTGAATTTCTGATGGACCTGCTGTCTTTGGGCGCTGATGGAACAGGCAGTCGAATCAATTTGTCCTACGATTATTTCAATAAGCCGGAGAATAAGAGCAAGCTGGAGGCCATTAAAAACGGGAAAACCGTGAAATTGACTATCAAGGATCTCAAGCCGGATGCAAAACCGGAAGATATGGTTTACTGCTATCGCAGGGTTTCCCCAGAGTTTGAAATGGTCAAGCTGGCCTATTGCATCGAGAGTCCTGATGACATTGATCCGGCGATGTGGTTTGTCCAGATTTATATCGAGGGTGATGATTTTGCCCTGACCGATGAATACTACAAGGGCGGAATCAAGTGGTAGTCTAAAAGACTGTAAATATTAACCATAAAATGGAGATCAATGGTTTCTGAAATTGGTCTCCATTTTTATTTTATCACTTACATAAGGAGAATAAAATGAGTAAGCAAAAGAAAAATCGCAATAAAGTTGTAAAGGACATGAAGGAATGCTTTCGGGCTTTCGATTTGCCGATCTATGAAGGTATCGGTGAGAAGCCTGCACATTTAGCATTGATATCCAAAATCTGTAACGATCGTGTCTGTGCATCCGTGATTGTAACATATTACAGACCGGCGACGTACGCGACTATTGACATCGGCTTTCAAATTAAAGTATCCCCCGATAAATTAGCCGAGGTGTGGCAATTATTAAACCTTCTCAATGGAATGATGCCGCTTTACCAATATGCTTTTAGCACATGCTGTAATAGCCTGTCATTGAAAGCTGATTTATTGCTGCCTGAAAATCGTCTTCCTGTTAACAAATTCAAGCGCCTAATTCATGACCTTCTTGAAGATTCGTATCTCTGCGCTCCGTTAATTGAATCGGTTATCGCAGATGGAGACACAGAGACGCTCTATAAGCAATTCATCGATGATCATCAGGATCTTATGAAAAAAGAAAGATCCATTTCAAAGGAAGCTGAACGCAAGATTCTGAAGGACATGAAGACGGTTCTTGAAGGGTTTACAGATATTGGAGACGAAAACAGGCGCGATGATGCTTTTATTATGCGTTTTCATGGCCCAAAAGGGACAAATTCATTTCTGATTTTGAATATCAAGTTGTATTCTGAATACGACATGGTCATTTTGCATCTTGTATCTTCATTGACGGTGCCTGATGAAAAACTATCTCAGTTGACGGAATTGGCTGGACGCATCAATGTGATGTCAAGATTTCCTCACCTGCACGTTGACAGGGAACGCAAAAAGATAAGTTTATACTCGGGAATCATGATTGACAATGGAGTCCTTGATCAAAAGGAATTTGATTTTGCCATTGGCATGATTATGGAAAGCGGGGAACTTTATTTTCCTTTAATCGAAGAACAACTTTCAACGAATGAAAAACCTGAGGCTGTTATCAAAAAGGCCTGTTAAGCAATGCAATGTCTTAGGAATAAACAGCACAGTTAACCCACAGAGGCCCATGCTCTCTCACCGGGAGCTGGGCCTCTTTTTTTATCCATTCAACCCCAAGATTCAAACCCAAATCAACATGTCTTGGCACCAAGAACAAATATTAAATTCAATCAAAGGAGGACTACGTCATGGAATCAAGTAAAAATGTTCAAATCAATCTATCAATCCCTGAGCAATACCGCAATTTGCTCAGGAGAATGGCCGCGGAAAGGGTCATGAGCGATCCAAGAGAAGTGGTCACCGGAGCGTCAATTGCAACGGAACTGCTGGTGACAACGTTAAAGGAAATATCAAGAGAAAAGAAGGAAGGAGAATTCCAAAATGATTAAACTTGCGGCTGAAAAAAGCTTTAACCGTAATATCTGTCCAATTATGAACATCAAAGGGAAAACAGTACAGTACCCGTTTATACTGAAATACAATAACTATCACCTTCAATGCGGGGGCGGGATTCTTGGACCGAAGCAAATGATGATCATGGACATCATCGGCACAAAATTGATCCACTTTGTTTATGGGAACGAGGACTTTTATGGCAGAATTCCAACAAACAACGAAAAGAACGTTAAGGAAAAATCGGGTTTGTACATGTCAAACAAGCTTCTGAAATACACAACAACAAATCTTTCCAGGGACGGGATCATTCCAGAAGCATATAGCCAAGCAGACAGATTGTCTCAAATTGATAAAGCGTTTGGAAAAATAAAAAATCCTTTAACAATTATTTTGAATGATGGAAACTTGCGGAAGGAACTTCCCTTCTTAAGAAAATATTCCTCACGGCAAATCAGGGACATGTTTATACAGACCTCCCAGTGCGCTTTATGGATGAATTATCCAATATGCTTTCATACAGGGAAACAATACCAGTTATTTCCTTTTGGTAACTTTGGCTACAATTCGCGGCTGTTTACCTTGGGGAAAATCATCAACAGCAAAGTATCCAAAAACAATAATGTCCTTGAAAGGGAATATCGAATCCGGTTCGACACCATCCTTGGATATATGTTTATGCAAAACATGACATCCTGTTACATGGATCTTCTGCCTGGGAAATTTTATGAGATGTCGGATTACGCGCAGCTTTACTATCGATTATTTATCCTGAGTTATTTTCCAAACAAAAAAACCGGCAGGACTCCAAAAAATCCCATTTTCATTGATGAGATCCGAAGAAGGCTCGTTTTAAAAACGAAAGACACTTACGGTGTGAGGCAAATCGTTAAGCGAATATTGGATGAACTTGTTCATTATAAATTCATCAAAGATTACGCTGAAGAGAAACTTGATATGAAATATGTCTATCGCTACACGAGGAACTTCTGGAAGGAAATAACAGGGGAAGAAAAGGAATCGGAAACTGACCTGAATGATCGTGGTTTCTGATTTGGCGGATATCGGATGCTCATCATGGGTTTTTACGAATATCTCGATATCTCATTTGAAATATTGGTTGTAACCATTTGAATTATTTATTCATTCTTGGTTTAAATTATTTATAATTTAAATATGGATGAGAAAAATGTCCAGGATAAACCTGTCCATTTCTCTCCCCATAGAAATAGAAAAGATCTATCAATCTATGAGTAAACTTAAGACGTAGGTCCAAAGTAAGTAAAACATATTCAAGGAAAAAGACAGCAGTTATCTTTGAGTTAACCACATTATCAAGGGAAACAAAAATTCCGGACTTACACATAAATATCAAAGGATGTTGGTCTTAGAGTAAGGCGAAGCCTATTCAAGAGGAAGTCATCAATATCTTCTTGTTTAAATCGGACATATTCAAAGCGAAAAGTTTTTAACAACCAGCAATCTATTCAAACGAAAGAGGTCTCGGTTCATTATAAAAGAAAGGATAAAATCATGTTGAAGGACAACGAAAAGAAGAGAAAAACCAATCCCAATAATAAAGCTTATATGAACAGTTATGAATGGAACTATATGGTTCTGGAGCTTGTTGATTATATTGAAGAGAAATTGTCACTCCAAGGAGAAAATGATGATGACTGGAAATACTTTAAGGAATATTGTTCGTTAAAATATCTCAACTGGAGAGTGATCAAAAAGATGATCGAATATTCTGTTGTTCAAGTTTTTACTTCTGAGGCTGAGCTTACCAGTTATGAGGGGTTTAAATCACTCGAGATAGCAAATGATTCAATGAACGAAAAAACAAAAGCTCCCGTAATACAAAAGGAGTTGGATTTCGATCTCAAAATGGCAAAACCGGTGAAAAAAAATACACCAAGAAAACAAGAGGAATGTGTAGATATGAATTTTGATTTTGAGGAAATCCCGCCAAGGAAAAAGAGTAATGTTGATGATGGATACAATCCATTTTCTGATGGAGAATTTTGAAAGACCGATATAACAACCTATTGGCTATGGGAAATGTTTTTTAGATCATGGGAGAGGTTATTTCAGGAGATAAATTCTCCCTAATCGAATTATTCAAGTAAAATCAATACTATAACCACTCAAACAAACCAAATAAATATGATGAAAGGAAAGTTGGTGACAGCTTTTTGCTTCTGGTTATATCGGAACAATAGCCACTGGAACCTTCCTGGGTCGTTCAGGGAGAGAGATCTTCGGTGAGGAGTATATAGGGGATGATGAGTTTAGGAATGGCTCCCGGGAGCGTTTGCCAGGCAGCTTGGATCAATGAATACGGAATGAAAGGGTGTGCTTTTGCAGGGTTCATGTTTTGATGAATGGGGTTACGTATAGCTTCCTGTACTGTTGTTTTTTCCATTCTGTCCAATTATGCATCATTACAATCGGAAACAAATGACGATATTTGGAATCGTTTGTAATCTGAAGAATTTGCAGGTCAATTATTCAATCATAGCGCCTGGCGAGATTATTAATTTTTAATTTAACTTCCTTCACCAGCCATTTCGGTTTGATCAATCGGGCCTCATCGCCAAATGAAAGCAGCCATGAGATAAATTCTGTCTCGGAAGAAGCGGTGAATATCAGGACAATCCTGTCGTCGTCTTTTCTTTTAATCTTTTGATCAGCGCTCCAGGTGCGTTCCGCCACAAAGCGCGCCGACCAGCCGGTGAATTCCACTTCCACCGCAAACGCATCATCCTTCATGACGCCGAAATTGCTGTTGAATACCTTTTCAAAATCAAAGTTTGCCGGTGGTTCGAAGGATATGTCCGTCACTTCAGCCGCCTGAATTCGATGAACCGCCAGCAAAGGATCGAATTTAGGAGAGCGGTAAGCCTTGCCAGGTTCTTTGGCCTTTTGCGCATGCAGATAAATCGCGTCGTGATAAGAAAATAGCTTGAGCGGCTTGATATGGAAAGTTTTCGACCGGGGCACGCCGAGGCCCTGATAGGTCAGTTTACAGACCTTTTGTTTCTCCATCGCCTCAATTAACGTGTGGATGACTTGATGCTGCGGTTTATAGTCAATCGTGCCGGGACGAAAAGAAGCAAAATGACATTTGAAGATATTGTCCTTTTCCGGCAAAAAAGCGCGGCTTTTCAAGAGGGCGCGGGTGGCCTCCTCATAAAGCGGTTTTCCGATCAGATGCTCCGTAAAATCGCGGCACATCTGCAATGTCCGTATTTCCGTTTCCGAAAGTGCCATCACCGGCAGACCGCTTGTCGGCCGTTTAACCCGATAATATTTTCTATTCCCTTGGAAGGTTTCCTCAATATCCATGCCGTAGGACATTCTTATGTCGTTGAGCAGCCTGATAATCGTCTGCTTTGAGCAATTCTCCATGCGGGACAGTTCCGTGAGCGATACACGCTCGCCTGAGAACATCAGCCGGACAAGCAAGCCAATCAGCTTCTGCCCGTAGCTCTTGTAAGAATCCAGTTTTTTAGCCATGTGACGCCTTTCTTGATTTATTTTGAACGTCATTATCGCACATCATGAAAACAGTCAAACAAGAATCATATTAATCGTGACGTTATGTGGAACGATGCTGTGGGACAATTAAAGAAAATGTTTGAGGAGCAGGTCATGCAGACAACAGCAGTATATCGCGATGGTGGCAGTCTGTTTTCCTGTGCAAGCGATTTCTGCTTCACGATGCTTGAACGACCACTGGAAAAACAAGGCATGGTTGTACTCGTTAGCGATATCAATGATCCGCTGTTCTTTGACCTGCGAAACTATGTCATCGCCCATTCCTGCGGTATCTGGACAAAATGTATGGTGCCCGAAACTGCTGATAAATTAATTTACGATAGGCATTATGTGCCTAATGAAATTTTGAGGATCATCCGTGGACTGTCATTCCCTTATAAAGATACGGGAAGTTTTATACAGTCGATTCTGGCAATATTTATGGTTCAGTATAGTCACAAGCACGATGAAGATTTTTAATAATATCAGAACGGCCGCCATGGAAGATTTGGGTTTATAGTCAATGAGGGTAAATAAGATGGATATGCAGCTAGTAAATAATGGAACACCCCCCAGACCTCTGACAAAGCAAGAGATTCGCCAAGACAAGGTTACACGGGAAGAATTTCTTCACATCCCTAGGAATCCAATTTATCTTGTTCTGGATAACTTGATGTGTGCCCATAACGTTGGCACCATCATCAGATTATCTGATGCATTGCTGGTGGAGAAGGTCTTTATCTGCGGCGATGGCGTCAAGCCACCCAGCAAGAAGGTTCGGAAAGGCTCCCTGGGTGCGGAGAGATGGGTGCCTTGGGAACATCGTAAAGATACTTTTGCTACGGTTGCGG
>Ga0209604_1003048_pt1 | contig 11727 bp, 14 predicted proteins | sample AD_UKC097_MetaG_FD_184405 | JGI IMG/M metagenome (GOLD analysis project Ga0209604, IMG submission 184405) | Active sludge microbial communities of municipal wastewater-treating anaerobic digesters from USA - AD_UKC097_MetaG (SPAdes) (version 2) | ecosystem: Engineered > Bioreactor > Anaerobic >... | reverse complement strand
CCCGCGCAGGTCGAACGCCTTGTCCAGGAAGCGCTGACCCGCGGTCAGCGTGTTGTTGATCTGTGTTCTGGGATCCATGTGAAGCCGCATGATTCTCGCGCCATATTATCCCTGTTCCCCGTTTGATCAACCCTGCAAGCGGCAGTCGGCCGTCGAGCCACACCGGAACGTGGCGTAACCGCTGCCAGTTTCAGTATGACTTCACGCCGGACTCGGCCAAGTTTTTGTGCCAGACGTTCATTGATTCGATGGTGCCGGCGATGTTTGTGTTGTTGACCAGGGTTCCGCCAAAATCGTACCCCTTGCGGGCGAATACGATGTTGATGCCAGCGCTTGGCGCCCTGGCGATCGTGTAAGCGGTCCGCATGCCTGACTGGCGCATGGCGATTTCCATTTTGTCCAGTAGCAGGGAGGCCAGCCCGCGCCCGCGCCATTCCGGTAGTGTGGCGAAATCGGTCATTTCGACGCCGAGCCGCTTCGGGTCCATTTCGGCGGATGAAAGGGCGACGAGCCTGTCCCCCGCGACCGCCGCAAAGTAGCGGACGTCCTGATTCATCGTATCCAGGAGGTATGCCGGCTCGTGGATGGGGAAGGGGTATGTTTCGAAGACCTTCCTGTAAATCGTCGCCATCTGCCCGATGTCATCCCTTGTTGCCTCGCGCAGTTCCAAATCAGGTGATTTGAAGTCTGCGACATCACCTTCAGATTCCGACGCGTTTTGCGCAGCCAGTATCAGCACATGCTCCAGTTTTTCCCTGTTTTCAGGATGTCTGCGGCTGCGATCCGGATATCTTCCCATGAAGACTGCAGCTTCGCGTCCACCGTAATATCCCGGTATTCCCGCTTCGAGGCGGTATCCCGCGTCGAGGAACCCCGGGGCCACGCTGTTCGGGATCTTTGCGATAATTTTTCCCAGGTTTTCGCTTTCGGCCAGTGATTGCAGTCGCGGCAGCACATGTTCCGGGTCGGCTCCGTTCCAGCGCATCACGTAGACACGGTCGCTGACCGGGCCGTACTGAATCTGTGCCTTGCCGATCCGGGCCGTCCTGTCGAATTTTGTCTGTCTGTGTTCCCTGACTTCGTCAGCGGTCCGGGTGGCAATTCGTTTCATTGTTGCGGATTGGTTCATTCGTTCTCCTTTGGCCGTCATCCGGTTCGTACGTCGCTGCTGCAGCAGGGATCGTGCGGTAACAGGTTCGGGGATGCGTCGATCGCTTCCGCGTCCAGCAGCCTGACCGTCTTCTGCAGCGCGGCGGCAATTGCGTTCTGTTCATCTTCCGGCAGACGCCGGAATCGTTGTACAAAGGTTTCCTGCAGCATCGGCGGGGCCTCATCGACGATCCTTCCCCCGGCTTCCAGCAGCATCGGGATGACCTTCCGTCGATCCTGGCTGCTGCGTACACGGTGGATAAGACCTTTTTCTTCCAGCCTGTCGGCAATTCCATTGACGGTACTGGGGCTCAGGCTGATTTCTTCGGCCAGCCCGGAAAGCGTCAAAGACGGGTTGCGCTGGATGGCGTACAGGCACAGAAGCTGTGGCACCGTCACGTTGAACGACACGTTGATCCTGTGGGACTGCATATCGATCGCGCGGACGATTTTTCTTAACGAACGCAGGATTTCAGTTTCCCTGTCAGCCATTCAAATAATCCTTTCGATACGAATCATTCGTATAGATACTAACAGCGAATCGACAGCCGGTCAACGGGCCGGTTTCCCGCCTGATATACAGCATCGCGCCCGACAAAACCGTCAACTGGCGTTTTGACGACTTCGACAACCCGGAACGTGGCGACTGCAGCGACCCGATATATTCAAACGTGTCCGACACGCTTTACGTCATCTGCAATCTGACGCCTGCGGGTGGGCAGTACAGCACGGTCGTGACGGCGATTGGGGCAAATGGTGAGAAAAAGTGGACCGCGATATTGCCTGACGGCCAGACAGCCAGTCTGCCGGCAATTGCCCTGCGCAGTCTGTCGGAAACGATGACCGACCTGTACCATGTCCTGAAACGCTTCTACGGCGGCGTGCCTTTCGATTACGGTCAGTGCCCGAGGAATTACTGAGGCTGTTTCGTCACCGTTTCGTAAGCCGCAGCATGTTTCACGCCGCATGCGGCATCCGGATCTCAAGCGGATGATCCGAGCTGGACTTCAGGTTTCGAAGACTTCCACCGATCAATTCAGCTAGTTTGTCGGTCATTCCGGCCCTGGTCGCCATGAACAGGCGCAGCAAAACCTCTGTGTTGTAGTCCATGCCGGCAGGGGAATCCTGCCGTGATTCCCATTGGGACACCACAGAATGGTTAGCCATGTTCAACGTCGCCGCAAAATCCACCTGACGCATCCGCAGATACGATCTGATGAAGCCGACCTCCGAGCCGGTCAGCCTGGCGGGCTTCAGAGCCAGAAGTCCAAAAACCTTGTCCTGAAGTTGTCCCATGTTGACGTCCGGAACCTGCTGACCACTGATTTCAAGCATTGGTGGATCGATAAGAATTATCGGAAAACCCAGTTCCATGAAAATAACCGATGCCATGATTCAGAACTCCCCGACCGTCGGGCGAACCACCGTCACCACGACCATCTTGTCCATAAAGGCCACAACGACGCGAATGGCGATGCCGTCGACCGTAAATCCTTCAAAACAATAGCTCCATTCCTTCAATATTTCGTCGAAGCGATCCCGCTTCGGCACCGGATGTCCTGCGACAAGCGCTTGTTCCACGTCCGTGGCCCTGACACCCCTTTCATCGCAGTGCTGTCTTGCGTGTGGCAGGATTAAGTAATCCCGCGCCCTGAACGCGCCGTGAATCTTGGAAATCAATTCGGCTCGTTCAAGTTTCGGTGATCTTTTCACTGCAATTTCGGCCGCGGGCCAGCCGAACCTCCTGAATGTTATCATCTAACATAGGGCGCTACAACCCGGGCTCCGGTGGTCTGTTTGTCTCTTCTGCCGCCTGAATCGTTGTTGGCCGGTGCCCAGGACAAAATCGATGAGAGTCCTGCAATGTTTCAAGTTATTTGGGCAAAGAGATGAATACACGGTCGATTGTCCGCGTGATTTTTTCCCGGTCGGGCGCCACGTACCGGGCCGTCGTCCTGATGTCGGCATGCCCCAGCGCCCTTGAAACCAGCAGCGCGTCGCCGGTTGCCTGATGAAGCAGGGTCGCGAATCCGGCGCGGAACGAGTGAATGGTAAGACCGGGTCTGATGCCGGAACCGGTCTTCCAGTGGTTGAACCGGGCATGGGCCTGTCTTGCGGTCATATGGCAATCCGGCCTTGTTCCTGGAAAAAGGAAATCGGGCACGCCGTCACCATGGGATCTGCTCAGGGCCCGGATCTGCGCAGTCAGGATTGCGGCCAGGGGATGCGGCACATGCCTGGTGGCCGGGATGCCCCCTTTCGTAGAGCGAATGCGCAGTTCCCGCCTGTCGGCATCGAAATCCGTGGCGCGCAGGTCGAGTGCCTCGGATCGTCGTATACCTGTATAAATGTATATCCCGAAAAGCGCCATGTCGCGCAACGCAAGCCGGTCGCCGGAGGTGGAAATGGCGCTCATGAAAGCTGCCGTCTCCTGGCGGGTGAATTCCAGCGTATAGGAACTTTCATCCACAAAACGTCTCCATGAGGTGAGCATAGTCGGGGTTCCAACGGCTGTCAAAGTCGGGAATCGGAACGAACGCGGCGAACGCGGGGGATGCGACGCGAGCTGCTGGCATGGTCGGGACGGATCGGTGGATGGTTCCCGAAGCGGGTCTTTGGGGGGCCGGCGGCCGACTTGCGCTGGAGAACGTCAGGAAATGGTGAAGGCCGGCGGGTCCCGAGCGGGTCCTGGGCCAGGACGGGAAGCCTTGGCGCCGAGGCCATGCAGTGCCCATCGCCCGAATGTCACGTATCCGGACGTTGGCTCCCGGACGCCGTGGTCGTCCATGGCCCACAGGTCGTCGGGATCCCTGGCCGGGGCGATTGTGGGGACGGTCGAGGGCAGGTGCAGGTGGTCGAGAATGCGGGTGACGACAGCAGGGTCGGTGAGAAATGCGAGTATGACCATGGGTGTGGCGCACCTGGGACAGGAAAGGGCGTCGACATGCAGGGCGCGATGCAACAGGCGTGCCCATGATAGGTGCGTGCGATTTCGAAACTCCCCGGGTTTTGGGGTGACCGGGACATTTGGGAGCTGGCGATCCCCGGGGGTCTTGTCGTCCCCCCGGGCGTTCTTGCGCCTGGCTGGCGGGTGTGGCAGGGCCTTGCGGTACCTGGAGCGATTTGCGAAGACCCCGTGGTAGCGGACCAGATTCTGGTAAGGGGCGGGCAGCAGTGTGGCGAGGCGGCGTAAAAAGGCCACGGGCTCCAGGACGATTTCGGTGCGGCCGGCTGGCGTCGGCCACGGGCGATGCAACCGGTAACACACCTGGCCGTCCTGGGTCAGGGACAGGCGGTCCTGTGAAAAGGGTGCCCGCAGGCCGTATCGGCACAGGCGCTCGAGCCCGTCGCGATCGCTGGACTCGACGACCCGGGCTGCGTGGAGTGAAAAGCCTTGAACCCGGGCGCACAGTGGCTTGTGACCCGGGGCCGCCACGCCCTGGTCATCGGGTGGGCCCTCGCCAAAGATGTCGGTCTGGTGCCGTGGTGCCCGCGGCCCGGGGATCTGGATGGCCTCAGCAGACACGGAGCGCAGGGGTAGAGTGTCCGTGTCCAGGGTCTCGAGCTCCTCGCTGGCCTGTTCGAAGCGGCGGCGGGCCAGCTTGCCGAGGCGCTGGGCCAGGCGAAGTGCCAGTGCCTCGATGTCGTGGTCGGTTGGGGCCGGGACGGGACGGCGGCATGTCTGGTCAGTGAATTTTCCGAGGCAGACTGACACACTGATTTAGAACGAAGCTGGTCAGTGGAATAACCGCGCCCCGGGGGACCTCATCAATCAGGGCATCTGGATATCGAACCCGTAACCAGATACGCCCCTGAGCCTGTCGTACTTATATCTAATTCCGTACTGGTCCACCAGTTCGAAGGGCCAACCCGCGTTGGCGTCCAGCATCGAATGTGCAAAACCGACCACGTCGGAGAATTCTTCCGGGTCCTGGGTCTCCTGGTTGTCCCTCAGGCTCCTGCCGGAGATGAAGAAGACCGGATATGTGTCATTACTGTAAAATTCCACCCGGAGCAGGTTGAATCCGGACTGCAGCAGGACCGTCTTTGTCTTGTGTTTCCACGCCGACACATCAATCACTTGCTTGGTCGGCACCCCGTATCCCAGTAAACCGTTCCCCTTTTTGAACTGGGGAGCGCTGATTTTTTCAGTCGGGGCGCCCTGATCCATGCTGGCCAGGGATGACACATCCAGGACGACTTCTTCGCAGAACCAATGATTTTCACCTGTCGACAGGCTTCCGGTAACCTGCCACCTTCCTGCAGGCATCGTCTTGCCCTCAGGCGGCAGAAGCTGGATGGCCCGAACCTCTGCATTGCTGCCCACAAATTCCCCCGAAAGGCAGATCGGCTTGTCGAGAATCAGCCGGAAACAATCGACCCATTCGTTTGGACCCTCAACAAGCAGCGCCGCAGCCTGGATGATGCCTGAATACGTTACAGGTCCTGGATTGGCATCCATGTTTCTGCAATCCTTCCCGTACGCGACAGAAGAGGCAAACAGGATCATCAGCACGACAAGGATGTACCGCATTGAAACGAACCTCGGTTGTTTTGAATAAGTCTATTTTGATCCCCGGCCAAAGTCAATCTGTCATAGCAGGCTTGGGATTCAGGTCCCGGCGCCCGTCCGATGGATCCAGCCTGGGTAATCGAAACCCGCGACCGGTGCGTCTATACCGGCGTCCCGTTCTTTTTCAAACAGTGGGGCGGCGTCCGCGAAACGGCCGCCGGCCGCCAACTGGACGGCCGGCTCTGGAACGAATGGTCCGTCGCCACGTCGGCGTGACTGCGTGACGCTGTGTCTAAACTGTTCCCGTTGGGCTGGTGAACTCGCCCCGTCCCAATCATTTTCCCCCGCCCCCAGCCCGATTCCGGTTTATAGTTCCACCGACCACACCGATGAAACCGGGGGACCCTCAGGGATATGAAGTTCTGGGTTGGCGTCACTGATCGCGACTGGTTCGACCAGCTTTCCCGCCTGCAGCCCGACGAGGTCAATTTCTGGCAGCCCGGCGGCCGCCCCCAGTTAACCAACGCCTGAACGGGACGCCCAATTCGTCGCCAAAACATTCAAGACCAACATGACCGGACTGGAGGGCCACCGCGCCATGGGCGGTATCGGCGTGTCGATGTACAACCGTCACCGTAGCCAACATCGAATACCTGGTCGACTTCATGGCCAACTTCAAGACCCACAACGCCAGATTCCCACGCAGTGCTTGTCCGTGAAATCAATTGCTGGCGACGACCGCGCCGTAAAAGTGCAGGTCGAACGGATTCTCGGTGAACCATAACCGGCAGTGGATCTGGGTTTGTAGCGGGCTCCAGGATTGCATCAGCACGGTTAAAACCCGGCCACATCTAAATCAGTACATCTCCAGTCAACAAATAGGCATTGTCTGGGCTTGCGAAGTAATTTATAGTCTCCGGCGTGACATTCCCTATCAGTTTGCATCATTACCCTTAGGAGAGGGCACAGGACAATGAAATTCATCGAACAAGCGCACGACAGGCTCGAATCACTGGATTCGCTTTCAAGGCTGTGGAAACTGATCGCGAGAATTGCGGCCGTCGGGTTCCCGCTTTTCATGCTGATCAAGTCCCTTGCTCTGTGGAACGGACTTGGCGACGGCGACCAGCCGGTTAAGATGACAGTCAACATTTTGTTGATGCAATTAGTATTCGTCGGCATGGGGGCCTGGTCTTTTGCGGTCTTCTGGACTCGCGCGAATGATCAACTCGGCAAGCCAGGCTGCATAAAATTTCCGCTCGTTCACCTCGCCGGACCTGGCTTCAAAGCAATCGGCGAAATGTTCGCCGGATGGTTCGCTTTGATGGGACTGGGTGGGTTTTTATGCCTGTGGCTTACACAATACAGACCTGGGGTCCTCGATTTCTTCATTTTCGGTTCGAACTTGTTCTCTACGCCCTTCCTGATGGGTTTGAGCGTACTGATTTGTGGTTGTGTGGCGGCGCTGTTGTGCATCTTCATGTCATACCTCGCGGCAGAAGGTTCTTACTTCGTCATTGCAACTGATAAAAACGCCAGCGATATGGCCAGCACATCGAGCACTTCTGGAACGGGTTCCTGACGAAGACTGTGCTTCTAAATCCTCATTAACGGGTACGGGTGGAGGTGTGGCGGAAAATGTGAGCACCACCCCGGCGCGTCCACCCCCGGCGCCACGACCGTCAGTGTCGTTTCCCGTAAGACGGAATAGCCCCCCGCCCGATTCCGGTTTATAGTTCCACTGACCACACCGATGTAACCGGGGGACCTTCGGGCAATGAAGTTCTGGGTTGGCGTCACCGATCGCGACTGGTTCGACCAGCTGGGATTCGACGCCGTCCGCACCGAAATTGCGGTCCTTTCGGGCATGACGCTGTTCATGATCGCGGCCAGCCTGAAACGGCACCGCACACGACTGGAGTAATCATGCTGCGGTACCTGCTGGAAAAGGAATTCAAGCAGTTTTTCAGGAACAAATTCCTGCCGCGCATGGTCATCGGCTTCCCCTTCATGAGCCTGCTGATATTCCCGCTGGTCGCAAACTTCGACGTGAAAAACCTGAACCTGGCCGTCGTCGACCACGATCACAGCCCGTATTCGCGCCGCCTGGCCCAGAAAACGACCGCGTCTGGATATTTCAGGATCACCAACGCGCCTGGGACATACGACGAGGCCCTGACCGCGATCGAACGCGACCGCGCGGACATCATCCTTGAAATCCCGGCCGGCTTCGAGCGCGACCTGGTGCGCGAACGGAAGACCGCCGTCATGGTCGCCGCCAACACCGTCAACGGCACGCGGGGTGGCCTGGGCAGCGCCTATCTTTCCGGAATCGTTAACGACTTCGCGGGTGAAATCCGCGGCGAATGGCTGGCGTCCGCGCCGCGCCTGGTGACGCCCGCGTTCGAAATAGTCCCGCAGTACCGCTTCAACCCGAACCTTGATTACCGCGTGTTCATGATCCCGGCCATCATGGTCATGATGCTGACGATGGTGTGCGGCTTCCTGCCCGCCCTGAACATCGTCCAGGAAAAGGAACGCGGCACCATGGAGCAGATGAACGTCACCCCGGTGCGACGCTTCACCTTCATCCTGGCCAAGCTGATCCCATACTGGCTGATCGGTTTCGTGGCGCTGACCATCTGTTTCGGCGTGGCCTGGCTGTTTTACGGCATGACGCCCGCCGGCAGCCTGGGCACCATTTACCTGTTCGCTTCGGCCTTCATCCTGGCGATTTCAGGGCTTGGCCTGGTAATTTCCAATTACGCCCGCACCATCCAGCAAGGCATGTTCATGATGTTCTTCTTCGTCGTGACCATGATCCTTATGGGCGGCCTGTACACCCCCGTCGCGTCCATGCCTGGCTGGGCCCAGAACATCAGCGCCTTCCTTCCCCTGAAATACTTCATCATCGTCATGCGCGCCGTTTACCTGAAAGGCAGCGACACCACTGCGCTGCTGAAGCCGCTGATGGCACTTTCAGCGTTCGCTGTTGTGTTTTATGCCTGGGCCATCGTCAGTTACAGGAAGAGGACCTAGACCGGAGTTCCGCCGCGATTTGAGCGCTATCATCGCGTAATACTTCAGTTATACGCCAGATACAGTGTTGGGTTTCTGACTACAAATCGAGCAAATCGAAAGCTTCCTGCTGGACCGGGGCTGGCCACCAGGCCATACCGTTCTCATGCAGGCGTTTTGTGGATGGAAGTTCCTACACGCAATCACAAAGTTTTCAGAATTCGCCGGCCGCTGTCGGTCAAACGGCATTTCTGCGTCGGGCCCATCGGACGCGCCCTGCTCGCCAAGGCCGAATCGATCGCCCGGGCCAGCCAGGCCGGGTCATAACGGAATTCCAGCCGGCCGTCATCGTTCTGATCGAGCGTCCCGACGATATCCTGGTTCAGGTATACGTTAAGCCGCCTCATCAGCCTTCACCCCCGGCATTTTCGGTAGTATCGACGTACAGGCCGAGCCAACAAAAATGATACCTATCGGGAACTTTCAGAGAGAAACTCGACTCCCCGACCCGAAGTATTCCCGTTCGGGATCATAATGGAATTTTGCGGCATGAAAGATACAATCGCGGCCAGGGCGGGTAACAGGGGTACACGATTCATGACAGAAATGGAAAAAATGGTGGCCGGCATGCCGTACGACACGTCGGACCCGGAAGTGGTCGCCGGGCGCAATCGCGCGCGCAGGGCGAATTTCGAATATAACGGGGCGGCGTGGGACGACAACGAACGGCGCACCGGGATCCTTCGTGAGATGCTGGGCGGTCACGACGGCCCGTTTTTCATGGAGCCGCCCATTCGCTTCGACTTCTACCGCAATACATTCATCGGCCGTAACTTTTACTCCAATTACAACCTGGTCGTACTGGACTGTGGCCCCGTGCGTATCGGAAACGACGTCATGATCGGTCCGAACGTCACCATCGTGCCGCCGATGCACGCGCTGCTGGCCGACCAGCGCATCATGCGGACAAAACCTGACGGGACGCTGTACGACCTCGAATACGCGAAGCCAGTAACCATCGGAAACAACGTCTGGATTGCGGCCAGCGTCGTCATCAACGGCGGCGTGACTATCGGTGACGACGCCGTCATCGGTTCGGGCAGCGTCGTCACCCGCAACATCCCGCCCGGCGTAATTGCCGCCGGCAACCCCTGCCGCCCCCTGCGTCCCATCACGCCGGCCGATCGACTGTCGGGGTTTGACACGGATCGTCGTTCTTGACCGACCGACGATCAGGACGGGCCGAACTGACGGTTTATTCCGATTACCGACTTTGACACACCTGCGGCACCCGGCCACCAGGCCATACTCGCCTCATGCAGGCGTTTTGTGCATGAAAGTTCCTACACGCTCGGCAGTCGCGACAAGGCCGTCTTCCACGTCAACAGTGGTTACGCCCCGGAAAATGACGACCGTGTCTTCGGCCTGCCCGACCACGGCTGGGAAGTCTGAAAGCGTCACCGTGTATCCGGTTCCCGCGGGCACGTCCGCGAAACTGCCGGTGGCGGTGCGTGGCGGGCCTGCGTTGATGGTCAGATCCTGGGCCAGCGGGGTTTCAAGTTCCGCGCCGCTGACTTGGGCCGCCACCCTCATGATGTCGACGGACGTCAGCCCCAGTTCGATGCTGACCAGGCCGGTGCCAGGCGCGCAGTCCACGCAGACCTATTCCCCGCCGCAGGCCCACAAAACGGGCGCCGTCAGCAACGCCGCGATCACAACGGATTTCTTCAAAAGCTTCATGGTTGTCCCCCTGCCCGAGAAATCAGTTGAATACGCTTTACCCCGAAACGCGCCCTCAGGAAACAACAATCAGCACAAATCATCTGCAATTACGTGGCTTTTTGGGCAATGATCACGGACCTTGCATGGACGACTTTGCGGTCCTCGGCAACGCCTGCACCTGGACATCAGTCGTAAACGCTCGTCGCAACCCGCGCCACGGGATTGCCCGTGCCGGACCGGTCAGGTATAGTGCGGGGCATCAATCAGAATCGCTAAAGGCCACATTATGGTTAAGAACAGCATCAACAATCCGCTTCGCATCGACTCTGTGGCAGTTCCCGGGACGAACGGACTGATCGGCATGACGCTCTGCCCGGGCAAAAAGTACACGGGAATGACCGGGGTTCATGACCGGGACCTGGCCCTGGACCTGGATGTCATCCACAAATGGGGCGCCAGCATGCTGGTTAACCTGATCGAGGAATTTGAATACCGGATGGTCCACATCGATCACATCGAGTCCGCAATCGCGGGACGGATGACGCTTGTGAAGCTTCCGATCAGGGATATGGATGTGCCCGATGCCGGATGGGAAAGGCTGTGGCAGGAAAAGGGCCCCATCGTCCGTGCGGCCCTGCGCGACGGCGACCGCATCTGTGTCCACTGCCTGGGCGGGCTCGGACGGACCGGGCTTTTCGCGGCGCGTCTGCTGATCGAATTCGGAATGTCCCCCGACGATGCAATCCTGACCATCAGGCACGCGCGCCCCGGCACCATCCAGACAGTGGCCCAGGAAAAGTATGTCCGGGGCTGCGTGCCGGGCGTGGGGTTATAGGCGCGAACCTGGCGTCCGTTCACTCTTCAAGCGTGTCAGTTGAAAAGGGGTCATGATCAGATCAACTGGATGCACATGTTGGCCGTATAGTACTGTCATTCTTAACGGGGGAACGGCGATGTCGGAAATCAGATTTACTTCCATGCTGCCGGCGTTACTGCTCGTGTTTATGGCGCACGCGGGATGCCCAAAGTCCGGTGGCGATGGTCCTGGTTCCGAAGCCAATCTGGACGCCGACGCGGAAAACGAATCCGTGGTTGCAATATCCCTTCAGGGACGGAGCGAGGAGGAGCCGACGACCATAACCCGCCACGTTCTTGGATGGCTCGACCCCGGGAATGGTCGATTTAATCCGACGCTCACCCTTCGCCGACAGCGAGATCTCGACGGCTCGCGAAAACACCAAGGCCGCCCTTGCTAACCAGCCCGGGAATGTCCGGAAGGTGGTGTACGAGGAGTACCCGGACCTGGTGCCCTGGTAACCCGCAAA
>Ga0209604_1003043_pt1 | contig 11731 bp, 12 predicted proteins | sample AD_UKC097_MetaG_FD_184405 | JGI IMG/M metagenome (GOLD analysis project Ga0209604, IMG submission 184405) | Active sludge microbial communities of municipal wastewater-treating anaerobic digesters from USA - AD_UKC097_MetaG (SPAdes) (version 2) | ecosystem: Engineered > Bioreactor > Anaerobic >... | reverse complement strand
ATAATTCTTTCCTGATCATGGCCACCGGAATCGAGAGCAAGCGCTCGAGTTCCCTTAAGTAGTAGGCCGAATCCGGGTTGGTAAAATACAACCTGAAAAGGGCCGCTCGTGTCTTAGACCTGAAGATATTTGTGATATCCATCTGTTACCTATTTAGATTACAATTGTAACCGATTATGGTTACGCCGTCAAGAGAGAAATAAAAAAATAGGAAATATAGACTGTGTCCACATTTTTCCAGTCTTCTCCCTATCTGGCCTACAACATTCTTTCTATTTCTTTAAGTACATTCTCAAAATGACAGATATCATCTGCATCTCTCTGGGTTGAAACTTTTTTTCTCAGATAATCAATCCTTCTCTTTAAATCTGATAAAGATAAGCTGCTGGTCCTTATGGTTTCAACTAACAGTTCTGGAGTCCTTTTTAATCTGTGTTCGGTTATTATTCTTCTCACTTCTCTCATAAAAGCCCTGTTATTCTCGTCTGATAACATGTAACAGTTATGATAACGGGCATAAGCAAGCGAAGCTGCCTCCCCGATATCTAATGTTGTTGTCAGTTCAGAAAATAATTTTAGTTCTTCAATATCATTCAGAGACACCTTGCAGATTAGCCAGGCATTCATTATCTTCTGGAGGACATTTCTTTGATTAGCCCATTTAATTTCCCTGTCGACTTCTTCAGTTATCAGAAAAATATAGCCGGAAACCTTAGACACTTTATGCAGGACACCTAATTTGATCAAATCTATGACGGAATTCGCATCCATTACTATTGCGCCTCTTCCCCCTCCGGCCAACTCTGACTCCCACCTCTCTAAGTGGTCCGCCGGGCTTCAGAAATTGCACAAATGTCTTCATTTTGTAAGCCAGCCAGCTCGAGCAATTCAATCAGCTTATTCCTGCTGATGAGCCCTCCCCTTGCTCCTTCGACTGCCAGATAGAAAAGATGCTCGGTGGCGTTTTGGAAAATACCCGCTTTCTCACTATCCTTATCGGAGTCTTTCTTTCTCAGAATATCCTTAATCGCCTTACCGGCCGGGCTACTATCCTCTGTTAAAAGCGAATCTTTCTCTTTTCCATTTATAAGATTCAGGTCATGGAGCCTCCAGATAGAAGCCTCAACGCTTACTCTAAAATATCTGGCTATATCTGCCACGTCCAGATAATCAATCCTGGATTGCCTGGACTGTTTCCCAGAGCCCCGTCTGGCTTCGTAGCTTACAACTTTATCTTTGACCATCAATGGCACCTGAATCCTTGACGGCATGGCCTTGCTGCGCCTCTTCAAGAACTCTCTTACGGCATTTTCTGGCATAAGAAAACAGGCAGCAAAAACATCTGCTCTTACTTCTCGAAGATCTTTCTTGCCTTCTTCCCGGGAAACTATCGCCGGTAAATCATTCAGGTCACAGAGGGCATGACAGTATTCATGAATAACCGAATATCTCTGGCGAACAAGAGGTTCGGTACTATTAATTGCACAGACCGTAGCCTCCCCGGAGCGAAAAGTGAAACCGGAAAGCCCGGGCGGCAATTTCATTCCTAAAGTTAAAACCCCCTGAGTATCGAGCAAAGAAGTCGGGTCGGCTACCGGAGCAACTCCCAGGCCGAGCCTGTTTCTTTCCTGAGCAGCAATCTCTTGTCCCTGCTCAACGGCATCCCACCTGGTGCGCATTTTTCGGTCGTATGCACAAAGAGGTCCAGAACTAAGGCGGTTGACGCCCAATTTTTTTTCAAGGTCGAGGATAGCATTGATGATTTCCAGCCCTCTGTTCATGCCTTCCTGTATTTGATGGTCAGAACGAACCTCTGGAACTGCCCTTAAAATGTAAGAGATCCCCTCAGCCTCAAAGGCCTCTTCAAAAAAGCTGTGAATTGGACGCCCGTATAAACGAGCTAAAGCCGCCAGTTCCAGGCTTGAAACCTTTCTCTTGCCTGCTTCAATCTGGGCAATTACGGGCCGAACCAGGCCCAGGGCGCTTGCCACCTGTTCCTGAGTAAATCGAGCTTTTTCCCTGGCTTCCTTTAGCCTTCGTGCCAGTTCTTCCTGGGTTATGGTCATTTTTGCTTCCTTTAATTAACTTAATAAGCCTGTGCGGAGACAGTAATATTATCGATTGCGAATGTTCTTTGGAATTTGTTTTGCTGCCTCCCTTTTAGAATATAGATAATATTACGTTTATTGTCAAGACTTGGATTATTATGTAATAATATATTACTTATTATAAGAGGAAGGCACGCTCCGCTCGCTGTCCCAGTGACAAGATTAATCCTATGCCAATCAGATTAAATTGATTAAAATTCATCCGATAGTCCCTCATTTATCCCACAGCTCCGCCGCCAAAGAAAATAGTGAAAATCTAGGGTGTCCCGATTTTTCGGATTTTTCGGGTGTCCCGATTTTTATAAATTGACAATGATTTCGGCCGTCATCTATAATAAAAGTGATCATAAAAAGGCAAGAATCAAGAATAAGGGAAGGCAGGGTTTTAATGGCTGACGAAATAATATTTTTAGTTACAGAATCATTGGAAGGTGGTTACGAAGCTAAAGCCTTAGGGTATCCCATCTTTACCCAGGCAGAAACCATAGAGGAACTTAAGGAGGCTGTCAAGGATGCCACCCGCTGTCATTTTGACCAGGCCGAAATGCCACGGATTATCAGATTCCACCAGGTCAAAAATAAATCGGGACACCCTAGATTTTCACTATTTTCGCACTGCTAATTCTGGATGCCCTACAAATTCATAACGCCTTAATAAAAGATATGGACACGATTTATATCTTCCGTATTTCCCCTCGGCAACAGAGATGTCCAGAGTATAGGCAAGGAAAATATAGGGAAGCAGAAAGCCTCCTTAAAAAAATAGGAAATATCTAGGGTGTCCCCATTTTTCTTGTGAATATCTAGGGTGTCCCCATTTTTCTTTGTCCCCACTTTTCTTCACTCAACCATGCTCATATCATTCAGCTTCATTCCTTAAATCCGGGATGATTAAATATCCTTCCTCATCATTGCCTATGGCTTCATACCTTCCTACGAGATAGAAATAACCGACCAAGGCCGAGGTGAGGGCATCAATTTCATCATGGATGATTCGCTCTTCGCCCGCGCAGAGTTCTATCCCCATGTTCATTAAATCTATCTTTAACTCCTCTAAATCAACGCGCTTTCGCGGAAATCCCAGGATATCCTGAGCTGCACCGGGATAGCTCTCTATTACCTCAAACCCGTTTTCTCGAAAAATCTTAGATAATCTGATGCCTCTGGCCGTCAGTTTTTGCATGCTTTTAATCAGACAGGGATAGACAGGCACGCCCCTTTTCATCAAAATCCTTTCACACTCCCTCAAAATGCCATATTTTCTGCATTGGCATGAATCGCTGGTGCAACATCTGCCCCCGGGTAGACTAAGTGGAGAATCGATTGATATTATCGTGGGCTTGGCCCTAACGGCGGCTGAGATAATTTCTTCGTCTGTCCTGGCTGTCTTCAAATATGCTTTCCCTTCCTCAAGGATACAAATACCCGAAGCCTTGTTTTCAGAACCTGTTAAATCTATTCCAACCGATAGTGGTTTGTAACCATTATTCTTTATCGTAGATATCAGGCTGTCCACTTTGATTTCTGTCCTCTTAATTTTGCTTCTATCAACGCCAAGCAAAGTCTTATTATCCGCCTGAATCTCAAGCCTGTTATTTTCCCTGTTTATCCTGATTTGAGGCACAGCCATGCTGGAGGGGGCAAGATTACAGCCAATTTCTTTTCTTTCTGAACCATCGAACGTCTCTTCCCGACCGACGTTGTTCTCCGGGTTCATTTCAGCGAGGCAAGTTTTCTCAATCTTCTTCTCAATCTTCTTCGCAATTTTCTTCAGGTAGCAAAATTGCATAAGTTTCTCTAAGTTTACCGTGTCATAAATGTTATACAAAACTAACTTTCGCAGCGCCTCATCATCTCCTTTCAGAAATCTCGTCCATAATACGGCTGCTTCCCCGCCGCTGATTTTTTCTACGGCGCTACCTCTTTTTATGCCCAGCATTCTTTCTATATCTTTTAGAGAACCGTTAATCCCCAACGACCTGAGCAAATACCTTAAATCAATATGAACAGGAGGGATCTTAATCCCGGGAAATTCTTTTTTTATAAATCTCAAGTCAAATAATTTCCCGTTAAAAGTAACAATAATCTGATAATTGCGCAGGTAATCCACTATATCACGCAGATTATTATCCCTTAAAAAGATCCTGATATTGTGGCCATCATACGTGCCGATGAGGGTTATCACATCATAGTGTCGTGATAAACCTGTAGTTTCTATATCAAGAAATAAAGTTTCGTCATGGAAATCTTTATATAATCTCCAGCTTTCTTCTCGAGGTAAATTCTCGGCAAAAAACGAGGCATCTTTTCTATCGAGCGCCTCTCTCCCCAGCTTCAGGTAATCTTCAATAATTCTTTTTTTAGTTTCATTCAGAAAAGGAACGTCAGTTTTTTTAAAATCGTCCCACGACAAGATGCCACTTTTCCACAAATATTCTTCCGTCTTTTCACCGATTCCTGGAATGAAAATGAAACTACTGGTAATCATACTGTCGCTCCTTGCTGCAGGCGCAATTCGATGATTCCGGTCGGTGATTGTAATGCTCGGCCTCTAATGATCACCACCAAATCGCCAGATTCCATCAGAAACCAACCGGACTTTATAGCACCGCCCATATTATAAATTATAAATATATTAGCTCTCTAGCTGAAAAATAGGAAATATAGACTGTGTCCCCATTTTTCTCCCCAGTTTTCTTAAAAACAAATGATCAGGATGAGAAAAACTGCCAGGCTAAACGTCAATCTTATATAAAGGCTTTCATATTGCAGGCGACATTGATTTTTTTTATTTTTACAAAGAAATAAATTATTTTTATAATATAGGCGATGAAGAAAGCTAAGCTATTTACCATCGGCTACGAAGGACGGGATATAGACAATCTCGTCTCCTATCTTAAAACGTTTAATATAACCAGATTAATAGATATAAGAGAAATTCCAATTTCCAGAAAAAAGGGATTTTCAAAATCTCAACTAATGAAACATCTTGAATCCGCAGACATAGAATATATCCACATTAAGCAACTTGGAAGTCCCTCCATCCTCCGCCATCAATTAAAAGATGATCATGATTACGCTAAATTTTTTTCAGCATATACCAATTATTTAGAGGCGAAGCACGATCTCTTGATGCAATTAAACGATGAAATATCAGATAAGATCACTTGCCTGATGTGCTTTGAAAGATTGCAGCAATATTGCCACCGCTCGATAGTTGCTAATAAGATCAAAGAATACAATAAAAATAATCTGGAAATAATACATATTTGAGAAATCTAAATTTCCAGCCAAAACGAATACTCGTCTTAGCCAAGGCTTATCCTGCGCGAAGTTTCAGTTATGGCGAAACTGTCTGCTGCGCCGGGATCGACCTTGATACGTTCAATCTAATAAGAATTTACCCGATAAATTATAGAGATTTGGATTACACGTTGCGATTCAAAAAATATAGCGTTATCGAAGCCCACTGCGCTAAGGATCCGCATGATGCCCGCCCAGAGAGTTATCGAGTTCGACAAGACTCAATAAATATACTTGAACATATTGATACAAGCCAAAACTGGCAAAAAAGGAAGCAATATATACAAAAAGTACCTGTAAAATCTCTTTGCCAGATCATGGAAGAAGAACAGGTTGATAATACCTCTCTCGGACTTATCAGACCTGAAAATATCGATTTCCACTATGAAAGAAAAAAGAACATAAAAACTGCAAAGAAGAATCTCGCATATGCACAACCTGGCCTTTTTGATAAAAAGAAAGAACCAATAGAAGATATCCCGTATCAATTCTATTATAGCTTCAAGTGTGCTTTAGAACCAGAATGCAATGGGCACAGACTTGCTATACTAGATTGGGAAATTAATCAGGCTTATCGAAAATGGAGAGGTCAATATTCTGATGAAGAAGAGCTATTATCTAAGATTAGAGATCAGTGGCTTTCCATCAGCGATTGCCAGAAAAGGGATGTCCTTTTCTTTGTGGGGAATCTGTTTAGATTCAGGAAGGTTTTTGTAGTCCTAAGCGTCTTCTATCCACCTAAGCTAGGCAGATGACGATTCTGTCATCAAGAAAGTTCAATTTATTAGCTTCGCAACTTTCTATGTTCTCTTGCTTAGAAATATTTCTATCAACGAGGCTGGTTTTGGTGTCCGTGGTTCCGTCGACAGCATCAGCCACTTTATCAAAATAGATTTGGTAAGTAAAATAGGTATTCAAAAGTTTTTGAGTTAACATCTAGCAAAAGGAGGAACGTAATGCGTCTTTCAGATAACATTCGCGAATTTGCCTACAGAGAGTATATTGAACCCTCTCGGCAAAAAGGATTGATTGAAGTGACAATAAGATCGGGCGACTTACATAACAAAATGGAACTTAAAAATAGTTTTCCAGCTGTATGCGGAGCACTTGGGACGCACATCTTTGAAAATAGATATAGAGTTAAACTAATTAGACGAAGCCCAGTTACAAATGGGGCTAACGTCTATTTTACTTTTCAGATATAGGAGATCTTATGTCTCAAAACGTCGGCTACTGGATTCAAACAATTGTTTTGGTCATTACCTTGATAGCTTTAATTAAGTATACCTATGAAACCTACCGCATGCGCCAGGAAAGTGAAAAACAATTCGAATTGAGCACGAGACCATTTGTAATTATCAGTCCATCGTCACAGGCAGGGCAATATGAGCTTAAAAACTTAGGCAATAGTCCCGCGCTTAATGTAAAAATTGACGATATTAATGTAGATGGCATTCTTAAGTATTTCTTTTCTGAGACCAAAGTTATCCCCTCGAACGCTACTTGCCCTATAAGAGATATCTCAATCAAAGTCCTGGCCGATGAACTATCAGTGCTTAAAGTCGACATGGGACATTTAGTTATACACTCAAACAATAGAATTCTCCGCTTCAATATCCATTATTATAACTTACTCGGGAGTCACTATATAACTTCGGAACAATTGAGCCAGGAAGTCTTCCATTTTGAGGCTACTAAAAAGATCACTTCTCAAAAAGACAAACGCGAAGCATAGGCTAATGCTTTTTGTCTGAAAGATGGCTTAACGTACGCAATCCAATGAATTCAGCCACCGAATCCAGTAGAAATCCAATCGTGTCTGGCCACCTTTCGGAGCGTAGCAACACTGTGCGTAATTTGCTCAACATGGGTGGCCGGCTTCCCGTCGGAATGCCCGGCCGACTTCGATTGGATTACGCATGAGGAAATTCTTGTCGGCCATTCTGGCAAAAAGCGGCCAATAAGATAAAAAATAGTGAATATCTAGGGGTCCCCATTTCTCCTTGGAATTCTATTTACCATCCCCAGGGGATTTCTGCTTACCATGACCATTGCATTTCTGTTTACCATTACCACTGCATTTTACCTTACCGTTTCCGTCTATTCCAATCATCACACAAAAAGCGACCTCCGTCCCATTGGAATACCCGGCCGACTTGCGTCGAGATACGCACCTTAGCTGAGGAAGTAAGGTCATTAAACGAGATATGAATGCCACATTTGCTTAGAGGGTTTTATCTTTTAGCATGAGAAAGTGGATAGCTATTATGCAAGAGTGATGAGTATCAACCCATTTATGATAATTTAGTAATAATAACTTCGGCAGCATAGAAGATTTGCATAAGCAATGCAATATTTTCCTTGACATTTATAAATAACTGTGATATTTATATAAATATATTGTATTTATCTGGGGGATTCATGTTAAGACCAAATATCGAGAGCAGGCACGATCGATTTAAGAGATTAGCGACAAAAAGAACAAACGATATCCTCGAGAGAATTAGAATACTTGGTAATTGTTCAAATAAAAGCTCTTATGAATACACAGAAGAAGAAATAAATAAAATCTTTTCAGAAATAGAAAGATATCTAAAAATAACAAAGGCAAGATTTTTATCTGAAAAAAGGGAGAAATTTAAGCTATGAAAAGAGAATGTTTAAAAAATGTGTTATCAAATATGGATATAGCTTTATTTGCCTTGTATAAGGCTGGCGGAATATCAAAAAAAGTACATACCGAAGAAGTTGCATGGGAGGCATACCAGCTTGCTAAAGAGCGCTTTTCCTGGCGTTTACCCAAATTCAGAGAAAAAGGATTTCCTGATAAAACACCCGTTCGGTTTGCACTAGAGCAAGCAAAGAAAAAAGAAAATGGGATGTTAGTCGTTGGGAGAGCCGGCGGAGATATAAATCGGCCTGAATTAGAGGGATGGTCTTTTACCCCACAGGGTGCTGAATGGATCAAAAAACATGAACAAAGAATTTCAAAAGCTCTTAAGCAAGAAAGTCCAGATTTGCCAAAACTTGAAGCTGATCAGTTTATTCGTCGATTAAAGAATGATCCAGCTTTTATTGGCTTTAAGAGAACCGGTGACTTAAGTGAAGTATCGTTGTATATGTTTACAGATATGCTGGGCTGTGTACCTGATGCCTCCAAAGAAACTATTCAGCAAAAATTAGATCGCTTATTGGCGATTGCAAGCTTAGCTAAAGACAAAGAAATAATTAACTTTTTGAAGGAATGCGCTACGAAGTTTACCAATATATGATGTCAAGAGGGGGAGATATGAAATTAGGGGAACCAATAAATATAAATATAACCGAAAGATATTTCAAGTTTAATAGGCAATATGCAATACGGGATGTCTTCGATGCATTGGTTGAATTAATTACTAACTCTGATGATAGTTATCATCGCCTTTTTGAGAATGGAAAACGTAATGAGGATGGAGGGCCAATTCTAATTGAAATTTGCGAACAAAGAAAAGGACGTCCCTCTATAGTGGTTGTCCATGACAAAGCAGAGGGAATGACATTGGAGGAGATGATAGAAAATTTTGGTGCTGTAGGCATTCGCAAAAGCAAAAGTGGAGATCGAGGGTTTATGGGAAGGGGAGCGAAGGATTGTACTGCCTTAGGTAAAATGACGATAGAATCTATCAAGGATGAGAGGTATTACAAATGTGAGTTAACGACGGCACCTAAGTTGATTCCACTGGATGATAGAAGGGCAACTTTAGACATCAGAAAGGCGCTAGGAATAGAAAAAGGAAACGGAACAGTTATTACACTGGAAATCGAAGCCAGAAAGGGAATGCCTGGAATACCTCATGTTGATACAATTGTACGTGATCTGCCTTGGCATTTTGCGCTGAGAGATATATTATCTGAACATGGCTCTACGAAAGTCTTAGTCAGAAATCTTAACAATCCCCGTGCAAAACCAGTAAGAATCGTTTATAGGCAACCGGAGGGAGATTTAGTTTGTGAAGAAATATTCGGAGTTCCAGGTTATCAAAATGTTACAGCTAAGCTTAAGATTTGGAGGCATCCTGAGATCTTCGAAGATCCCCCCGATAAAAGCTTTAGAAGATCAGGAATAATCATCAAGGGTAAAAGGGCGATACATGAATGCAGTTTATTATATCAGGGGTTTGAAAAAGATCAGTTTGCATTGAAGTATTTTGGAAGACTGGAATGCGATTATATTGATATCCTATTAGATGAGTATGACGCCAGGTTAAGTAGAGGTGAGCGCCAAGAGCCTGAAAATCCCATTCTCCTAATAGATCCTAATCGTCGTTCAGGGCTGATAAGGGAACATCCTTTTACTAAATCTCTTTTTCAGATACCATCTGATCGCTTAAAAACTTTAATCGAGAAAGATAAAAAAGAGGCGAGATCTGAGAGGATAGAAATCGGTAGCAAAGAAATACACGACAAACTAAGTGCTTTGGCAAAAGCAGCAGGCAAGTTTTTAACGGAGCAAGTCCAAGATCTTGAAGAGGTATCTACTGGTGACGATGTCGACGAAAATGATTTTATAAAAAGAGGACTCTTAATATTTCCAACATATCTCCGTGTTGGTATTGGTGAAGTTCGGCATCTTACTTTTTACGTAAATAGGAACTTATTTGATAAAGAAGGGCAAGAAGTGGATGTCTATTGCGATGATGATGCAATATGTATCCTAGACCAGAAATTTAGACTAAGGCCGCACCCAAAAAAGTCTGATAGATTGATCGGCACATTTCGAATTAGAGGTGAGAAAATAAAGGACAGCGTTTATATTGAGGCGAAGTGTTCTAATCTTCCTCAGGTCGGCGCACTGATACAAATAGTCGAAAATAAACTTGAAGATCATGTTTTTACACAGCCATTAGAATTTGAACACAAGCTATACAGCATAAGGGAAGGAAGTAGCAAAAATATTAAAATATTTGCTCAGTATCCTGAACTTATCAATCAGGAAACGGAAATTAAGGTAATTTCTTCAGATCCTACAAGCATTCCTATAATTGGCCGCTGTCATATTACCCCCGTATCAGGAACGAATTATGCTTTAGGCGAGGTCACTATAAAGGGAAGACGGTTGCTTCGGGAGGCAGCTAATCTGACAGCTTCGCTAAATGGTAATAAGGCGATTACTAAGGTAAAAGTAGTTCAGAAAGAGGAAAATGGGGTAAATATAGAAATAAAGTTGAGGGATGAAGATTTTGGGAATTTCAGGGCTTTGTGGGCAGTACATGAAGGTAAACCAAACTTGCTATTGATTTCAGCAAAACATGATTCCATAAGAAGATATTTAAAATATAATGCTGAGACAAATGTCTGGGAGGGAGATAAAGAACCGCATTTTAGAGTCCTCCTTGCAGAAATAGTCACCGAAAGCGTATGTAGAAAGTCATTAATCCTCGAGGCTGAAGCAAGAGCATGGGAATTTAAATTCGCAGACTTAAAAGAGGACCATTTGATAGTTGATGCTGTCTTAGCTCAATTGCAAAAAAGAGTCCGTAATTTTGCACCAATCGCCCACAAGATCATGCTCGAAATCTAATATAAAATCCGATCTTTTTAATATCTTAGTTAGAGGATAAATCTGTGTTTTTTTAATTAACCTCTGGAGCAAAGTGATTTCGATAATTTAAAAAATAACAGAATTACAGCCTCTTTTATCTTCCCTACCGTTTGCTTAAAGACGGACTTGACCGAGTTTTTAGCTCAAGCAATCGCGACCGGCGGCCTCCATCAGGAAGAAAGAGCCTGACCTTCAACAGCGACTCCTGGTGATTGGAAAAAATGGGAGCCATAGACATCATTGACATCGCCCAGGCTATCAACTTTTGGGGGCAATAGGCGTATGATTCTACGAGGCTGGCGGGTAGGATGGTGAGAGTTACATTTTACTTAGGCTTCTCGCTGGAAGATAGCAGATGCCGAGAGCCATTAGGAAAATCAGGCGAAACCGATGGGCGGGGAACATTTTGAAAAGGAAGGGATTTTGGCGGTTAATTTTAAATTGAAAAGAGGCAGGTTCCGCTATCGCTCCACGTGGGAAAATATAGGACATATGGCACCTCCCGATCTTCGGGCTGCCGACAGCATGACCCGTGCCCGGGAAAAAAATGGTGAATATCTAGGGTGTCCCGATTTTTTCCAAGAAAGAAGTATCCTGTTACGATGGCCAAATCACGAGCTAAGCTTCTTGACATGGCCCAAACAGCACTTGGATTCGCCTGGACTCGGGCCCAAAAGAAACTTGCTTACATTTAAATTTTATTCCCATTTCAATTGAAAAATATCTTATAATAACAGGC
>Ga0209604_1003041_pt1 | contig 11740 bp, 7 predicted proteins | sample AD_UKC097_MetaG_FD_184405 | JGI IMG/M metagenome (GOLD analysis project Ga0209604, IMG submission 184405) | Active sludge microbial communities of municipal wastewater-treating anaerobic digesters from USA - AD_UKC097_MetaG (SPAdes) (version 2) | ecosystem: Engineered > Bioreactor > Anaerobic >... | reverse complement strand
CTCAAGCAGCCGGTGGTGGTGGAGAACAAGTCCGGTGCGGGTGGCACGCTGGGCGTGGTCGACCTGATGCGCGCCAAGCCCGACGGCTACCGCCTGACGCTGGTGCCGGTCAGCGTGTTCCGCCAGCCCTACGTTCAGAAGACCCCCTACGACCCGATCCGCGATCTGACCTACATCGCCTCGTTCACCGCCTACGACTTCATTCTTGCCGTGGCGGCCGACTCACCGTTCAAGTCGGTCAAGGACGTGGTCGAGCACGCCCGGGGCCGGAAGGACGCTGTGGACTACGGCACGCCCGGCAAGTTCACCGGCAACCAGGTGGCGATGGCGTTGTTGGCCAAGGCCGCCGGCGTGTCGTTCGTGCATGTGCCGTTCAAGGGCGATTCCGAATCCACCGCGGCCCTGCTGGGCGGTCATGTGAAGACCATCGTCAGCACCAACGGCGTTCTGAGCTTCATGGAGTCCGGCAAGGTACGGGCGCTGGCCATCGCGGCCGACCAGCGCCCGCCGGCCTTCGCAGGCGTGCCCACGTTCAGGGAAGCCGGCTACGACGTGGTGGTGCCGTCGCCGCTGGGGTTGGCCGGCCCGAAGGGCCTGCCGTCGGCCATCGTCCAGAAGCTTGACGCCGCGGTCAAGGCCGCGCTGGACGATCCGGACATGCAGCGCGTCATCAAGACCTATGGTGTGCGCACCGACTACCGCGACCACCAGGCCTATGCCGAGTTCGCACGCAGGAATTTCGAGGCCGAGAAATCCATCGTGCAGTCGCTCGGCCTGAACGACTGAACACGCCCTGGTGCCGACCGACCGCAGCCCCGTCCGCCATGTCCGCCGAACCCGCTTTCCGTGCCGTTGCCGACCTGATCCGCGAGCATGCGCGGCGCGACCCGGCCCACCCGGCCCTGATCGACGATCGGCAGCAGCTGAGCTATGGTGAGCTGGACGCGCTGATGGACCGCGTGGCCGCGGCGCTGCAGCGCGATGGTGTGTCGCCGGGCGAGGCGATCGTGGTGTGCGGGCTCAACGCCGTGCCGTATGCGGCGCTGTACCTGGGCGCGCTGCGCGCCGGGGTGGTGGTGGCGCCGCTGGCGCCGTCATCGACGCCGCAGGCGCTGGCCGCCATGGTGGCCGATGCGCGGGCGCGCGTGCTGTTTCTCGACGCCACCGCGCCGGCCCAGCACCTGCCCGGGCCGGACCGGCTGCCGCGGGTTTCGCTCGATGGCGTGGCGCCCGGGCGCGCCTTTGCCGACTGGCTGGCGCCGGTGGGGGCTCAACCCGCCCCGGTGGCGCTGGTGCCCGAAGCGCCCTTCAACATCATCTATTCGTCCGGCACCACGGGTACGCCCAAGGGCATCGTGCAGTCGCACGGCATGCGCTGGATGCACGTGCGCCGCGGCGCGGTGTACGACTACGGGCCGCACGGCGTCACGCTGCTGTCCACGCCGCTGTACTCCAACACCACGCTGGTGGTGTTCTTCCCCACCCTGGGCTATGGCGGCGCGGTGGTGCTGATGCCCAAGTTCGACGCCCTGCGTTACCTGCAACTGGCGCAGCAGCACCGCGTCACGCACACCATGCTGGTGCCGGTGCAGTACCAGCGCATCATGGCGCTGCCGCAGTTCGGCGCATTCGATCTGTCCGCGTTCCGGGTCAAGTTCTGCACCAGCGCACCGTTTTCGGCGGCCCTCAAGGCCGACGTGCTGGCGCGCTGGCCGGGCGGCCTGACCGAGTTCTACGGCATGACCGAAGGCGGCGGCACCTGCATCCTGGACGCCCACCTGCATCCGGACAAACTGCACACCGTGGGCCGGCCGGCCCAAGGTCACGACATTCGGCTGATCGACGAGCAAGGGCGCGAGGTGGCCTCGGGCGAGGCCGGCGAAGTGGTCGGCCACTCGCCCGGCATGATGACCGGCTACCACAACCAGCCCGACAAAACCCGCGAGGCCGAGTGGTTCGACGCCGCCGGCAAGCGCTTCATCCGCACCGGCGATGTGGGGCGCTTCGACGCCGAAGGCTTTCTGACGCTGCTGGACCGGCGCAAGGACATGATCATCAGCGGCGGGTTCAACATCTACCCGAGCGATCTGGAGGCCCAGTTGCGCCAGCACCCGGCGGTGGCCGACGTGGCGGTGGTCGGTGTGCCCTCCGAGCGGTGGGGCGAAACGCCGGTGGCGTTTGTCGTGCCGCAGCCCGGGCAGGCGGTCGAAGCGGCCGCCCTGATGCACTGGTTCAACCAGCGCGCCGGCAAGACCCAGCGCCTGGCCGACCTGCACCTGCTGCCCGAACTGCCGCGCAGCCCGATCGGCAAGGTGCTCAAGCGCGATCTGCGCGACGGCTACGGGCGCACGGGCTGAGCCGCCGGGCTGCGGCGGCGCGGCGTTTCCGTGCGCGCCGTGGCCCTGGCTGGCCAGCCGGGCGGCACTGGTGCAGCGCACTTCGGGGCGCTCGGTTCCGGCTTCAGCAAGTTGCGAAAAAACTGGCCCTGGCGCTTGTCTGATCAGCGCAAGCAGCTCCTGATTTCATAGCTATCCGGAGGGCCTGTGGCGCAGGTAGCACAGTTGCGTCCCGGATGGCGAATTCCGGAGGTGCAAGAATGTCGGCAGCCACGACCGGGCGTGCCCAGGTCGACCTGTCGATCCGAGGAGATGAGTGCATGAAAAGAGATTCCCTGCCCGGCGCGCAGCATGCCCTGAGCGCGCAGCCGATCAGCCGCGACGTGCTGGCCGAGAAGTATTTCAAGCCCGGTGAAACCGGGCTCGACCAGCTCTACGGCCGGGTGGCGCGCGCCCTGGCCAGCGTCGAAAAGCCCGAGCTGCGCGCCGAATGGGAACAGAAGTTTCTGGCCAACCTGCATGCCGGCGCCATCGGTGCCGGTCGCATCATGAGCGCCGCCGGTACCGACATCCAGGCCACGCTGATCAACTGCTTCGTGCAGCCGGTGGGCGACGCCATCCAGGGCCGCGACGCCGACGGCTACCCCGGCATCTACGAGGCTCTGCGCGAGGCCGCCGAAACCATGCGCCGCGGCGGCGGCGTGGGCTACGATTTCAGCCGCATCCGCCCCAAGGGCGCCTTCGTCAAGGGCACGCACTCGTTCGCCAGCGGCCCGTGCAGCTACATGAACGTGTTCGATCAGTCGTGCTCGACGGTCGAAAGCGCCGGCTCGCGCCGCGGCGCGCAGATGGGCGTGCTGCGCATCGATCACCCCGATGTGCTGGAGTTCATCACCGCCAAGCGCACGCCCGGGCGCTGGAACAACTTCAACGTCTCCGTGGGCGTGTCCGACGCCTTCATGCAGGCCGTGATCGACGGCAGCGACTGGGAGCTGGCGCACAAGGCCGAGCCGGGCGACAAGGTCAAGGCCAAGGGGGCCTACCAGCGCGCCGACGGTCTGTGGGTGTACCGCAAGGTGCCGGCGCGCGAGCTGTGGGACACCATCATGAAGTCGGCCTACGATTTTGCCGAACCGGGCATCCTGTTTCTCGACCAGATCGGGCGCGACAACAACCTCAACTACACCGAGCAGATCGAGGCCACCAACCCCTGCGTCACCGCCGATACCTGGGTCATGACCGAGGATGGCCCCGCCCAGGTGGCCGACCTGATGGGTCGGCCCTTCAACGCCATCGTCGACGGCGCGGCCCATCCGCTGCTCAGCGAGGGCTTCTTCGCCACCGGCCACAAACCGGTGGTCCACCTGCAAACCCGCGAAGGGCACAGCCTGCGCCTGACCGCGGACCACCGCGTGCGCCGCGTCACGCGCAAGACACGCTACGTGATCGAGAGTGCGTGGGAGCCCGCCGGCCAGCTGCGCCCGGGCGATGAAATCATGCTGCAGCAGCACCGCACGCTGCAAGGCTGGGACGGCGCGGGCACCGAGGCCGAGGGCTACCTGCTTGGCCTGCTGATCGGCGATGGTGTGCTGAAGGAGGACAAGGCCGTCATCTCGGTCTGGGCGCCCGAGCTGCGCCAGGTGGCGCAAGGCGCGCCGGCGCATGCGCTGAGCGGCGCCGACGGCATCATCGCCGCCGCCGAGGCGGCCGCCCGCACCCTGCCGCACCGCGCCGACTTCGGCGGCTTCCAGCGTGCGGTCCGCGGTCGCGCAGAACGCCGCATGGCCAGCGGCGCCTTGCGGCATCTGGCATTGAGCCACGGCCTCACGCCGGGGCGCAAGAGCGTCACGCCGTCGATGGAGAAAACCTCGTCGGCGTTCCACATCGGTGCGCTGCGCGGTCTGTTCGACACCGACGGCTCGGTGCAGGGCGCGCAAGACAAGGGCGTGAGCGTGCGCCTGGCGCAAAGCGATCTGGGCACCTTGCAGGCGGCGCAGCGCATGCTGCTGCGCCTGGGCATCGCCAGCACGATTTACCCCGAGCGGCGCCCGACCGGCGTGCGCGCGCTGCCCGATGGCCGCGGTGGCCTGGATTGCTACCGCACGGCGGCGCAGCACGAACTGGTGGTCAGCGGCGACAACCTGGCCCTGTTCGCCGATCGCATCGGTTTTGCCGACACGGACAAGGCGGCGCGCTTGACCGGCGCCCTGGCCCAATACCAGCGCCAACTGAACCGCGAACGTTTCACCGCCACCGTCAGCGCCGTCACGCCGGATGGCAGTGCCGATGTCTATGACGTCACCGTCGCCGACGTGCACGCCTTCGACGCCAACGGCCTGTACGTGCACAACTGCGGCGAACAGCCGCTGCCGCCCTACGGCTGCTGCGACCTCGGCCCCATCATCCTGACCAACTTCGTGCGTCACCCGTTCGGCGCCGGCGGCGAGCCGAGCTTCGACTTCGACGCCTTCGAGCAGGTGGTGGCGGTGCAGGTGCGCGCCCTCGACAACGTGCTCGACGTCACTTTCTGGCCGCTCGATCAGCAGCGCGCCGAAAGCGCCTCCAAGCGCCGCATCGGGGTCGGCTTCACCGGCCTGGGCAATGCGCTCAGCATGCTCAAGCTGCGCTATGACCGCGAGCCGGGGCGCCAGATGGCGGCCGAGATCGGCCGGCGCATGCGCGACGCGGCCTACCGCGCCTCGGTCGAGCTGGCCAAGGAAAAGGGGCCGTTTCCCAAGTTCCAGGCCGACGGCTACCTGGCCCAGGGCACCTTCGCCAGCCGCCTGCCCGAGGACATCCAGGCCGCCATCCGCCAGCATGGCATCCGCAACAGCCACCTGCTGTCGATCGCGCCCACCGGCACCGTCAGCCTGGCCTTTGCCGACAACGCCAGCAACGGCATCGAACCGGCCTTCAGCTGGGGCTACAAGCGCAACAAGCGCGAGCACGACGGCAGCACCAGCAGCTACATGGTGGAAGACCACGCGTTCCGCCTGTACCGCAGCCTGATCGATCCCGGCGCAACGCCCGAGCAGCCCGAGACGCTGCCCGAGTACTTCGTCAACGCGCTCGAAATGACCGCGCACGAGCATGTGGCGATGATGCAGGCGGTGCAGCCCTATGTGGACACCTCGATCAGCAAGACCGTCAACATCCCCGAGGATTACCCCTACGAGGACTTCAAGGATCTGTACCGCCAGGCCTGGCAGGCCGGGTTGAAGGGGCTGGCCACCTACCGCCCCAACAGCATCCTGGGTGCGGTGCTCGAAACCACGCCGGCCAAGAAGGAGGAGCCGGTGGCCCAGGCGCCGGCGCCGCTGCCCGTCACCCCCTACGACCCCATGCGCACGGTGATCGAAAAGCGCCCGGCCGGTGGCCTGCCGGCGGTGGCCGAAAAGATCGAATACTGGACCAGCGATGGCCAGCAGCGCCTGTACCTGATCGTCACCTTCCTGCCGGTGCCCAGCGCCGACGGCAAGGGCACCATCGAACGCGCCATCGAATTCTTCATGCCGGTGGGGCAGAGCGGCGAGTCGCAGCAGTGGATCACCGCCACCATGCGCATGCTCAGCCTGGCGGCGCGCGGCGGTTTTCTGGACCGCGCGCTGTCGGACATGCGCAAGGTCACCTGGGACCGCGGCCCGGTGCGCCTGGGCACCTACCAGAAGGCCGACGGCACCCACGTGCCGCGCTGGCACGACAGCGAAGTGGCGGCCATCGGCTACGCCATCGAAAACCTCATCGTCCGCCGTGCCCAGGCCGCGCAGGCATCGCTGTTCGAGCCGGACGAGTTGCTGCAGGCCGAGCCCGAGGCGTCAGCCTCGGCCGCCGTGCCGGGCGTGATGGCGGGCAAGAAATGCCCCGAATGCGGCGCCCACGCCACGATCCGCAAGGACGGCTGCGACTACTGCACGCAGTGCGGCTACGTGGGCAGCTGCGGCTGATGGCTGCTGCGTGCCGGTGTAGGGTGCGGACATGGTTCGCGGCCGGCGACGGGGCCGGAACGGGTTCGTGGCAGGGACGTCGTGACGGACCGAATGCCCGGGCTTGACTGTGCGTATGACGATGATCCTGGTACACCCTGTGCCCCCACCGGTGACCTTGTGCAGACCCGGCGATTCGAGCGTCAGGCCAGGCTGCCGGGCATGACCGACCTCGTTCCCCTGACCGCCGCCGTACGCCCGCGCGGCAGCGACGAGCTGGCACAGGCGCTGATCCACGGTCGCCACACGGTGCTGCCGCGCCGCCTGGGCCTGCCCGGCCCGGATGCAGCGCAGACCGAGCGCATCCTGGGCGCCGCCGCCAGCGCGCCCGACCATCACACGCTGCTGCCCTGGCGCTTCATCCTGGTGCCGGACGCGGCGCGCCCGCGCCTGGCCGAGGCGTTCGCGGCGGCCCTGGTGCAGCGCGACCCCCAGGCCACGGACGAGCAGATCGGGCAGGCGCGCGAGAAGGCGTTTCGCGCTCCCTTGCTGATGCTGGCGGTGGTGCGCCTGCGAGACGACGATGCCGACATTCCGCCGCACGAACGCATCGTCTCGGCCGGCTGCGCGATTCAGAACCTGCTGCTGATGGCGCACGCGCTGGGCTTCGGGGCGGCGCTGACCAGCGGCAAGGCGCTGGCGTCGGCACCCCTGCGCACGCTGTTCGGGCTGGGCGAGGCGGAACAGGCGCTGTGCTTCGTCAGCGTGGGCACGGTGCTCAAGGCCAGGCCGGCGCGGGCGCGACCGCTGCCGGCGCAGTACGTCAGCACGCTGGCGCCTTGAGGCTTCGTACGTTGCGTTTTTGATAGCTGGCGGCGCTTGTTGCGCGCGCGGTACAGGCGGTTTCGCCCAGGCTGCGGCTTGTGTACGATGCCGCCATGACGGCACACGCCCACCGTACCACCCGCTGCCACCCGCGCAGCGTGCCGCGCCGGCCCGCCGGCCCGCCATGGCGCCACCTGCGCCGGGCTGGCGGCACGGCGCTGCTGCTGTCCGTCCTGTGGGGTGGCGCCGGCGCCGTGCAGGCCCAGGTGACCGAAGGGGTGGACTGGAGCCTGTCGGCCGCCGCAGCGGCCGATGCCGGTGTGCGCAAGCTCGGCCTGATTGCCGGCTGGACCCAGGCGGCGCCGTTGTGGCAGGGCACCCAGTGGCGCCTGCGGCTGCGCCACGAGATCGAGCTGGCGGCCTGGCATGTGCCGCGGGCGCGCGACCTGGTGGAGCTGGGCTATTCGCCGGTGCTGCATGTGCCGCGGGCGCGCGACCTGGTGGAGCTGGGCTATTCGCCGGTGCTGCGGCTGGAGCGCCCGCTCGACGGCGCACATGCGACGCTGTTCCTCGAAGGCTCGATCGGTGCCCGCCTGCTGTCGCGCACCCGGGTGGCGCCCCAGCGTTCGCTCAGCACGGCGTTCCAGTTCTCCGACATGCTGGGCGTCGGCGTGCAATGGGGCACGCAGGCGCGCTCCACGCTGGGGCTGCGCTACCAGCATGTGTCCAACCTGGGCATCAAGGAGCCCAACCCCGGCATGGACTTCGTGCAGGTGTACTACACGCACCGCTTCTGATGCTCCCATTGGGTGTGGCTGGTGGCGCCGATGGGACGGGCGATGCGGCCGATCTGGCCACCCATGCCTGACCCTGGGGCTCAGGCCAGCGCCGCCGACTCGATGCGGTAGCGTGCGGCGGACCCTTCGGTTTGCGGCACGAAGCGCCAGTACCGGTCGTGAAAGGCCGCCACGCCGGGCCGGTGGGCGATGGACACCAGGGCGCCGCCGGTCCGTTCGGTGAGCGCCTTCAGGCGCGCATAGAGCTGCTGCTCGGCCGCCACGTCGAGCGCGCTGGTGGCTTCGTCGGCCAGCACCCAGGCCGGTTGCCGCAGCAGCACGCGGGCAATGGCCAGGCGCTGCAACTCGCCACCGCTGAGCTTCTGCGTCCAGTTGTCACGCTCATCCAGCCGCGCCGCCAGCGCCGGCAGCAGGGCGTCGCGCAGCGCGTCCTGCAGCTGCGCGTCGCTGTAGCGGCTGGCCGGTTCGGGGTAGGCCAGCGCGTCGCGCAGTGCGCCGTCCGGGACGTAGGGCCGCTGCGGGATGAACATGGTGCGCGCCGGCAGCGCCACCTGCCCTTGCGCGAAGGGCCAGATGCCGGCCAGGGCACGAAACAGCGTGGACTTGCCGCTGCCCGACGGCCCCTGCACCAACGTGTGCTCACCCGGCGCCACGCGCAGCTCGGTTGCGGCCAGCAGGCTGGCTCCGGTGGGCAGGCGCAGGTTCAGGCCATGCGCTTCGATAACTCCTGAATCAGTAGCTGCTGGCGCTTGCTGGGTGGGCTCTGCGGCCGTATTTTGCTTTGAAATCGCGGCTTCGAAGCTGGTCAGGCGCTCGGTGGTGGCGCGCCAGCTGGCCAGGCTGTCGTAGTTTTCGACGAACCAGGACAGCGCGCCCTGCACGCGGTCGAAGGCGCTGGCGATCTGCATCAGCTCGCCCAGCTGGATGGCGCCGGAAAAAAAGCGCGGCGCGGCGACGATGAACGGGAACACCACCGCCGCCTGACCGAACAGGTTGGTGAAGCCAACCAGCTGCTTCTGCTTGCCGATCAGGCGCAGGTAGTTGGCCAGCAGGTGGGTGAAGCGCGTGTCCAGGTTGCGCTGCTCCACCCGCTCGCCGCGGTCCAGGGCGATGGCCTCGCTGTATTCACGCACCCGCACCAGGTGATGCCGAAAGTCGGCCTCGCGCTTTTGCTGCTCGAAGTTCAGCCCGATCAGCGGGCGGCCGATGTAGTGCGTCAGCACGCTGCCGGCGATGCAGTACAGCAGCGCCAGCCACACCATGAAGCCTGGCAGCTCGATCGTTCGTTCACCCAGCGTGAACGAGAACGCGCCCGACAGCCCCCACAGAATGCCGACGAAGCTGGCCAGCGTGACCACGGCGTTGAGCAGGCCCATCGACAGCCCCACGGTCTGCGCGGTGAACAGGTTCACGTCTTCCTGCAGGCGCTGGTCGGGGTTGTCGGGCTCGCGCTGGCCGGGGTGGGGCAGGCCGGTGGCGCCGGTGGTGGGCACGGCGGCGCCGGCGTAGCGCGCCAGCTCCATGCGGTAGAAGGCCTGGCCCTGCAGCCAGCGGCCCATCAGGTCGCGCGTCATCCAGGCGCGCCAGCGCAGTTGCAGCAGCTGCGTCAGGTAGAAGCGATAGACGGCAATCACCACGAAAGCCATCGCCAGCAGCGTGAAGCGCCCCAGCTGGGTCCAGAACACGGCGGCGTCCTTGTTCTGCAGCGCGTCGTAGAACACGCGGTTCCATTCGTTGATCTGCACCAGCATGTACACCGCGCCCAGGTTGAGCACGACGATGGCCGTCAACAGCCCGCGGGCGCGCCAGCGTTCGTCCGAGGCGCTGAAGTAGGGTGCCGACAGGCGCCAGACCTGGCGCAGAAACTGCTGGAACTGGGCAAGGCGTTGGGGCATGGGCATGGTGGGCAGGGAGCAGGGAGCAGGGAGCAGGGAGCAGGGAGCAGGGAGCAGGGAGCCATGCTAACCATGGCTTGGGGCGTTGACTTGCTTCCGGTCTTGAAATCCGACCCATTCGCCCTGAGCCTGTCCAACGGCTTCGACAAGCTCAGCCCGAACGGTATTCAAGACATCCAAAGGCCGAATCCATAAGCGGGGCTGAAGGCCCGTCGCGGCGGGCCCACGCGCGCGACTTTGTCATATTGCGCAGGCCCCATCCATAGGGCAAGATCGCCCGGATGTCCGACACCGATACCCTGCTGCCCGTCAGTGCCTGGCCCTACACCCAGATCCTCATGCGGCTGGCGCTGGGGCTGGCGCTGGGGTTGCTGATCGGGCTGGAGCGCGAGCGCCGCGGCAAGGAGGCCGGCCTGCGCACCTTCGGCTTCATCGGCCTGCTGGGCACCATGGGCGGGGCGCTGGGCATGGGCTACGGGCTGGCCACGCTGGCACTGACCGGTCTGCTGGTGCTGATCCTCAACGTCTCGTCGTTGCGTGCCAACCAGGGCACCGAGCTGACCACCTCGGCCGCCATGCTGGTCACCGGCATGGCCGGCATTATGTGCGGGCGTGGCCACACCATCGCGCCGGCGGCGGTGATGGTGATTGCCACTGCGCTGCTGGCCTGGAAAGAGCGCCTGGCCGACTTCTCCATGGGCGTGTCGGAGGGCGAAATCCGCTCGGCCATCCTGCTGGCGGTGCTGGCCATCGTGATCTATCCGGCGCTGCCGCAGGGCACCGTCGGTCCCTGGGGGCTGATCGAGCCGCGCGCCGCCTGGGTGGCGGTGATCCTGATCGCCGGCATCGGCTTCTTCAACTACGTGCTGTGGAAGATGTACGGCACGCGCGGCACCGAGCTGTCGGGCTTTTTTGGTGGCCTGATCAACAGCAACTTCACCGTCATCGAGCTGGTCGAACGGGTGCGCGAGGTGGGCGTGGCCTACGTCGGCACGGCCTACCGCGGCATCATGCTGGCGATGGTGGCGATGATCGCGCGCAACGCCACGCTGCTGCTGATCCTGGCGCCCGAGGCGCTCATCAGCGCCTTCTCCGCCTTCCTGCTGATGATGGGGGCCAGCGCGCTGCTGGTGGGGGTCAGCCTGCGCAGCGGTCGCCGTTCGGCCGCCGGGGTGGCGCCCGAAATTCACCTGGACATGCCGTTTTCGCTGCCGCAGGCGCTCAAGTACGGGGCGATCTTTCTGCTGCTGCACGCGCTGGGCGCGCTGACGCAGCGGCAGTTCGGCGACGCCGGGTTTTACTTCGTCAGCATCGTCGGTGGCCTGCTGTCCAGCGCCAGCTCGGTGGCGGCGGCCGCCTCGCTGGCGGCGCAGGGCGGCCTTCCGCCGGGCACGGCCGGGGTGGGCGCGGTGCTGGCCTCGTTCACCAGCATCGTGTTCAGTCTGTCGTTCGTGCTGCGCTCGCGCAGCGGCGCGCTGATCCGCCAGCTGGCGCTGTCGATGCTGCTGATCGCCGCCGCCGGTCTGGTGGGCCTGCTGGCGGGGCAGTTCATGCAGCCTTGGGTCGGCGCCCTGCTCAGCCGCATGGAATGACCGTCATGCCAGCGGCCGATGAAAGGCTCAGGGGCGTACGGCGCTGCCGCTGCGCGGCTCGGTGGCGGGGCGTGCGGCCAGCGCCTGCTCCTTGCGCCGGCGCTCCAGTCGCTCGGCGCGGCGGCGTTCGGCGACGCTGCGGATCTCCTGCTCGGTCAGGTGGCCGTCGCCGTTCAGGTCGGCACGCCGGAAGTCCTCGGCCAGCGAAGGCTTGAGGCGAATGCCTACCTGCGCCTCCTGACGCGAGATGCGGCCGTCGCCGTCGGCGTCGAGCATGCGGAAGATCTTCAGTGCCTGCGCCTCGCCCTTGCTGACGCGGGCGGCGCCGGGCGCGGTGGTCGCCGCGGCAGCGGTCTGGGCCGGCGCGGGCGA
>Ga0209604_1003032_pt1 | contig 11768 bp, 10 predicted proteins | sample AD_UKC097_MetaG_FD_184405 | JGI IMG/M metagenome (GOLD analysis project Ga0209604, IMG submission 184405) | Active sludge microbial communities of municipal wastewater-treating anaerobic digesters from USA - AD_UKC097_MetaG (SPAdes) (version 2) | ecosystem: Engineered > Bioreactor > Anaerobic >... | reverse complement strand
CACTGCCAAAGGCTGGCAGTCACAACTGCAAGTATTCCCGGAACCGAAGGACCCCTCTGCAAAAATGGACTTTCTGAAGGACCGTGTGGGCGTCGAAGTAGAATTCGGTCATTCTTCGTTCATTGGAATCGATCTGCTTAAATTCCAGGTGTCCTCCTATTCGGGCTTGGACCAAATCGATGTCGGTGTCTATGTGACGACGACACGTGCCTTCCAGAAGCGGATGGTTACCGAGTACGGACAGAAGTGGAACGGGAGTCTCACGTTTGAAAAGGTTACAAAGTACCTCCCCCACTTCAAGAGCGCTATACAGGTGCCGATCTATGTAATTGGTATTGATATTTAGAGCAGCGTCCAACAATATCTTCCTGCAGATCGCAAAAAGCTGTGTCTGCTGAAGAGTGACATTATACTACACTTCCGACGGTAATCCACAGTAATCCCCTTTAATAAAAATCATTTGTTAGTAGGTTTTGTGTTTATATCCCCTACTCCAAAGAATATTTTTACGATTTCGTGTACTTTCATAAAAACCAACTCACCATCAATTGTTCAACCAATACGAAAAGAAAGGTAGCGTCAAGAGTCTTTCCACATTGGCAGCTTGATGGTGTTTCTCCTTCGTGAACGGCAATTAAACAAGAGATCAAAACTGGAGGGAAAAACAATCTCAAAAACTCAAAGGGGCACGATGAAAAAATGAGATGCTCTTAATATTACCATCAGGATTGAAAATTCCCTGAGTGAGAACAAAAGGGGCCGGGATGTTTCTCCCGGCCCCTTGGATGTTCTTGGCGTCCCCACGCGGAGTCGAACCGCGGTCGTCGGCGTGAAAGGCCGATGTCCTAGGCCTCTAGACGATGGGGACGAACCATCGAAATTGTTGAAGGGTGGTATATATCCATTCACTTCATTCCTGTCAACAGAATTTTGTAATGTCAAGACCCTGCGGGCATTCAGCGGCCCTTTAAAGGGTTGCAGCCGTCGATGATTGCGGTTTCCCCGACAGGGAAGCCGCTCACTCGAAGATCACCGGCTCCCTCAGAATGGCCCTTCGCCCCTCCGCGGCAAGGACGGCCATCTCCGGGTGGGTCTCCCGCAGGGAGGCCACCTGGTGGAGGTTGTCCGCCGTCCGGGAGATGAGCATGGCAAGGTCCCCGTCGGAGATCCTCCACCGGCCCCGGATGTCCTCCCAGGGCATCCCCCTGGCCCAGTCGTAGATGACGACCGACGCCCAATAGGGCAGCGGGCTCACCTCGAATCCCACCTCCCTCATCCGCTTCACCAGGGGGGAGATGGACACCACCATCCGGTCGAAGGCCTGCCGCAGTTTCCGCGGCGTCTCCTTGCGCTTCACCGGGATGTCCAGGTCGCGGTCGTACACGAAAGGGGCGATGATGGCGGCCAGGAGGGCCATGTCCCTCTCGGAGAAGACCTTCTTCTTGAGGCACTCGGCAATGAGAAGGGGCTGGTCCAGCCTGAGCCGTGACGCCCACAGGCCGTCATCGGTCAGGCGGTCGTTTTCGTCGACGAACCCCTCCTGACGCAGGAAATCGAGGTGCTTCCTGAAATCCGTCCAGATGTCCTGCCTCCCTTTCTTCCCCTCCTGCCGGTTCTGGAAGTCGGCGAAGGAGGACTGGAAGATCTCCCGGATCTCCTCGGGCCGGTGGGACAACAGGAGGTTCAGCACCATGGAGAAATCGTTCCCCAGGTGGCTTTCGATCTTGTCCGGCTTCCGGAAGTTGACCTTCCGGATCCGCTCCACGTCCATGTTCCGGCCGGGAACGATGACCATGAACCCGATCTTGTCCTGACCCCTGCGGCCCGCCCTTCCCGTCATCTGGTGAAGCTCCGTGGCGTTCAGGGGCACGAATTCATGGCCGTTGAACCGGTCCGAATTGAAGAGGACCACCGAGCGGGCGGGGAAGTTCACCCCCGCCGCCATGGTCGACGTGGCGAACACGGCGTCGAGATGGCCCTTCTTCATCATCGTTTCCACGGCGAATTTCCATGCCGGAAGCTGGCCGCCGTGATGGGCCCCCACGCGGAACCTGCGAAGCGCCTTCAACTGCTTGTGGTCTTCCAGGAATGGAAACCGGTCGAGGAGCACGCCCAGGTCCTGCTCGAACAGGACCTCGTCCTTCCGCCGGGACGAACCCTGGCGCATCAGGCCGACGGCGGCGTCGCATTCCGACCGGGACTGAAGGAAGAATATGGCGGGAAGCAGGCGGAACTTCCCCAGGACCTCGATCAACTCGTTGAAACGGGTGAAGATCCTCCTTTTTCCGAACCCGTTGTTCCCCTCCTCCACGAAGGCTTTGACTTTAGGGTAGATCCTCCTCCCGTCGAAAAGGGGCATCACCCTTCCCGAGGGATGAATGAAAAGCGGGTACAGCGGGACGGGGCGCCCGTCCTCCTCGACGACCCGGCATTCCTTGCCCCGGATCCCCTCGAGCCAGTCGGCGATCTCCCTGCCGTTCCCGATGGTGGCGGAAAGGAGAAGGAGATTGATCCGCGAGGGGAGGTAGATCATGATCTCCTCCCACACGACCCCCCGGTCCGGGTCCCCGAGAAAGTGGGCCTCGTCGAGGATCACGAGGTCGCAGTCCAGGTTTTCCCCCTTGTGCATGGCGTCGTAGAGCTGGTTCCGGAGGATCTCCGTGGTCCCCACGATGATGGGGGCGTCGGCGTTGTCCTTCGTGTCTCCAGTGAGGATCCCCACATACCCCCGGCCGAACCGCTCCCCGAACTCCACCCACTTGGAATTGGTGAGCGCCTTCAGCGGGGAGGCGTACCAGATCTTCCCGCCCTTCTCGAATATGGTGTGGATGGCCTCCTCGGCGATCCAGGTCTTCCCGGATCCCGTCGGCGCGATGACCATGCAGTCCGTCTTTCGGACCGCTTCGAGAGCCTCCAGCTGAAAGGGGTCGGGTTTGAACGGCGTTTCCGGGGGCCTTCCGATTTTCCTGAACACGTCCCTGAGGACGGATTCCGCCTCCGGCTTGAATCGAACGTAAGGATGTCTGAAAGCCGGCTTACCCCTCGACATCTGACAGACGACCCTTCAGTTTCTCGTATTCTTCCTTCATCCTTCCATCCCTCTCCATTTTGTTCTCGAACCGGCGGCAGACCCGCGTCACCCCCGATTCGGAAAGCCCCCCGAAAAAGTCTCCGATTTCCCTGTTTCTGCAGGCCGTGAGTTTCCTCGCAGCATAGATCGCCAGATCCCGGTTGAAATTCCTCCGCTTCACCGGTTCCGTGCCGGCGGCGCCGCTTCGCGCGCCGATCATTTTCGAAATCCCCTCCAGATCGTAACCGCGCGGGACTTTCTTTCCGCCGGGAGCCCCCTTCCCCGGGCCGCCTTCTTCCCCCACTTTTCTCATCGTTTCCGCAATGAAGGCATCGCTTCCCAGGACGGCGCCCTTGAAGGCCCCTCGGAAAGGGTCCTCCTCCTTTCGCCCGATGGCGGATTCGACAAACCGGCGGTACCGGTCCGGGGCCTTCTCGATCCGATCCGAAACGAGCCGCCAGAGGAATTCCCGGGACACGACATCCTCGCAGGCCGGGTCGATGCAGGCCCGGTAGCTCGTGTACTCGTAATCCTCCGGCCTTTTCACCAGTCCGGCCCTCACCGGGTTCAGATGTATGTACCGGGTCAGCTCCATCAGGCAGGCGTCCTTCTCGACGAGGATCGACCGGTACCGCCCCTGGAAGAGATGCCCCTTCCGGTCCGTCCTCGTGTTGAAATAGCTCGTGTAGGAGCCGTTGAGGAAGTGCATGACGGCGCTCAGGTTCGCCGCCGGCGTCTCCCCCAGGATGTGGAAGTGATTTCCCATGAGGGCGTACGCGTAAATGACAAAGCCGTAGCGTTCCCGCGCCTCCCGGAAATAGCGCCTCATCCTTTCGTAGTCCTGCCGGGCGCGGAAGATACGCTTCTCCTCGTTGCCACGGCTCATGACGTGGTAAAAGGCATTGGGATATTGAATTCTGAGAGGTCTTGCCATATATATGGGAGTCTTGATCGATCTGGGAAGGAGGATAGGTCCATTTTTGTCAAAAGTCAAGGACTGACCCCGGGAAAACCGGGGACAGGCATCTTCTGGGGATGGTTCGTCGTACTCGGGGCCTTCGTGATCCTGGGCATGAACTACGGCTCTCGCTACTGCTTCGGGGTTTTCATCAAGCCCATGTTCGACAGCTACGGGTGGACGATGACCCTTCTTTCCGTCGGGGCATCGCTGAACCTCGTCATGTATGCCGTCGGGGGAATCTTCTCGGGGCGGCTTCTCGACCGCATCGCCCCCCGCTGGGTCATGACCGTCGGGGCCCTGCTCGCCGGAACCGGTTTCATCCTGGCGGGCCTGATCCGGTCGCCCCTCGAATTCTACCTTGCCTACGGCATCCTGTGCGGTCTCGGTTCGGCGGGGATCGGGGTCGTTGTCGGAAGCTCCTCCGTGGGGAAGTGGTTCGACAGGAAAAAAGGCCTGGCCGTGGGGGTCACCACCATGGGGATCGGTCTCGGCACCATGGCCCTCACACCGTTTGCGGGCTACCTGACCAAGCACTTCGACTGGCGGACCGGGTTCTTCATCCTCGGCGGGATGATCATCCTGATCGGCGTCAGCCTGTCCCAGCTCCTGATGGGGAAAAGAACCCCCGAGGAAAACGGGTGGCTGCCCGACGGCATCCCCATCGCCGTGGATGCGGGAAGCCTCCCCCTGGAAAATCCCGGCAGTGAAAACGGTTTCTTCTCTCAGCCGGCCTTCCGGACCTCCACGTTCTGGATCATGGTGTTCTGCTTCAGCGTAGCCATCATGGCGGAGATGACTTCCTTCGTCCACCAGGCCGCCTACGCGGAAAAACTGGGGATCGACAAGATCGTCGCCGCGTCGTCCATCGGCGTGATCGGCATGGCGAGCATCTTCGGCCGGTTTTTCTTCGGATGGTTCAGCGACCGCCTGAAAGATCCCAAGTACGCGGCGTCGCTCGGGTTCCTCCTCATGGCGCTTGCCCTCGTCCTCCTCCTCAGGATTAAGACCGTCACCGGCCTGCTCGCGTATGCCTCGATCTTCGGATTCGGCTACGGGTCCCTGGCAACCATGATGCCCATCCTCCTCTCCGACCGGTTCGGGCGGCAGATTCTTGGATCGACTTACGGGATCCTCACGTTTTTTGCTGTCGGATTGGGGGGAAGCATGGGACCACTCCTGGGAGGATGGCTCTTCGACCGGTTCGGAACCTACCGCCACGGCTGGGTCGTCAACCTCATCCTCCTCCTGGGCGTGACCTCGCTCATGCTCTTCCTGAAACGAAAGCCGAAAACGGTCCGGTGAAAGACGCTCAGTCGGGCCGCTTTCCGCCCCAGGGGTTCAGATCGATGTCCTCGGCGCAGACGGGGCAGAAAATGAGCGTGTTGACACTCCCGCAACCATGTCCGAAAAGATCGAACCGGTAACAGGCGCGGCACAGCGGAACCCGGCACCCCATGCAGCGCATGACGGCGCCGCCTTTCCCGCACACACCGCAAGCGGTCTCTTCAAGAATCACCTGTATCATGGGAAGCGCCGTCTCACAGGGTCCCCTTGAGCCCGATCCGTTCCGCCACTTCCCGCATCCCCATGATGGCGTCCTCCATGAGTTCCTCCAGGGGCGCCCCGAGCCGGTCCGCCCCCTTCTGGACGACCTCCCGGTTCACGCCGGCGGCAAACGCGGGCGATTTCCATTTCTTCTTCAGGGATTTCACGTCCATGTCGAGGACGCTCTTCGAAGGACGGACCATGGCGTTGGCCGCCACGAGGCCCGTGAGTTCGTCGATGGCGTACAGGGCCTTCTCGAGAACCGTCTGCGGCTCCACGTCGCAGCACAGCCCCCAGCCGTGGGATACGGCGGCACGGATGTACTCCTCCGGCCAGCCCTCCTTCTCCAGGAACTCCCTGGTTTTCACACAGTGTTCGTCAGGGTGGAGTTCGTAGTCCAGGTCGTGGACAAGCCCGACGATCCCCCATTTCTCCTCGTCCTCCCCCCGTTTTCGAGCCATGTACCGCATCACGCCCTCGACGGCGTAGGCGTGTTTCAGGAGGGCGTCGTTTTTCACGTATTTCCGAAGAACTTCCAGGGCCGCTGCCCGGTCGGGGACCTTCTTCTCCATGATTACGCTCCTTTCTCATCCGTTCTTTGAAGAACGACGGCGGTGAAGCCGTCCATGTCATGCCGGTGGGGAAAGGTCCGGAAGATCCGCTCCCCCCACAGGAGTTCCGCCGGGACGAAAGGGGCGAGGTCGAGCCGGCGGAATTCCTTATCGATCCCGGGAAAGCCCTCGACCACGTCCTCGTTCTCCTCCCGGAGAAGGCTGCAGGTGCCGTAGACGATCCATCCGCCCGGCTTCACGTATCGGGCCGCCGCACGCAGGAGGCCCGCCTGGAGGATGGCCATCCGGCCCGGGTCCTCCTCGCCCAGCCGCCACCGGATCTCGGGCTTCCGCCTCACCGTTCCCGTCCCGGAGCAGGGGGCGTCCACAAGAACCTTGTCGAATCGTTCGCGGAAACGGACGCCCAGGTCCTCCGTCCCGTCCCCCTCGAGAGTCCGGAGGATGGAACATCCCGCTTCGACGGCCGTTTCCCCGAGGATTTCCAGCTTCCGGGCATTGAGGTCCACGGCGAGGATCTCCCCCCGGTTCCCCATCGCCCCGGCCATCTGGAGGGCCTTCCGCCCCGTCCCGGCACACAGGTCGAGAACCGACTCCCCGGGAAGGGGCCTGACGAGTCCGGCGACAAGCTGGGAGGCTTCATCCTGAATGGCAATCTCGCCGCGCCGCCGGGACAGGACATACTCCCGCACCTTACCTCCCTGACCTTCCGTGACGACGGCCCCCGGGGCGTAACGGGCCCGCCTCGCGGAAACGCCCAGATCGGCAAGATCCCCCATCACCCGTTCCGGGTCGACGGAGGGATGGACCCGAAGGGTCAGGCCGGGCGGCTCGTTGTTCCGCGCGCACATGCGGACCGTTTCATCCGCGCCGAACTGGCCGATCCAGCGGCGGACCAGCCAGGGGGGATGGGAGTGGTACACGGAAATGTACCCCTCCGGATCGCTTTCCCGATCGGGATAGGAGATCTCCCCTGCCCTTCGGATGCCGTTCCGGAGAAGGGCGTTCACCAGTTTCTCCCGTCCCGGCCGGGCCCGCTTCGCCAGCTCCACCGTCTCGTGGACGACGGCGAAGGCGGGGATCCGGTCCCTCATCAGGAGCTGGTAGAAACCGAGGCGGAGGAGGTTTCTCAGGACCGGGTCCATGGCCGCCTGTTTGCCCCGGTACAGCTTTCCGATCACCCAGTCGAGGCGGTTTCTCATGCGGACCGTACCGTATACGAGGTCCGTGAGAAGACGCCGGTCCTCCTCCTTCATGTCCCCCCCCTGGAGGGCGGCGTCGAGCAGGGGTTCCGCAAAGGCCCCTTCGCCGTCAATGCGGCTCAGGATCTCCCAGGCAATCCCCCGGGGGGACGACATGGGCGGTAATCCCGTCTTCCTTCTCATTTCTCCGCCCCCTTTTTCCCGGATTCCAAAGTTCCGTCCTCGTACCGGAAGATCTGGAGCAGAAGCCTTCGGTCCAGCGCGGACAACGCGAAATTCCCGAACTCCTCCGGGAGAAGCCAGCGTCCGTTTTCCCCGCCCCCGCTGTCCGGTTCGCCGGGGAGAATACACAGATAGGGGTGGACGGTGATCCGGAAATGCGTGTAGGCGTGGCGGACGGGGGACAACGGATGGATCTCCAGGATTTTCCCTCCCGCCTGGCCTTCCAGCCACCCGTCGGGGGAACCGCCGTTCCATTCCGTCAAGGGAAAGGCCCAGAGCCCGGGGAGGAGGCCCTTCTCGGAACGGCGGGCAACGAAGTACCGGCCCCCGGCGCTCCGGAGGAGGGCGGCCGCGGCCGCCTTCCGCGGAATGGAGGGTTTTTTCCTTTTCACGGGAAGGGATTCCTCGATTCCACCCCGGCGCCCCTCGCAGCGGTCCGCGACGGGACAGGATGGGCACAGCGGCTTCCTGGGAAGACAGACCAGGGCGCCCAGTTCCATCAGGGCCTGGTTGAACGTGCCGGGGTCCTTCCGGGGGACGAGTTCCCGGCCGAGGTCCTCCAGTTCTCTCTTTCCCGCCGGCGTGTCCGCCGGGGTTTCGACGGTGAAGATCCTGGCAAGCACCCGTTCCGCGTTCCCGTCCAGTGCGGGAACCGGTTTACCGAAGGCGATGCTCAGGATCGCCCCGGCGGTGTATTTTCCGATTCCCGGGAGCGAACACAGGGCTTTTTCGTCATCAGGAATGCATCCGCCGTGTTCTTCCACCACGACCCGGGCGGCCCGGTGGAGATTCCGCGCCCTCGAATAGTAGCCCAGGTTTTCCCAGGATTTGAGAACCTCGTCCAGGGAGGCCCCCGCGAGATCCGAAACGGCGGGGAAGCGGGCCATGAAAGCCAGGTAATAGGGGATCACCGTCTCGATCCTCGTCTGCTGGAGCATGATTTCCGAGACCCAGACGGCGTAGGGGTCCGCCGTCTGCCTCCAGGGAAGGTCCCGGCGATTGAGAGCGTACCACCCGGCAAGGCGCATTGTAAGGATTCTCCGCGTGCGTGCATCCATGCCCGCACGATAAGAAATGAACGGGGAAAGGTCAATAGAAAGATATCCGGCGGCGGGGGTCGCCGCAACCCAGAAATGCCCGGTTCGGACAATGGTTGCAGCGCCTCATGGTTCATCGATGCCGGGAAATCGGGGAAGATCCACCATTTGGATGGAACGTGAAAAACAGGGACGGTCCTGAAGAAGAAGTACCGGCGATTTCTGCAGGATATGGATCCTGCAGAAATCGCCGACTTCCCTGAAAGCCTTCAAATAAACCCATAAATGTTTATAATTGATACACATTGGAGGCAGGAAATGAGAACAAACGTTGTCATTGATGATGAACTGATGAAATCCGCCCTCAAGGCATCCGGCCTGAAGACAAAAAAGGACGCCATCGAGACGGGGTTAAAATTACTGGTCCATCTGAAAGGACAGGAGGAAATCAAAGGGTTTCGGGGAAAACTTCGTTGGTTAGGAAATCTCGACGAGATGAGGACGGACAGATGATCGTCGTCGATTCGTCCGTCTGGATCGACTATTTCAACGGCAGAAAAACAGAAAATACGGATCTGCTTCATTCATTATTGGGAAGGATGCCGATTATCATGGGAGACTTGATCCTGACGGAAGTCCTGCAAGGTTTTCAAAAAGACCGGGATTTCAGGATCGCAAGGGACCTTCTTCATTCACCACCGACTTCCCGTGCTTCACGACGATCAGGACTTCGACCCCATGGTGAAGTATCTGGGGCTGGAGATCATCAAGCCGTGACGACGTTTTCCCGAACAAGGGTACGAGTTTTATCAGTCAGTCTCCGGCTGCATGAATGAATCCGCATGACCGTCTAGACACGCTCAATCTCAAGACAGCAATTTCGAACCTAAAAATGTAAGTCTAAGGCCAGGAAACGGTCTCTAATTGGACATATGTAGCTATATATTAATATGTTGTCTTGGTCCCACCCGCGATTCGCGATTACCCACATGGAGTTTCATGCTTTTCGTTCCGCGCACTCTGATTTCTTATATGCCAACGAGATCAGGCACACAACTATTGGCATGAGAGAAACCATTAAAATACCGGCATGATATGGATAGTCAGTACCGTATTTAAATTTCATTCCATAATTCAATATAAGAAATTTTAACGCAATGTTACAAATCAAGTACATCAGAACGCAAATTGTAAGCCAATAATGGAATTCCGGCTGATCGACATTTTTGCATCCTGCATTAAGATATAAGAAGAAGCATGAAGAAAATAGTCCCGCAATATATATGGATACGCCGTAAGAGGGGACCGGAAGGGATGAATGAAAGAACGACGGCGAGTATATGGAAAATCTAAAGAAATATATCGATATCGCCATCATCAGCGACGCCAATCCGAACCATGTCCAGCAATATAAGGGAGAGGATCTGACCGGTTTAGCGATTACAGGATCGACTCTTTTTCTTAGCATGATTATGAATGATACCCATGTTATAGCACTTATCAACAGGGACAGGGAAAGAAGAGCCCAATAAAAAAGAGAGGACCGTTCCTGCATTGTAAGCATCTGGACACAGGCTGCCCCCATACTTACAATTCCTGCCATCGCCATCGAGATATATATTCCATGTACCGGTTTTATGTTTTTATTCATTTTATTAACGATCCTCGATACCGCGTAAAATACAGCCATAAATATGATCATGTCATACATTCTTCTCACCTTGTAATAATTTTGTGAAATCTTCTCCCTGTCCGACATCAGTTCAGAAAGGAAATTTCCACATTATTACTAAATAAATTTATTATTTCACTTATTCCGAATAATACACCCATGATCATGACCAACAAAAAAATATAACCGTACTTTTCTATTCGTTCCTTTCTTTGCACTTCTTTTAAGCCATCATATGTTATTATACCTGCATGATACATAAAACCATACACCAACACACCAAACAATAAGATAATGTTAAATACTCTCTCATCAAACCACATAGAACACTCCTTAGATTATTAATTATCACAAACATTACATTAAATTACTATAAATGATGGATTCATATATAAAATCACCCATCATTACTAACGCCATTTCAATCATCACGGATACCGGTGCAAACGAGATTAATCTTTCCTTTTTTCACTTGGACTTTGTATAAGAATTCCTGATTCCATTCGTTATGTCTCCCGCAATTCCCCACATAGAAGGAACCGTGCTTAAGTCTCCACCAAGGCCCTCTATTGCCAACTTAGTGCTTGCTTCGAATGCTTTTGTGATTCCTACAGCAAATACTGCAGGATTTGAGCTAAATATCCCAACACAAATAATCATCGAAGCAATCAAGGCATCTTGTTGTCCTGGCGTTAGTTTACTTATCCTAATATTCCGATTCGGGCCGGAGGGATTGATATGGGTATATTTCCCGTCTTCGTCCCTGACCATTTGCCCCGGAGGGTTGTCCAGGGGATTGTCGATGCCTAAGTCGCTCCACCCGACAACCGTCGTTCCCTTGTCGCCCTTCCGGCTCTTCCCGGGAGTGTCGCTTTCCTCATCCTCGCCGGGATCGTTCGGCGATGCGCTCTTTCCAATTTGCCCGGCGTCCGATCCATCCGTATCCTGTCCGTTACCCGACCCGTCGCCGGACGGCCCTTCGCCGTATTGGCCCCCGTCGTCTCCCGCCATCGTCTCCGCCATGAAGAGCCCCGTGGGATCGATGTAGATGAGGGGATTGTTCCGGCAATAGGCATAGCGGTTCAGCATCTGGGGGTCGTAGGGATCCTGGATGAGGGGGTCGGGGCTGATGAACCGGCCGATGGCCGGGTCGTAGAGGCGGGCATTGAAGTTGTAGAGCCCCGTCTCCGTGTCCAGCTCGTGGTCCGTGAACTTGTAGTCCGTCGTCCACGACCCCGTCGATTCCCGGAGTTCTCCGAAGGGAAGGTACTCCGCCGTCTCCACCCTGCTGCCGTTTTTGTCGGTGAGCACCGTCGCGCTCCCCAGGTGGTCCTTGTGGTGGTACAGGACGGAACCGCTCCGAACCTCGGCGATCCGCACCGTCCCGGCAAACAGGTGGACCACCGCCTTCCCGTTCGCCACCTGGAAGGCATCGTTCACGTAGACCGTCGTGGACACCGCCTTCGGGTTGATGTTCCCCCCCGTGGACA
>Ga0209604_1003031_pt1 | contig 11768 bp, 11 predicted proteins | sample AD_UKC097_MetaG_FD_184405 | JGI IMG/M metagenome (GOLD analysis project Ga0209604, IMG submission 184405) | Active sludge microbial communities of municipal wastewater-treating anaerobic digesters from USA - AD_UKC097_MetaG (SPAdes) (version 2) | ecosystem: Engineered > Bioreactor > Anaerobic >... | reverse complement strand
TCGTCCCCCGTTTCCAGTGTTCGACGTAATACAGACGCCGGATGCGCGCTTTCAGGTCCGCGTCAATCATTGCTCACCCCCGGCTGCAAAGCATTCCTTCGCCTTTCGGACCGCCACGGCCGACGGCGACGGTGGCTGGAAGCCCCAGCCCACGCCCCCGCCGCAGGGCCGATGCCCCACGAAGGACACGTCCACCAGCGCCGTCGGCTCCGGCTCGAAAACCTCCGGGAAGAGCCGGGAAAGACAGGACCCATCCCTTCTGCTGACAACGACTGCAGCACGGACAAGACACCCCTGCCACCGCGCCAGAGCCTCCAGAAGCTCCATCACCGCACCCGCGTGCGACGGCGACGACTTCAAATACGCCCGAAGTACCTCCCGGGACTCCGGCCACTCCCACGCCCGTATCAAAACCTCCCGTTTCCGTACCTCCAGCACCGCTTGAATTTCCTTCATAACCACACTCCGTCGCCGCTGTCTCGCATGCGACCACCATGGCCGCCATCGGATCACGCGCGACCGCCAGCATGGCCGGATTGCCCGCTTCCGGTGAAGTCTGATCCGTCACGTTTATTTTTCCTGTGCCTCTTTGACGATGGCGATAACGGTTCTGGCGCTGTCGATGCTTTCGAAGACCCTGCTCACTTCCTGCGTAACGGCGGCGCGCCGATTTTACGCACTTCTCTCGGGCGGCTTCACTGCACTCCGTCGTGCAATAAATCTGTCCGCGCCAGCAGGACTCGCAAACGTAGAAAACCCGCCCGCACCGCGGACATCGGCAATGCCTCAGCGCCTCCACACACACCCGGCCGGGACGTACTCGCTCTTTACAGAATCATGCAGTTATGGCAACTTGCGGGGGCTTGGTCGGCCCGCCGCAGATCTCACCGTCTGCGCGGTTCTATGCTCAAGTGCCTGTGCGAGTGCGGGGGCCCGGTGCTCGCAAAAACAGCCGGACCCCCGCACGTCTCACGACCTTGCCCGTACTAACCCCCTGACAACAACATCGTCAACCCCGGACGCTGCCGCTTGGCCTCTGACTACCGATTGCGATGTTCAGATTTCTTCAGTTTTGAACGCTCAACGACACGCCTGCATACAGGGCAACGCCATCTTCAAGGGCGCTTCGTCCTGGGGCGTTCCCGTGGCATCCCTGTCAGGCCGACTGCTGTTCAAGGGAACTTCGGCAAACGGCGTCCCGATTGCGACCATCAACGGTCCCGACGTCGAACACGCCGCGATGGCCGCTGCTGCTTTCCTGCTGTTCTGAGATGTTCGCGTGGCAGTCAGATTGATTCTGATATCTTGTCAAATTTGGCCGCCCTGCGTTTGCACGAGGAACAGATACCGTCGGCAACCTCATATGTTGACAGCCGCCCGCCGCACCCGACGCAAGCGCCATTATGCCGGGCCTTGTTCGTGAATTCCGTTCGTGCGGCGAGCTTGCCGTTGATTCGTTGTCTGAATGCAATCCATTCATCTGGGGCAGCAATCCTGGAACAAACTGCGATGAACTTGCGCTCTGCATCTGTTGCCTTGGCGGCGACGCGTTTGACCTGGTCAGCCGTCACGGCGCAGGCCAACCAGGAATCCAACGAAGAAATTACCTCCATTTCAACGGCAGCCTGCTCCCGTTCCGCCCGTTCCCGTTCCGCCCGTTCCCGTTCCGCCCGTTCCCGTTCCGCCCGTTCCCGCTCTAATTTCGCCTGCCGCTCACAGGCTAGATTGTACGCAGTCCGCACTTCTTCAATCTCTGCATCCACCACCGCATCGTATCTGAGAAGCTCCAGCAGCCCCCAGTCTTCGTTCAGCAAGCTGTGCCAACGAACCCTGACCTCCCCGGGATCAGCAGCCCGAACAGCCGTTTCCGGCCATTGCGCCACCTCATCAAGCATCGGGGCAACCCTGCAACGAATGCCGGATTGGGCTTCGATTCGTAAGGCCTCGAAAAAGGCAAGCAGTTCGTCCCGATGCATGTTGAAATCCGAATCGGACGAGGCCTTGATTATATAACCATCGTCTTTTTCGATTACCCCCCGCAGAACTGGCAGGGCATCACCGACCTGCCCAAGCGCCATACCGACTTTCGCCATCTGAAAGAAAGCCTCTGATAATGACGGATCCAGAACCGACGCCTGCTTTGAATGTTCAAGGGCTTCCGGAAGCTTTTTCTGCGTATAGGCACACCAACTTGCCGAAAGCAGCGCCCTGGCCGAATCCGACGGTGAATCAACCTTGGCATACCGGGCCGCCAGCAGGAACGATTTTTCCGCCTCCGGCACGTTTATCAAATCGGGATCACACCCGAAAAAGCCCAGTTGAATAACGCCCTTCATATGGTGGAATCGCCACTCCAGCTTGTATCCCGGGGATGTGGCGTTTCCAACAATTGCCGTTTCCAGAGATTCAAGCGCCTCAAGGTACAACCCCTGGCGAAACGCATCGCGGGCAATTTCGAACTGGTTGTACGCCCACGTCTGGACCGGCGTTCTTGAAGTCTGGATCAGGCTGTCCAGCGAATCCTTCATGCCCCCAATTTCAGCCAGGAGGCTGGACATGCCCCATTCAAAAGTCGCCCCAATCGAATTGATGGCGCGTTCGACGTCTTTGATGCCGTCGTTCATCCGGTCGATTCCGACCATCATTCCGCCAATTGGCATCCGTCCTTTGAAAAGAACCCTTTTCAGTTCTGTTCCGATGCCATCCACCAAATCATCAGTAACTGTTTTTCTGGAAACGTACTGTGACCATGTTTCGTTCCTTGAATCCCAGGATGAAGCCATCAAGCCCTCCAATAAACGGCCGCCGTATCGAGATCGAAGCGGATGATAAACCATTACGAATCAGGAATCACGGGGTGTTGGCCAGCCCGTCCGTCCCCGTTCTGCTCACGACATTCAGCAATGATTTTCTGACAGACCTGACAGGACCAACACTGGAATCGACAGGTCCGGGAAACCTTTCGCCAATTTTCAAGATCCTTTGCGGTGGCAGGATTCTCGACCATCCGCAGCAGCGTCTCTGGTGCATCGGGGGCTATCCCCTCGTCCCATTTCGATATCATTTCCAGTTTGCCAAGCCCGTCCTCCAGAGAGTGAATGGTCCGCCTGCCGGGCAATTTGATCACGTCGATGTACTTGCACACATTGCAGAAGTCCTCGGCCCAGAAGGGCATTCCAACCGAAACCAGCCAGTTCATTTCTGGATGGGGGCGTGCCAGGCACGAAAACTGCTGGGGAAACCTGAATACCTCAAGATTGCCGTTAGCGTCGGCAGTCCCCGGATGGGTAAGTGTATGCTGGTGATGTTCCTCGATAATATCGCAGGATCCCGGACAACCCTCACCATCCAGAAGGGAAATGTCCACGTGCCTTCCGGTCGTTGCCCGGAAAACCGTCTGGGCAAGTTTTATCTCGGCGAGCAGGTGCGGGTCGCGCACCGCCAACCGATCAATGTTCACATAGTCATAGCCGGCTGACGCGTGGTTCCAGAAATCCTGCGCGGATCTTACGCGGCGAAGAACGGTGTTCTTCAGACGCAGACCCGGGAAGCGTTCATTCAGTTTTCCGTACTTCATCCACAGCAGGTGGGGCACACCCAGAGATCGGATTCCCCGATCGTAAAGCGTTTCGACTGATGGCATGAAACGGTCAAAGTTGGCCCTGGTGTTTGGCACGTATATGTTATTGAAGACCGGGCTCACGGTGATGCCAGTAATTTCCTGAAACCTCAGCATCTGCGTCAGGTGCACCTCGTTTTCCCGAGGTGACAGGTACACGCCGTGAGCGTCCGCCATGAATGGCTCCACATGGCATGTGAAGTTGACGTCCTTGATTCTGTTGCGCTGCCTGACGAATCGGTCAATGATGCTTTCGGACAGCAGAATTTCTTCCCCAGTCCTGACAACTTCCGGACTGACGGACAAACTCCATTTGACGGTCTGTGCAGACGGACGGTAGTCACTGCCCCCGCCACACGCAGGTCCCGTGGCATCGCAGTCAGAGTTCGCAATATTCACCCTTCCCCACTCCTATTGAGCAATTGGTTGGCTTCACCTTCGGGCCGGACTCTTGCCGTGCGGCATGACGGAAACACCGCACGAAAGTTGGATGTGGACCATGCGAGGACATTGTCCACCCCAAATGAACGCACAAGATCCGCAACCCGATGTTTGTACTTGCTTTTTATCGACATTCTTGGGTAATAGCAAGCATCCAGCGGAAAATCCGAGCCGTACAGAATCCTGTCCGCCATGCCGGCGACAACAATTTTCCGGATGTCCTCTATCGACATGTAGGCGGTATCGACCCGCACATTCTCAAAATCCCCAAGCATGGATAGCGTTTCTTCAATTGGCCTGCCATGTCCCAATACCAGCCTGACTGCGGGAAACTGATGACAGGCTGCCCGGGCAAGACCGGCGTTGGACTCGGTTGTCCAGCCCGTGTGCATCAAAACCGGCAAATCCCTTTCAGCGGCGAGCCTGAACAAACGCATCGTCGCAGGTGCCTCCAGGTCCCACCGGTCAGCCAGCGGATGAATCTTAATTCCACGCCAGTTCAGGGCCCTCAGATAGCTGCCAAGCCGTCGGCCGGATAACATCGCCGGGGTCAGCCATAACAGTGGAATAACGCGATCCTGCAGGAGATCAACAATCTGCCGCATTTCGTCCACGGACCCGTCAGGATCGAAGGACGTTGTCGTACTGGAAACAGCATATCCGGCCAGCCCCAGATCGGTAAGCCATCGAGCGACCTGGTCCACATCGAAGCGGCGACGTCTGCAACCCGGTGCACCGAAGACTGTTCCAACGTGGACATGTGAATCGAACATCTGGCAAAGGATATTATCCACCGAGTTGGTCCTGCAGCCCATCAAACGTGCGCCTGACGCCATTTTTCCACGAGATTTTTGTTTAAAAATGCGACCTGGCAGAAGTGTTCGGCCACGGCGAACATATCGCCCCCGCTCTCGTTAAAGTTACGAACCAGGCACATGATGCAGAAATCCCTTGCTTCGCACTTTAGACACTTGGGGAAGGAAGCGTTCGTGATTGACCGCAACCTATTAACAGCCTCTGAGTGCAGCCAGATATCGTTCAGTGTCTGCGTGCTGATGTTCCCGAGGGGATAGTTCTGAAAGCCGGAACACGGGTAAAGGGTGCCACCGGATGTGATGCACGCGTTATCGATACACACGCCGCAGACCGGTTGCCTTGAAAACCATTCAAGATCACGCGTGCGGGGCTCGGTATCAAGTTGCATGTGATAGACCTCGTCCGCCTTGAGAATATCCTGAATAACCTGGCCGGTTTCTTCGATACTGAGGCGTTCGGCCAGATTGGATTTGTCGAAGTTGGACCTGGCAATCATGACGAAATCGGACATCACGCGGATGCGCCTGTCGGAGCACCAGGACGCAACTTCGACGTACGAATCCTTGTTGAGCCTCATGATCGGGCAACTCACCTGAACAGGAATATCCAGGGCGATTAACCGCTCTATGGTTGCAAGCGTCCTGGCATGGGAACCAGGCACACCGGTAATGGCGTCATGGATGGACGGGACCATGCTGTACAGAGAAATCTGGCACATGTTCAGGTTCACTTCAAGGAAGGCAGACAGCAATTCATCACTGAAGTTCAAGCCATTGGACAGAACGCTGATGATCATGTCCCTGCTTCTTGCCATGCGCAGTATCTCGGCGAATTTCGGGTGTACTGTCGGCTCACCGCCGGAAAAGGTAATGCTGAGGGTACCAGCCTCGGCCAACTGGTCCATTAGACTCAGTGCCAACGCCATATCCATGTCCCGTCGCGTTTCGGGAGCCTGATAGCAATGAACACACTTTTCGTTGCACCGGCTGGTGACTTCAACATGAATACCGAAGACGGTGGGATGATTACGGAAGTAGTCCATCATCACGTTGTCTGACGCAGGAAGTCCTGGATTCCTGTCCTGGCCCATAAGCCGCAGGGCCAGTGTTTTCGGCGATTCAACGGCATATGAAAACCCGTGATCATTTGCAATGGCATCATCTTGTGTGTCACCGGTAACCAGAAATCCATCGGCCTCAAGATCCAGAACGAAATCAGTCAAATCGGCCGTAAGTTCTTCTTCTGATACTCCAACAAATATCGACAGCAAATCGTCAACCATCGACCTAAGCGGGCGAGGCGAGCGCGAAATCACCGAAAGAAACAGATGTCCGGCCGCGTCGTACACACGATCCTTTCTGGTCAACTGACTTGTGATGTATCCAATTTCACCGAACTTGCGAATGAACGTATCTTTTTTCTGCATTACGAACATGGCGATCAATCCCCCAAAAGCTTCTGGCTGTACAGTTTGAACCGACGAAAGCCTATGCCCCTCGCCCCATATGAGATCCATTTGGGGCGAGGGGCAGCCAGTCATCTGACAGGATCACTGCCGGAAGCAGGTCTTGCACTGGTAGCTGTCCCTTGATGGGCAACCTGCGGAGTAGCCACCTGCCGGCGCGTTGCGAGCGATGATCCTGGGCTTCGAATACTGCATCAGAAACCTCCTTCGTCCTTCCGGGGACGCAATGCCTGAGTGCAGCGATCATGCTCGTTAAGGTTGATCTGTGTCAATGACTTTGTGATCTGAGCGATCCCCTGATAGAGAGACGAGGGTATTTGACGCCCGCGCCAGCATTGGAGTAAGTCGCGATTGACACAGAGCGCTGTGTAATTGTCGTTAAGCATGTCAGGCCTCCAGGTGAATGCAGTTGAAGTCGAGGCGGTCGAACCTTGCAAACCAGGACTGTGGCAGCCAGCGGACAAGAGTTCTTCCTTTCCACCCAAGTTGAAAGATGGAATGAGTCTTTTGTTTCGAGGTATTAGCCTTGAATTTCGCGTCAAGACGGATGTGCTCAAGGTGCAGTCCGATGATTGAGACCAGGAAATAGGTGGCGACGACGACCAGGAAGAGCCTGTCGAGCCTGTCCGGTCTGTCTTTGAGCTTGTATTGTCCGAGGCTCCATCCGAAGCGGGAATTCTTGGAATCGCGAAAAAATTCCTCGATGGTGAAGCGCCTGCCGTAAAGGGCGACGATGTCTCTTGCGGGCAGGTCGATGTCTGAAAAGAGCAGCCAGGGCTCCTTCTGGTCGCGGTCGAAGACGGCGACGAGCCTGACGTCCTCGGGCTTGTCCATGGTTGCCATGACGTGGCCGAAATCCTTGACGATGCCGGAAGAAAGCTTCAGCCCGCGCAGGGCGATTTTATCGCCAGCGGCGGTCATGACGTGTACGTCCGAGCAACTTCTGATGACAAAGTGAAAGCCGAGTTTCTTGATGTGTCGTACAAGCGAGACGCGTCTGAATCCGCGGTCAAACAGCAGAATGGTCTCAACATCTCTCGGGACAATGTCCCGCAGGACGACAAGGAAACTATTTTCAAAGGCATTTTGACTGCGCTGGAGCTTCCTGAAGTCGCAGGTGGCCCAGTAGATTGGGATGCCGCGGCGTCTGATGACCACCGATGCGACGAGTACAGGCCAGGGCCCGATCTTTGTCCAGTCGATTGCGATTTTTACAGATTTGCGTGGGCCGAGGACGGTGGCAAACAACGCCTTGCACCAGTCGCAGACGACGACGTTATCGTTTCCCAGGAAGCGGTCGACGCGCTTGATGGAGTGCTTGAAGGCGGTCCTGGACTGGATGCCGCGGCCGAGCGATGCAACCCCGGCCCTGCCGGTTACCAACAAGGCTGCCATGAGCACAGCCAAAGTCTGTCGATTCTTTGCATGAAGGCCTTGGAAAATGCGTCCGACTACGAGTACGATCCGTTTCGCCGACATCGGGTAACTCCTTGATTATGCACAAGAATTATCTGATGTCGGCATCTTTTTATCCAGCAAAAAGCATTATATTTCTCAATGTTTTCAACAGGTTATTGAATGCAGGGCAGTCCGAATCGACGGGCGTACATCCCGACGAGATGTCAGGCGGCGGGGAAGCCTGGAGCGGCCTGACCCCACCCGATGCGATGCGAGGGCGTGAACAGGAGTGAGAGAGGAAAAGCGGCCGGCGAATCGGCGCGACACGGCCACAAAACTACCGCGATGTGCAGCAGACGACCGAGCCGACGCCCGAACGAACGACGTGAACGCCCCGCACTCGCACGGGAAGGGGTGAAGGGGGTAGCCGCGGAAGGGTTTACCGCCGCCTCCCGCTGAACGTGGGGCGTACACACTTTTCTATGAGGGGATGCCTCAGCTTTGTGATATGGGAAAAAGTGCCTGGCGGCTACCTCGGCAATCAACTTCCGACCATTCTCAACGTTGACCATGTAAATATGTGTTGATGCTATCTTGCCGTAGAGGTAAAGTAGCAGCACTGACTTTCTCTTATCTGGGGATATTATGGGTTTTGCTAACGACGAACTGTTCATGAAGGCCGTTCCAATCGCTATCTATGCCATGTGCCGCAAGGCTGGAATCGACTGGGAACTCATGGGGTGCAACCCTGAAAAGTTGGGGGATTGCGACTATGCCCTCGACATTCCGGTGGCCGCCGGTGAATCTCACAGGATTCGCTTTACCTTGAGTGGTGATCAGATTGCCTATTGGCGATTGAGATCTTCATCGGTTTCAATCAAGGGATTCAGTGACCCCATCAAGCTTGTGCTGTTCAACATGTTGTTCAAATGGCTCAATAACGATGAAAACGTATTTGCGCACTACCAGCTCGAGGGAGGGGTCGAGGACACCGCAACATCAATCTGTGCGACCTGTCATTTCCCTGCCCCAGCTGAGACGCTAGAAATGGAGGATCTGTTTCAGAAAGCCATCGCTGTTGCAGCACTCGGTCAAAGGCTCGAAACCTCGATTGCGAAATACAGAACACTTATGGCATGACCAATCCTAAACCCGACAGGCGTCGGATCAACCGCTGTATTTCATTGACATCGCCCGAAGCGACATGGGTAAACCCACGACACCTGCAAGTTGACGATAAACATTACGACGAACCCCGGGGGCTGCATCCTCAAGAGCTGCTATCAGGGTCATCTCGTCAATCAGGAGCAAGGACTCCGTCAACTCGGGCGTAAGACAATTCGCCATGAGCGGGTCCGTTACAGTCGAATATATGGCCTGTGACAGTTTTGCACCGCCCGGCATGCGTTCAAATTGTTTAAGGTCTTCACGCGTCAAACGACCTGAAAGCCGAAGACATCCGAGCCACAGTTGCCTGACCTTTTTCCAGGAAAGGCTCTGTACAGAAGTCATCCTGCTTTCGGATTCACAACCGTCGATTCCTGAATCCATGTAGTAGGACAGCCCCGCCAGATAAGAAGCAAAGGCTTTATGCGCCAGGTCGACCGGGGTTTCCTCGGGACAAATTCTGACAGCCTGCTGGAACAGATCCGCAGCCACATCCCGCCTGCCCGACTGCTTTGCGGCCATTGCCTGCCTGGTGAGCTGATGAAACAAAGAACGACTTTCTTCTGACATCGGATTCCCCCTTAAAGAGCTGACAAAAGCCTATCGGCCGAGCGGCATCCCCATTCAGGCCGGCACCCAACAAATTTTCATTCTTGACGCCCATGTTGCCACCAAGTCCACTTAAAAGACAAGCCTGTCATCTCACTTGACAGAAAAAGATATGGCTGGTCTTGGAACCCGGCCTTACCGCAGCCCTCCCCACCCATCGATCAGCGCGCGGGTGCGCTGGATTTCGGCGGCAAGTTCGGCTTCGGTGGGCAGACAGGTGACATATCGGCTGGCGAAGATCTGGCGGCGGTCATTCAGGACGGAATAGCGGCCACAAACGCAAAGCCCTTGCCAATTTCCAGCAGGAAGTCCCGCAGGTGCGCGATGATCGCGCCTTCCAGGCCGCTTTCACGTAACGCCGCCGAGTCCGGGATGTCCAATTGCCGGGCTGATGGAAAGTGCCGGGCTGATGGAAAGTGCCAGGCTGATCAGGTCCCCATCCCAAGCTTGTGCTGCCGCACGTTCAGCGCTTTCCACTCGAGCAAGGGATGGATTCGAATACGTTGCTGGACGTCGGCATCCGCAGTCAGCAAAGCTGGGTCGACCAGACCACTGTCAAGAAGGAGATTCAGGAACTCGATCTCGGAATCCCTCAGCGGCAGAAGCAGTGACAGTCGTTCCCGACATTCAGCCACAAGACGCGCTGCGAATGTCGCGAATGTGCATGGAGGGCCTGCAGCAGCCCCAGCAGTCGGGCCACCTTTTCCAGCAGGTCCGGGCGGAAGCCGGAGGATGCTGCCTGAGCGGCAAGCATTTCGGGCGAAATCTTCACAGTACCTCACCCCAGGTGTGTTCAAGAACTTCGACTGGCACAACCAGGTTCCATGCGGAAACCAGGCGGCCCTGCGTCCGACGTGTCCGGTCCAGGTAATGCCCAAAAGGTGTATCGACGGAATACGCATCCAGGGGCCGCCCGACTGGCATACAGCGACGTGTATCGAACTTGGGCGGTCTTGCCTGTCAAAAATATCTGGCTGGATGAATGAACCAGATTTGATAATCTTGAGCCCACGTTTTGCGACGGTCAGTATATGTCCGACTTCGTACCGGCGTTCGACCCTGATCTGCCGTGCCCATGCGGCAGTGGGCTACCCTTCTTCAAATGCTGCATGGATTTGGATACCGGGGCAATGCGCGGGCCGGCGCCTGCTCCCGGGATGGCCAGCAGGTCGCCCGAATATCAACGGCACATCCAGGAGCTTGGCGCCGCGATGGAAGCGGCCGGCATCGACAATATTGAAGACGCGCGGGCGCTTGTCGACGTGGCAATGGAACGGTTCAACGACATCCCGCTGGCCGAGCTGTCTGGCGTGACTCCGCACCAGATGCATGACCTTCTGGACGACACGTTTACTTCACCACGTACGCTGACATTCGCGGATCCCCTGCCGACCACACCTGTCGCCCCGATCATCTCTTTATTTTCGCTGTTGGCCGACGCCATCGGCGACAAGGGATTGAAACCAACAGCGACGGGCAACTTGCCGTTGAACGTGGTCCGGTCGATCGCGGCGGCCGTCGTCGACGACAAGGGGCTGTCGTTTATGGATTACCGGGGCCGGATCAACACCGAAATGGAATTCGTCCTGCTGAACCTGACCCGGGTTATCGCCCAGATTGCCGGGCTGATCCGCAACCATCGAGGCCGGATCATCCTGGGCACCGAATGTCGCCAGATCATGCGCGACCTGGGCATGGCCGGTATCTACCCTCGACTGCTGCAGGCCGCCATGGAACGCCTGAACTGGGCATACATGGACAACGGCCATGAAATCCCGATGATCCGACAGGCTGCCGCATTCAGCATGTACCTGGTTCAGCGGTTCGGCCATCCGCAACAGCGCTCCGTGTTTTACGAGGACCGCTTCCTGGCGGCATGGCCGGTTGATTTGCACAACGTCAAGCCGGAATTTGGAAAGACCAGCGAAGAAATCATCCGGACCACATACACCCGCCAGACCTTTTATGACTTCATGTTCCTTTTCGGCCTGGTTGAGGTTGATATGATGGAACATGGCGACCTTATCGTCACCCCTTTGCCGCTCCTGGACCAGGTGGTGAAATTCAACATTTGAATTCGCTTCCGGCCTTACCGCAGCCCACCCTTCCCCTCGATCAGCGCGCGGGTGCTCTGGATTTCGGCGGCCAGTTCGGCCTTCAATGACTAGCGCGAACCGGCTGGCAGGTCTGTTCAAGTCGATTGGGTTTCTGGTTGTTATGGTTGCCGGTGTCGTTGTGTCATCGGCGGTGTTG
>Ga0209604_1003030_pt1 | contig 11769 bp, 8 predicted proteins | sample AD_UKC097_MetaG_FD_184405 | JGI IMG/M metagenome (GOLD analysis project Ga0209604, IMG submission 184405) | Active sludge microbial communities of municipal wastewater-treating anaerobic digesters from USA - AD_UKC097_MetaG (SPAdes) (version 2) | ecosystem: Engineered > Bioreactor > Anaerobic >... | reverse complement strand
TACGGTATAGGTAAATGTTCCTGTGGCCGTTGGTGTTCCGGAGATAGTCGCCGTGTTGGCTGACCATGTGCCACTGATACCCGCCGGCAAACCGGAATAGGTCGCTCCTATGGCTCCTGTGGTGGCATAGGTGATATTCGTCAGGGCAGTATTGATACAGAGCGTCTGGCCATCGGTACCTGGTGCCGAACTCAAGGTAATCGTATTGTCCGGCCTTACGGTTATTGTTCCCGTTGCCGTTGCAGTTCCGCAACCACCGTTAAGCGTAACGGTATAGGTATATGTTCCTGAAGCCGTTGGTGTGCCGCTGATGGTTACCAAATTTGCAGCCCAGTTGCCCGTTACACCTGCCGGCAAGCCAGTTATCGCTGCTCCCGTGGCTCCTGTTGTAGCATAGGTAATATTCATGATCGCCGTGTTGATGCATTTGGTCTGCGCATTGGTGCCAGCTAGCGAGGTCAGCGTGATGGTGTTGTTTGGTGCAACCGTGATGGTTCCCGTGGTGGAAACCGTACCGCAGCCACCTGTAAGGGTTATAGAATAGGTAAATGTCCCCGAAACAGTCGGTGTACCGCTGATGGTAACCGTATTAGCAGCATACCCACCGGTAACACCAGCAGGCAAGCCGGTAATAGTGGCACCTGTAGCCCCGGTCGTAGCATAAGTGATATTCGTAATCGCCGTATTGATACAGACAGTCTGTGCATTGGTGCCCGCAGCAGATGTCAGCATGATAGTGTTTGCAGGGATCAAGGTTATTGTTCCGCTTTCCGACGTGACTCCACAACCGCCTGTGGTTGTTACCGTATAGGTAAATGTTCCTGACGCTGTTGGCGTTCCGCTGATGGTGACTACATTGGTTGCCCAGCTACCGGTAACCCCTGCGGGCAATCCTGATACTGTTGCTCCAGTTGCTACGGTGGTAGCATAAGTGATATTGGTAATCGCCGTATTGATACATTTTGTTTGGGCATTTGTACCGGCTGCCGAAGTAAGGGCTATTGTATTATTCGGCATGACGGTTATTGTTACGGAAAATTGCGGAAAATCGCATCCGCTATATGAGGGAGTAACATTATAAACCACATCGATTGGGGCACTGGTACTATTAGTCAATGTTCCGCTGATAACTGATTCGTTATTTCCTGCAGATGTGCCGGAAATTCCGGCAACACTTGGCGCCGGCCAGCTATACAATGTCCCAGGCAGAATAGTACCGTTTGTTCCATCTATCGGTATAATGTTAAATGAGTTTCCAGTACAAATGGTATCGGTAATATTTGTTATGGAGGGATTTGGAAGAACATTAATGGTTTGTGTGGCCGTATCCTTACAATTATCAAGGAAGGTTACTATCAGCTGAACCTGATAATTTCCCGCAACCGAATATAAGTGAGTAGGATTTTTCAATGTGGAAGAATCACCATCGCCGAAGTACCATTTGCGACTTTTTACACTTTGAGGATTATCAGCATAATTAGTAGAATCATAAAAGTTAAATATTCCGGGACAAACCTGGGTATACCCAAAGTCTACTTCAAAAGGCAGTTCGACGCCCCATGATAAGTGAGTGGCGTTTTCATAAACGTTTGACAAAACAGTTATACAACTATAGGTTCCAGGGAACATGAGTATGCAATAACCTTCACTTGCAGTTAAACTCGTATCATTAATGTAAGTGATATGGCCGTAACTTGGATATGTGTATAGAACTACGTATGACTCTGAAAAACTCAAAGGCGACCATATCACTGAGTTTCCCAAAGAAGACATTATTAAGACGGGATTTGTAACCGGTTCGGAAAAACAAACCTGTGTAACTCCACCAGGACCCAAAAAAGTGGTTGAAAGAACCGAATCGTAATAAGGGTGATAAGTATAGCTATCAAAGAAATTGCCCAACCACATATAGGAGGCCCATGAGAAATTATAATTTGCGGTCATGGTAACACCAATCGGGTGCCCCGAAATATTTATGGTTCCATGTGCGGTATCATTCGTTCCTAAACATTGCCAGTTTGCCCATGCCAGCCCGGTGCATTGCTGAGCCGTTGCCGTATTGTGAGTTGACAGGATTAATACTGAAAGCAGTATTATGGCATAAAAGATGCAACTTCGGATGCGGCGACAAAATAAATTATTGGTTTTATAAGTGTAAAAATGTTTCATGTATTGCTTTCTTAAAAGAAATGAATTAATTTTTATTGGTAAAAAAATGAAAATATTATTTTTTAACAGCTATATTGATAAATAAAAGAGATATAAAATAAATATCCCCGATTCAGATAGTCTTATAAAATTATACATCATTTAACGCAAAACTACTTATAATAATTCAAATAAAGTAAAAATGGCCTGCTTAAACATGGTATTGTTTGTTTTTTTACCTGTTAAACGCAAAAATTCGAAAAAAGATTTGGTATTTTTAAACCTGAAAAATTTATTCAAATTTTTCACCCTTCGGGTCTACGAAAGAAAACCGTGTATCCGGCCATGAATGGTCGTTTCAATTCATGTCTTTGTCGGGGTTAACTGACATGCCACTCGCACCGGACATGCACATTCAAAAATTTCACTTTGTTTATTTGTGAATATGCCAGTGTACGACGGTGGCTTCGAGGGCATTTCGACGGGCTCAATGTATCACCTCAGCCACCGTGAAATAAAATAATGACAAATCCTATCCTAAAAAATTCATACGAAATTTTCGCCCTTTGAGCCGACAAAAGGAAACCGGGTATCCGGCCATGAATGGCTGTTTCAATTCATTTCTTTGTTGGGTATCACCTGACCTGCCGTCCTGCACCGGACATGCGTCGCCACAAATTTCACTTTGTTAATTTGTGAGAATATGTCTGGCTTTATAAAATTTTTATTTTATAAAGATGGTTGATGTTTTTCAGGCAGGTAAAGGACAGGTTGTGTGTAATAATAAAATCTGTATTTTTGTCTTCGGTAGCCTGTTATTATATTAATGCGAGAAGTTACCGCACTTTATTAAAAAAAATGAAAAAAATTAAAAATGATTCTACTCTGAAAAGTATTTTATTTGAAAATCAGCTTTGTTCCCGCCGCTAAGGGGGGGGATTTTCTGCAGCTTTCATTTGATATTAAGGACAAATAACTGCTGGATATTATAAATTGGACTTTTTATGGAGAATTCAATATTGAAACGTCAGAAATCTATAATTAAATAACTGCCGGTCTTTTATGGATAACAATAAAACTTCAAAATACGATTATGATGGGTCCTGGTTTAAAAAACACAGACAAACCCAATTTATCCTGGACCAAGTGCCTTCAAATACCCATGTTCTGGAATTTGGGTGTCATTCAGGATTGTTATCTCAATACCTGATTGAAAAAGGGTGTGTTGTTACCGGATTTGACCTGGACGAAAAAGCCATTGAAAAGGCAAGAGAAAGGCAGGTTTGTGCTTATAGTGCAGACCTTAACGATGCGGGGAGCTGGCAAAAACACATTAAGGGAAAAAAATTTGATATTATTTTATTCATCCATATTCTGGAGCATTTATATTCCCCCCATGATATGCTGAAAATGGCTGTTGAATATTTAAATAAAAACGGAGCTATTATTATTGCCCTTCCCAATATTTGTAATGCAAAAAACAGGTTTGAAATAGCGCTGAGAGGAAAATTTGAATACAAAGAATTTGGCGTAATGGACAACACCCATATTCGTTTTTTTACATACGGGTCGGCATTAGAATTGATTAAGATGGCAAACCTGAAAGTTGTCAGTTATTTTTCGCCACAACAGGTTAATCCCCCGAGGGAATTTTTGGACAACCTGCCTATATTTTGTAAGATAAAAAATATTTTCAGAGAAGGGCCTCCATTGATTTTGCCTTTTTCAAATAATTTAACAGATGTTGTAATGATGTTCAAATGTGAATTAATGTAACTTTCTGATTAGGCAAACACAATATATTTTCTGCATTTTATCATAAAATCCCGACAGTTTGTTTACATGCAAAATAAAGATGAATTAGTTTCAGTCTGCATACCAACCTATAATGGTGCATTATATATTGCAGAGGCAATTGAAAGCGCCATCGGGCAGACCTATAAAAATATTGAAATAGTAATAAGCGATGATAATTCGTCTGACGACACTATTGCCATAATCAACAAATTGAAAAATAAAACAACGGTTCCTTTTTTTATTTATAACCATGTCCCTGAAGGAATCGGGGCGAACTGGAATTATTGTATGTCAAAAGCTCGAGGTAAATTTATCAAGTTTTTGTTTCAGGATGATGTGTTGGAGCCATGCTGTATTGAGGAAATGCTTACCATTTTTTATCAAAACAAAAATGCCGGATTGGTTGCATCTAAAAGATCATTCATTATTGATGAGAATAAAAATAAAAATTATGTAAACATGTGGTTAGAAACCTTTGGCGATCTGCAGCAGGGAATGTCTTATTCAGATGATAATTGCCAGGTTTTAAGTAAAGGTTTTTTTAAAAATGATATATTCCTGAAAACACCTATCAACAAGGTTGGAGAGCCGAGTACTTTTTTATTTGAAAAATCACTGCTAAAAAAAATCGGATGGTTCAGGACTGACCTGGTGCAGATTTTAGATTATGAATTTTGTATCAGGGTGATGAAGAAAAAAAATATTTATATAATCAATAAGCCCTTGGTTAAGTTTCGACTTCACCAAAAACAAGCCACGGAAGCAAACAAAAACAGTGAAACAGAAAAATTTAAAAGAATACTATTTAATAAATGCTTTTTTTTAATAAACAAACAACTGAGAAAGGAACTTTTTTTGGACTATACCCATTTGGGAAAGATTATATATAAGACATATAAAATGATTAAAAAATGATCCTACTCCAAAAGTATTTCAGCGAGAATCAGCCTTGTCTCTGCCAAATATGTTGGCTGATTTTTAATGGCATCCTTTAGGTTTAAGGAAAAGAATCGCCAGGAATTTTTAAATGGGACTTTTTTAGAAAATTTAAGAAGTATACTTTTGTAAGACATTTACTATTAGTACAAATAGTTGAGTATAAAACTATCCATAGTAATGATGGCATACAACCAGGGCCGTTTTATTGACGAAGCCATCCGGTCGGTAGTTAGTCAGCATTTGCCGTTCTCTTGGGAATTGTTGATAGGGGATGATGACTCCGTGGATGATACTGCGGAAAAAGTTTTCCAATGGACACATAAATACCCTGATAATATTTTTTATTTCAGGCACGGTAAAAACATCGGACTTCATAAAAATTATCAGTTTCTTATCGGAAAAAGCCAGGGTGAATATGTTGCATTGTTAGAAGCCGATGATTACTGGATAGACCATGATAAATCACGGTTGCAGGTGGCACTTATGGATGCAAACCCCGACATTGCCTATAGTTTTACCAATGCCGATACGGTTGATATTCATGGGAAGGTAATAGAGCAAAAAACAGTTGATCTGCCCCGGGTTTTTGATTTTGAATTTTTTGTAAAACATTTTTTTATAGCTCCGAACAATACCGTGGTTTTCAGGAAAACATCCGAGCCACAAGTTTATCCTGAATGGTTCTTTACTATCCGGCAATGGGATATGGCGCTGCAGTATTTAAGAAGTCTGAACGGAAAAATCGGATTTTTACCCATAAATGGACTGGCCTGGAGGCGGCATGAGCGTGCAACCTCAGTTTCAAGAGAATTTTCCGGTCCTGAACGTTATAGAGACTGGCTGATCCTGAACAGGGAGATAGGAAAATTAGTCCCGGTGCATTTAAAAAAATTCTTTAAGCAAAATTATATTGCCTATTCCTATATTGCTATTGCCTATTTAAAAGAAAAAAAATACCTGCCATTTGCCCGTTATACCTTATTGATGATTTTTAGCAAACCCTTCAAGCCCTTAAAATTTTACAGGGATTTTTTTTGGAAAGTCAGGAATTAGTATGATGATTTACATGAAGAACTGTACTTGTCATGAGTCAAAATGATGGCGATTATATTAAGATTTAATTATTATCACTGATGATACTGTTAAGTTCTTCGGCTATCAACCGGGACCCTATGGGGGACCAATGAGTGTCATCATAAAAGTAAATGTCTTTTTCTTTTCGGATAGCGTTACTTAAAATTTGTTTTGAATCAACATAAATATACTTTTTAGGCATACTGTTCAAATGCTCAAAAAACAACGGCCTGGTGAACTTAGCTTTGTTTGTCGTGTATTCATAGTAAATGTCGTATTTGTCCGGTGCGGGCAAAGCGATCAGCCGAACACCTTTTTTGTTCAATTTCTCTGACAAATCATTAATTACTTTATTTAGTTTAATAATGTTTTCTATTATGTTATTTTGTTTTACTGACCCCAAATCATCTGCATAAAATAACAATTCTTTATTGTTTACTGAGAATAAATCATTGTCTATTTTTGTTCTATATGCAACGGAATAGCAGGTGTCTTTTTTTAGTAAGTAACGTAAATTATAATAAGGAAATTTAATTATCCTGTCGGTGGGGAAATTAAAACCTCCATCTTTTTTTTCTATATTTTGTTTTTCTTTTACCGACCATTGACCAATTTCCTTATAAGAAAGTATATAAGAAGTATCGGCCTCATTTATTCTGGTAATAATATTTCTTTCTGTAAATTGGAGTATGACGTATTTAATACTAACTGTTTCAAAAAAATCGCCATTTAGTAAACCAATCAATACCTGTATCTGATTTTCATTTTTCAAATTAAAATGTAAAATACTGATGTCCTCATTTTCTCCCAAATAATTTTTATACCCGAAACGTCCCTGTTCGGAAAATGAATCCCCCAATGTAAGTACGGAATATTTTTTTTTAGGACTCAGTTTAAGATCAGAGATGTTGGTGAAATAAATACTCCGCTCAAACTCTTTTCTGAAAATATCCCTGTAATGAGGATAAATATCCATGATATATCCGGTACGAAGCAGATCGCCCTTATCAGTGGAATAAAAAATGCAGGTAAAAGCCAATAATAGGATTAAAGGTGATAGAAACAACAACATTTTTACTAACAACTTTTTCATGAACTAAAACTGAAAATAAATGAATTGTTGCTCTTTGCCGCCATACCACAAAATTAAAAGAATCATTGCGTAATATAGTGCATATCTTGGCAGTTTTTTCCATTTCAGGTCAATATAAGCCAATATATGTTGCTGTTTTCTGCCAATCCATTCAACTATGATAAAGCCACACAAAAGTAGTATAAACAATTTTGGTAGAATCGGCAGGCCGGTTTCTTCTTCAATTATATAAGGGATGGAAAACAGCGAGTTTGAAAATATGCCGGAAACGTAATTTATTGCCTGATGCAAATTTTCTGCTCTGAAAAATATCCATGTAAAAACAATGAATACCATAGTAATACACCAACTGAAAAAGTTGTATAATGCGGGGTTCATTTTTCTTTTTACTTTTTTTCTGGTCCTGAACGAAAATACATCCCATCCCAACGCAAGCCCATGCAATCCGCCCCAGACAATAAAAGTATAATTGGCGCCATGCCACAGGCCACATAAAAGGAAAGTTACGAAGAAAGAAAAAACCACACCCGTCGTACCCCAGCTTCTTATTTTTATTGACAAAGGAGTGAACAGGTAATCGCGAAACCAGGACGAAAGTGCTATATGCCAGCGTCTCCAGAAGTCGGCAACATTCAAGGAAAAATATGGATTATTAAAGTTGCGTATGATATCGAAACCCAGCAGGCGTGAAACGCCGATGGCGATGTCGGAATAGCCCGAAAAGTCGGCATAAATCTGAACGGTGTAAAACAAGGCTCCTAACACAAGTGAGCTTCCGCTATAATCTGCAGCATTGTTAAAAATAATATTTGCATATTCTGCGCAGTTATCCGCAATGACTATTTTCTTGAAGAGGCCCCAGAGTATCTGCCTCAGGCCATCGGTGGCTTTTGAATACTCAAACGTCCTTTTACCATAAAACTGTGGCAGCAGGTGTGTTGCCCGTTCAATAGGGCCTGCCAGTATGAGCGGAAAAAAACTGACAAAGGCTGAAAAGCTGATGAAATCTCTGGCCGGGGTGACATTTTTGCGGTACACCTCTATGATGTAACCCAGCGCCTGAAAAGTATAAAAGCTGATCCCGACAGGCAGCACGATATTAAGCGAGCCGGAGGAAATATTACCGCCCAGGAAAGTGAAGGCCGTAGAAAAACTTTCGATGAAAAAGTTGAGGTACTTAAACACCACCAGCAGTCCTAAGTTATATATCAATGCAGCCCATAGCAGCCACCGGCGTTTTGCTTTATTTTGCAGATTGGTCAGTCCAATCCCGATAAAGTAATTTATAATGCAACCGGAAGCCAATAAAGCCAGAAACCGCCAGTTCCACCAGCCGTAAAACAAAAAACTGGCAACCAGAATAAACAGGTTCTGCAGTTTCAAATTGCGCTTTACCACAAACCAGTAGCCGATAAATACCAGCGGAAAAAATACAGCAAATTCTATTGAGTTAAAAAGCATAATCTGTTCGTGTTATAGGTACGGGATTTTAATTAATTACCTTGCATAACTCTTTTGTCAATTGTTTGCTGAATATCATACTGCCCTTGCCATTCAGGTGCTGCCAGTCAGCGAAAAAATCAGTATCTTCATTTACATGACTTCTGAACGTGGTGTTAAAATTTAAGACCGGTATATTATATGTTTTTGATACTTTATTTATGATTGCTAACGCTTTTGATTTGTCATAAAACTCATGCCCCAGGCCGTATTCTGGCGTCATAACAAAGATAATTTTCACTTTTTCAGTACGCATTTGTTCTAAAAGTTTAATAAATGAGGTGACTTGTCCTGGATATATCTTACATCGTTTATTCGCGTTGAAATTCTTTTTGTCGTAAGAGTTTTCAACAGAGTTGTAGCCCCTGTCGTATGTGTTTACCGGATTCCCATTGTTTTTCATTTCATTCCAAATAAAACTATCCCTTATTTTGGTTCTGTACTTCAAAAATGGGAATCGGTTAAAAACAATATCTTTTTTGCTTAAATTATTTTGTCCCAGTAGCATTTTTAAAAATAAACTGTAAGTGAAAAATTCAGAGTCCTGTTCAAATTTTCGAAAAAGCAGATGGGTATCGAACATAGCCCAACTAATACCCATAATGCAATATTCAGGGCTGTGATGGTTTCGAAGAAACACCTCATTATACCAGGTTAAATAAAACTCAGGGGTAGCCGCGGGTAATGAAAAGTTATAAAATGATATTCCTGTGCTGTCCAGCACCGAAGGCCTTATTGCACAAGCAGGTTGCGAACTGCCGATAATAATGCCTTCAAAAGGCCCGGAGGTATTTTGAACCGCATCATATTGCAATTTATAGAATTCAGGAGTCGGGTTATAATGAGCCTGAAAAATATTTATAAAAGGCACAGGAATAAAAATTATAAGAAAAAAAACAAGACTGTAACCGAAAAATTTTTTCATGCTAAAATTGAAAATAAATAAAGGCATTCATGTCGGACTTGCCCCAATAATAAATTATGTATATGATTGCAAAATAAAAAGACCAACGGAAAAACCGGTTACGTTTTTTTCCAATATTAACGATTGCAAAATCTCCTTTTCTGCCAATCCATTCAACTATGATAAAGCCACACAAAAGTAGTATAAACAATTTTGGTAGAATCGGCAGGCCGGTTTCTTCTTCAATTATATAAGGGATGGAAAACAGCGAGTTTGAAAATATACCGGAAACGTAATTTATGGCCTGATGCAAATTTTCTGCTCTGAAAAAAACAGCAGTAAAAGAAGTTAAAATAAATAATGCTATCATTCCAAAAAATTCTTTGAACGATGGAATTAAACGTCCTGCTGCAACTATTTCATTTTTATTCATTGAGCCTATTAGAACTAGCGGTATAAAATATAAGCCATGCAAAACTCCAAAAACAATAAAAGTACTATTAGCACCATGCCATAACCCGACCAATAAAAATGTCAATACAATCGAAATAATGAGGCCGGTTTTTTTATATTTCCTAAGTATGAAGGATAACGGAGTAAAAATATAATCCATCATCCATGTTGTTAGCGAAATATGCCATTTCCTCCAAAAATCACTGATATTGGTTGAGAAAAAAGGAAAAGCAAAGTTGTTTACAATCCTGATGTTAAATAGTTTTGAAATACCACAAGCCATATCTGAGTAGCCGGAAAAATCGCAATAGATTTGAAAAGCAAAGAAGAAAATGCCCAGAGCAAGCGTACTTCCTGAATAAACAGTATAATTGTCGAAAATCTCATTTGCATATACTGCACAATTATCGGCTATTACTATTTTTTTAAAAAGTCCCCATAAAATTTCCCGCAGTCCATCAACAGCTAAAATGTAATCAAATTCGCGTTTCTTTTGAATTTGTGGTAGAAATTTTTGTATCCGCTCTATGGGGCCAGATAGTATTTTGGGGAAATAAGCAAGGTAAGTAAAGAAGCCTAATAAATTACCGGTTGGCTCTATTTCATCATTATTTACATCAATAAGATAGCCAATCATTTGAAAGGTAAAGAAGCTTATACCAAGTGGTAATAAAATATGAAAAGGGGTAAAACTGATACCGGCACCACTGTAATTAAACAAATTAACAAAACTCTGTATAAAGAAATTAAAGTACTTAAAATAAAGAAGAAGCCCGACATTAAAGATAATTCCTGTATAAAAAAACAAACTTCTTATCTTACCTTCTTCTTTTTTTGCAATAAATTTTGCCAGGTAAAAATTGATAAAACCTGAAGCAGCTAAAAGAAAAATAAATTTCCAATCCGCCATACAATAAAACACAATACTAGCCAACAATAGCAATAGGTTTTGTGTTTTTGCATTTTTTTTAAACACCCACCAGTAGAGTATCAAAACCAAAAGTAAAAAAACAGCAAAATTTATGGAATTAAATACCATTTAAAATATTTTAAAAAATGTACTTAGAAACTGTTTTGAATTTTATAATTATTAATTATTTACGGTCAGGCTGAGCCGATTATCCTCAACCTATAGTTCCTGCTTACCAGCAAAACAGGGAGGATAATCGTGTCCCTGCCTGCCGAAGTGTCCGGCACGCAGGCAGGGAATTCGACCGTAGCAGCCACTCTTCGACACGGACAAATACTTTTATTGAAGTATTTGTCCGGCTCTGAGTGACTTTTGGAAATAAAAAACTTCATGCTAATTATTTATTTTATAAAAATCCAAACAGTTTCTTATAATTTTGACTGGATTAGTTCAATTAGGGTGGCCATATTTTTTAGCTTATTTAACTCTTTAAGCCTGAATTTGACATTAAATTCACTTTCAATTTCGGTGATTATTTCCATATGGGTAAGAGAGTCCCACCCGTCCACATCCGAGGCGGTAAGGTCATCTCTCATTTCAAAATTCTCATGTTTTAGCACTGTGATTAGGATGTGCCGGACCATTTCTAAAATTTCAACTTTTTCCATATTTCCATGATTTTATAGTTCTTTTTCCATCAATAATTTAACGTTGAACGGAAAGTATTTTAGTGTTTCTGGATTTTTTGACTCAACCCGTTTTGTAATTTTATAACCTGAATTTAAATAAACTTTAATAGCAGCAAAATTGTTTTCAAAAACCTGTACCTGTGATTTTTTTATTGACGGATTTTGATTCTTTGCAATTTTCAGTAACTCGTTAATAATCTGGTTTATCAACTGATTGCCCCTCTGTTCTTTTATTACATAAGCATACTCCAACTGATGAGTC
>Ga0209604_1003026_pt1 | contig 11787 bp, 19 predicted proteins | sample AD_UKC097_MetaG_FD_184405 | JGI IMG/M metagenome (GOLD analysis project Ga0209604, IMG submission 184405) | Active sludge microbial communities of municipal wastewater-treating anaerobic digesters from USA - AD_UKC097_MetaG (SPAdes) (version 2) | ecosystem: Engineered > Bioreactor > Anaerobic >... | reverse complement strand
CAAGAAAAGTGATTGTGACAATTATCTGAAGAGTATATGCGATGCACTCAATGGAGTGGCATATTCCGATGATTGTCAAATCGTGATCGCTACGGTCAATAAGATGTGGAGCGAAACCCCCAAAGCAGAAATAACAATCAGAGAGGCGAGCAGATGAAAACAGTAATAACGAGCAAAGAGCAGACAGCCTATTTAATGGCTTGGGAGAAGTACAAGGAATCCGCAGAGATAGAGGTCTTGGAAGACAACATCATTTGGAGATTCAAGACAGAGGAAGAAGCAAGCACAGCCGCAAACCTGTTTATGAACATCGGTTTTGAGTATGTGCAGAGAGTGAGGACAGCATGAACAAACTGTTATGGAAAGATGCAAAGATCGATAAGCCTACGGAATATGATCTTGTCCTGGTATGCACCACCAATGGATGTGTAGTAGTTGCACAATGGGACGGCTCAAAGTGGTGGGATGTAGATACAGGGGAAGACTTCGGGGGAGTTCAGTATTTCGCAGAATTTATGCTCCCGAAAGGATGGAACATTTCCGACCACTATTACGAGGGGGCAAGATGATACTTCAATGCAATGTAGAGATTCCCGACAATGCAGATGCGATAACCAGGTTGGATGCAATGGCAAGGGCATCGAGGGACGAAAGCCTTTGGAAAGAGATTAAGACAGCCGAAGCCCGAAGAGCCGAGATCATGGCAAGAACAGACCTTTGCGAGAAATGTGGGTCATGTAAGTTTTTCGAGCCGACTCCGCACAAAGCCAACAAGAGTTATGGGATATGCCACAAGGGATATGTAAGCCCAAGAGGAAGAACATCAAAGGCTTGCAAGCAATATGAAAGGAGACCGACTTATGGGAACTGATTTAGCCGAGGCATTACTTGATATAGCAACGATTTTGTTGCCTTACGGGATTAGCAAGAAGGATTCGGATAAGATTGCTGATGATTTTCAGGCAATCATTGAGAGTTTCAAGGGACTCGAAACGGCTTTTTTTGGAAAAGGAGAATGATATGCACGGGATCATACTACATGAAGAATACCGGGGCTGGATGAGAAAATTATCGGCTGAAGATTTGGGTAAAATCATCGAGAATATGTTTCGTGTTGATGAAGGAGAAACACCTGAAATTTTTGGAGATAACTACCTCGATTTTTTCTCTGAAACGGTATGCGGAAGAATGGTTAGAGATGCCGAAAAGTCTGATAAACAGAGGGCTAACAGACTTGGCAAAACCAAAAATAACCAAACAATAACCAAAAATAACCAAACAATAACCAAAAATAACCAAAAGAAAACCAAATCAGAACCAAAAAGAACCCCTATAACCAATAACCTATTACCTATAACCAATACCAATAACCAATTAAAAGAAAATAAAAAAGAAAGTGATCCCTTTGTTGAGGATGTGATATCTTATCTCAATTATAAGACGGGTAGACATTATCAGGTTACAGATAAGACTCGTGGTTTAATCAACGGCAGAGTTAAAGAGGGATATACTTCAGCCGATTTCAAAAAGGTTATTGATAAAAAGGTTAAGGAATGGATGGGTACGGATTACGAGAAGTATATTCAGCCGACTACCTTGTTTGCTCCCAGCCACTTTGACAATTATCTTAATCAGCCGGAAAAGCAGACCGAAGAAGATATGTTCTCTGCATTTCTGAAAGGGGGTTCTTATGGCGAAGATGTCGAAGGAAGAGTTTATTCCGATAGTCAGAACTATGAAAGCGGTGTATGTTGATCCCAAATTCATTCCTGATGAGTCGGCTATAACGGTTTGGTATGAGCTGCTGAAAGATTTAGACCCGAAAGCACTTATGGCAGCCGTGGCTAAATATATGCAGACAGAGAAATTTCCCCCGTTTCCGGCAGATTTGAGGAAGATGCTTCAGACAAACTATATGTCGGCTGAAGAAGCATGGAGTCATGTATCGGATGCACTTTGGTCTTGCACGTCTTACAAGAAAGCTGAAGAGGCTTTTAACGATCTTCCCGAGGAATGCCAGCGGACATTGGGTTCAGCCGATGCACTTTATGCTTATACGCAAGGAGAATGGAACGAGAGTGTGAACAAGGCACTTTTCATCAAGTCATATAATCCTATGGTCGAAAGGATGCAGACCGAGAGCAGAATGAGTCCATCGCTCCGCACGGCTTTGGGAGTGTCAAGCAGAACGGCAATAGAGGATAAGGGAGATGGAAACGATTGACAGATATGAGTTTTATGAGAAGTACGGCATCAGACCGACAGCGGTAGATGGTCTCGGGATAGGCGAGACATACAAGGATGAGAAGAAAGGACTCTTCTTTGAGGTCAAGGATTTCAAGAAGAACGAAGAAAGTTGAACGATGCACCATTTTTGGCGGGTCATTCAACCAACGTGACGATTATGACATTGCAGAATTGGAACGCAAGCTAATCAAAAATTGAAAGGATAGATATGGGAGACAACGTAAACGAGAACGTTATCGAGTTCTTAAGAAACCAAGAGACAGCTACGGTGTGTTTTTGCCAGCCGAGGTACATAAGCAAGATAAAGGAACTTGCACAGGATTACCCCGAAGAGGTAACGATCACGGCAGAGAATACAGACGGAAGTATCGTAGCCCATGTGCCTACCAAGTGGGTAAGGATATCAGCACCGAGAAAAATGACCGAGGAACAGCGAGAGAAATGTGCGGAAAGGTTGGCACAGTACAGAAAGTAAATTCTCTTACCTTTGCGTGTCCTATTTACAAGGGGTGAAAAGCCTTAAATCGGTCACAAAACACATCAGCCGAGGAAATTATCAACCAACAATTTAACCGCCCTTAATGGGCGAAATAAGAGGGATAGAGAACGTGACAAACGAAGATGTACTAAACGATGTTATGAGAAAGACATTCCCAAAAGTGATATTTATCCGAAGTATCAACGAGGGAAACAAGACACAGGCAATCCACTTTTCGGAAGAATGGCTTAACGAGGAATATTCCACGGAGTCAGCTTTAGAAAGACCGAAAAGCAACGAAAGAGGGTGAGTTAATGACAAGAGAAGAAGCTGTGATAATCCTTAATGGATTTAAGAATAACCCATTGTTCAGCGATACTCACGCACAGGCATTTGATATGGCTATATCGGCTTTAGAGAACAAGGGTGAGTGGATAACAGACAAAGAGCGATTAGGTTATTGGATTTCCACTTGTTCCGAATGTGGACACATTTTCCACGGTAATGAAGTGCTGATATACAAACCTAAATTTTGTTCTAATTGCGGGGCAAGAATGCGAGAGGGATAGAGAACGTGACAAACGAAGATGTACTAAACGATGTTATGAGAAAGACATTCCCAAAAGTGATATTTATCCGAAGTATCAACGAGGGAAACAAGACACAGGCAATCCACTTTTCGGAAGAATGGCTTAACGAGGAATATTCCACGGAGTCAGCTTTAGAAAGACCGAAAAGCAACGAAAGAGGGTGAGTTAATGACAAGAGAAGAAGCAAAGAGGACACTTAGAAAGGAGTGATTAAATGAACACACCAACATTAGATTTTTCCAAGTTGACTACAAAGGGGGATATAAAAAAGACTCTCACGGCAATGTATCAGCTTAGAAAAGAACTTCGTGAAAATCTTACAAACACTAAGAACGCTTTAAAAGATGTTGACAACATCGTAGATGCACTCACAAATAAACTTGATGAAATGGAAAAGGAGATAAAATAATGAATCTCGTAGAGTATGAATTTACTTGTCCGTTTTGTAATAAAAATAAAATTACATTTATATCTGATGAAAAATTAGAAGATATTAAAAGAAGAGAAAAGCTTATTCAGGAAATTTTTAATCCTCATTTTTTCCCTGCCACATATCGTGAAATCTTTGTTTCTAAGATCTGTTCATCTTGTCAGGTAGATGTTTTTGATAGTGACAAGAATGAAAAACCCTTTGATGTAAATGTAGGTGAAAATACTACTGAATTGGAATCTCGCATTTCAGAAATTAAGCCTCATTATATTGTTGACCCTATAAAGTATGCAGTACATATTCTTAAAGGGTATCTTAGAGCATATCTTAAAAAGAATACTACAGAGCATACGGGAATTGTTGAAAAAAGAATGCTTGTAGTATCATTCTGTCACCGCATCGAAGAGGGTCTTATTGATTATCTTGATGAATTAGAGGAATTCAACAATGATTAAATTCTATATCTTATTCTTCATTGACAAATGGATAAAGCGTAACTGTCCTCACTTCTGTATCGGTTGTAAATATCGTAAGGAATGTATAAAATTCATAAAGTCAGATTACTTAACAGGGCAATTCCCCTACAAGTAATAAAAACCCCCAAGTCAACTTGGGGGTTTTTATTTTACATTTTTCTCTCATTCCGACAGAACATTAAATAGTTTCTAACCAACTCTCCAACATCATTATCCTGATAGTACACATTATCATCTCTAAAAAACTGAGCCACTTTCTTTCCAAGTTGACTAGTAGGACGCTCCAAATCTCTCATATGATTAGGACGAGGGTCATATTTATCAGAAAATATTAAGTCTTTATCAGGGTGTTTAATATCACCGGTTTTCCTATGTATATAAGTAAAACAACAATCGCTATACAACAACACTTCCGCTTGAAGAATTTGGTCATTGAAATCAATAAAATATTTAAAAATGATTTCAGCGTCATCATACTCTCTAGGTATATGAGGGTACAAATCTAATTCCCAAGCACCACCGGTAATCATCTGTAGACTAGGATTATCAAAGGCAAAATATACTTCTGATTTTCTACCACCGATTGAATGATCTCTAGTTCTTTCAACAGCAACTTTAAGTTTGCTTTCACCATACTGATATATATCAATAGTACCGGGTTCCATATCTTCGACATGCCCCAAACCCATTTCTTGGAAATAGGGGCAATATTTATTAACAGTATTAGCGCACATATAAATCGTCACATTATCTCTCTGTCTGATTATAGTAGAAAGAACATTCATGAATATAACAAATTCATTAGGAAGATATTGCATTCTACTAATAACCTCGTCAAAGAAAATTATGGTGATTCTAGGATAGCTAGTCGACTTGTCGTGCTCCATACTTGCTAACGAGAATCCATAGCAGAAAGGTTCTGAATCTGATATCAATCTTCCGGTCTCTTCATCAGGTTTAGCAAGATACCATCTATCTGAATAGTACTTAACAGTAGTCCATTTACCTTCGGTTATCTCCTCAATGACTCCATCAGCAATCAACGAATTAAACAAGGTTTCTCCACGTTTACCTTTGAAGTCTTCGCGATATCTTCTGAGATAGGCTCCTTGACTACCATCAAGCCAATAATTCTTAACAATTTTTCTCAAAATACTATAAGTTTTACCATTACTTCTTTTTCCGAATATAAAATTGTATTGGGCGTGATAACTATCTATAGCATCGGGGGAATAATATTCCCCCGACTCGCTACTTTTACCACTCGCTGTATTCTGAATCTTAGCCACAGTTCCAATCTCCTTTCTAATCTCCTATATAATAATGAGTTCCTTTCATAACAAGTATATAATCATCTCCCGTAAACTTCTGAGGAAAATTTATAACCTGTAATCTAGGATTTGCATAAACCTTAAATGCAGCATCATTAAGAAACAAATTCCAATCTTTTTCCTGCCTCGATATTACACCGGTACAATTAAGTATACCCTCTGCGTATGTTTTAAGAACATCGCAATGTGCGTATATCTTCCATAACTTATTTCCAACAGATTCGATATTAGTTATAAAATAATATCTATGAAAAGTTGGAATATGCATATAGTTACAATCAGTAAGAGCCCCATCATATTCAATAAGAATTTCAGGGTCAACAATACTAGTACCTTCTCTTAAAGTACCCGTGAGAGTTCTAACCCCTGCAGGATTTTTCTTAATTTTATTAAGTTCTTCCTGATTATTCATAAGATGTATATCAAAAGCCATAATACTCCTTTCTAGAGTAAATTAAATAATTACTCCGGTTTTAAGTAATTTATAAATTTCATCAACTTCGGGGCTTGTCGCTACAAGACCATTAAGTCGAATATCTTCAACTACAGTATATCCGCTTAAGTCTCCAAGTCGACTTGTAATATTACTAGGCAATCCACAATATTTTTCATATCCGTCGGGAACTGCCTCATTAGGAGTTGTCAAAAACAAATAAGGCTGCTTAACAGCAAATAATGAAGTACTTGCCCCAAGAGCTCCACTATGCTTAAAATTAGGCTTCATACCCATCATTCCATTAGCAGTTGCAGAAGCGAGATTTCCGCCGGCGAAAGAAACCTGAGCCTCAAATCGAGCATTCTGCAAGGAACCCTGCTCTGCGTTCATAGGGTTATTCTCTCTATTCATAGCCGATTCAATAGCTGCAGCTCCTGCTCCTGCAATAGCACTTGCAGATCCAACTCCAACAAGAGCAGTTGCTATATTAACACTATTGCTTACTATTTGACTAGCATCAAGACTAGTCAATGGTAATTGAGTCATGCAGTTTCCACTAAACTGATATAATGTTTTACCATTAACAGTTAACAGTGCTAGGCAACTACCGGTTAAAATATCAATTCTGTATGTCAGATTAACAGCTTTATCTCTGAATTCATCAATATCAAGCTCTTCAAAACCGATGAAAGGTAAATAAATACCGAGCTTAGAGAATGGGCTATAGTCAAATACACTATCACTTCTATGAACTCTTCCATCATTAGCAAGATCAATAGTTCCCATATCAATCTCATAATACTGTTGCGAGCATAAAGTAAGTGATATAGTACTCGAAGGGTCTACAAATCCGAAGTAAGTAACATTAACTGTATTTCCTTTAGTTACATTAAACGGTACTATGCCAAGGAAAATAAACAAATCGTCAATATTGCTAACCATATTATTGACCCAATTAAAGAAGTCTTTACTCCATAATACTTTGGAAAGCGTCATCATTTCGGAAGCCGTGGGACTGAATACGCTAATCAATCCTGACCCAACAGCGCTTCTTACAGGCATTCCATCAGCAGTAACATCATCACTCCAATCGCCAAAGTCCTGCTTGTTCCTTCTGCCACCACCGGGCATTGTCTTACCAGCAGGAGAATAAGGATTATCACCGTCAAGAGGTTCGGCTACACCCCAGAACGCCTTTGCATTATCAACGCTTGATACATTGATCGACTGTATAAATCCAAAGCTATATCCGAATCCCGCACCGCCTGTAATAAAATACGTTAGACTCCCTGTAATCAATCTGCAATCATCTTTGGTTTCCCAATTCGCAACATCACTTAAATTAGCAACCCAAGGTATAGTTTGGCATGAAACTGAACTTGAAGTTGAAAGATGATTAATTGTTACCTGATATGCCTTAACTCCGCCCGCCGTAAAATAACCAAGTGTTATATTAGTTCCACCAATACCCAGAATTTCTATGTAAGGATGTTTGGCATCCCATCTATCAAGATACAATCTCTCGCCAACCGTATTGAAGACTTCACCTTGGGTTAATCCAGGACCGAATCCCGCAGTTTCAAAAGTATTATAGGCATCACCTGGTCCTCTAACATACAAAGGCTGTTTTGGCATATAACGCATAACATCTTCATATTTTACCAATATACCAACCTGTAAACTTTCTGAATCTGCATATTTAGAAGCACTGCCATCCGCCTGAGGTTGCCCCGAATAGAACTCAGGAAACTCAACCATATACTTTGCAATCTGTCTTGTATGGTCAGCGTTAACATGGACTAATCTCCATAAATCAGCCATATAAACTCCTTTCTAGAAAAGGGCTAGCCAAGTCGACTAGCCCTTTTATTAATCAATCTTTCTGTTCAAGTTTTTCTACTTTAGCAATTAAACTTGCAAGGACATCTGCATTATTATTAATAACGCAAGCAAGGTCATCAAGATGCATTCCCTTGATATGGTAAGGATGATTAACAGCGCACTTCTTAACTTCAACTTTAGAAGTAGATGATTTTCTTGCCATATAATCACCCCCCGATTAATCAAGAGTAAATACTACAACGTTTTCATTGAAATCGTTAAAGTAGCCGGCATCGAACTTATACCAATTGTTGGTAAATTCAGCCTTAGGATTGTAGTTACTAGTAACTCTTCTATCGAGATTTGAAACACCGAGAGCATCTCTATCAAAGAAAATACCAACAATGTCAGTGATGGTAATAGGGTCTTCATCTCCTCTAGGAGTTACAATCAGCTTAGAGGTATCAGCCCATCCGAAAGCTGAACCGGAACCCTGCCAAAAAGCAACCTCATCTGCATGAGGAAGCTTGACATATTCCTGATGGTAAGTATCGCTGTAGAGATATGCTTCAGCAAGTGATACAAAATCCGAATGAAGAATAAGTTTAAGTCTATCATTGGAAGTATGTCTGTACTTCTCACCGATATTGAATACAGTCGAGAACTTAGCCATCCTTGAAGCAACGCGTCTCATTGTAACCGATGCCCATCTGATGAACTCAGGTTTTACAAGAGCATTGGCGGTAGTAACAGAGCTATCTCCGGTAGCTGCCACATACCGAGTAACAAGAGGATAGAACTGAGCAGGTCTAGTAGCTCTATTCTTGTAAACAGTTGCAATAGCGTTAGCAATGGTCAAGTTGACTAAACCATCCATCTTAACAGTCATACCATTTGAGATAGCGGTTTCAATCATCGAGAAGAAAGCCTGAACCTGAGGAGCATTTGAGAAAGCGCTCTTAATCTGTCTATTAGCGAAAGACATAGGAACATCGAAAGTTCTTCTCTCGCTAAAGAATTTAGCAGATACAGTAGGCTTATAGAAGATATTGGGGTCATAGGAATGACCATCCTGAAGGTCCCAAGTATCATTCTCTTCAGCCTCAGGAACACCCTCATACTGAACCTTCTCGAGAATAGCGCCATATTCCCAAGAATCCATCATTACAGAAGGAGTTGAGCCGGTATAAGGTCTATTAACGAAAACCACTTTTCCGATGTGGTCAATAAGACTTCTGACATAATTATCAAAAATCTTATCAGAAGTATCAAGAATCTCGCTTCCGGTATCAACAACCTCATTAAGGTCGATGTTTTCAATCGCTTCAGTACCGGTTACCTCAGCATTTACTTCATTAACAATAGTTGCAATCTGTGATACTAACATAAATTTTCTCCTTTCTAGTTAACTAGACTACATTTTGTAAAGAGGAAGTGTGCAAAACTCTTTAACATCATTCAGAATCTCTTTCATATAATTCCATCTCCACAGATTTATTTCTTCCAAAATCTGTTTCTGGCTTGTGAGATTTCCGATGTTGCCTGAATGTCTTCCAACACGTTCCCTATGGTCGGTACTAGAGCTAGACCTATCTTCATCATAGGTGCGAGTGTCGCTACCGCTATTATTTATAGTTCTGGCATCCGTTCTAGTACCCTTATTAGCAGTGCTATCAGAACCACCGCTATTAGTTGACTGAGTACCTGTATTAGTAATCTCTCTATCTACAGTCTCAGACGAGGAATTACTTCCTGAGGATGTATCATGACCAACGGCTGTTGATGAGTTGAACCCATATACATTGTTAGCGTTGCTATCGCTACCCGTTGTAGTCGTTGAAGCGTCTTCGCTTTCTGTAAGATTATCAGTCCTCGTTTCAGTTCTTCCATATGTCACGGTCTCTGTCAGATTATCATTCCTTACATTGGTATCTCCAACATTATGACCGAAGGCATCAGTTCTTGTGTACTCATCAGATTCGCTCTCACTCTGAGTACCATCAATTTCATCTTCCCATTCGTCCAAATAGTTATGTATAGGATCGTATTCAATGTCATAAATCTCACCCAATTTATCCCATTTAACCTTATACATTTCAAGTATAGATGCCGCTAATACGTCAAGTTCCTCACTAGTCAACTTGGCGCCTGCAGTTTCCTGAATAGCATCTACAATCGGACTAGGACTTCTGAGCCCGTAGTTAACATAAAACATTAAGTCCAAATTTGCTTTAGTCAACTCAGCTCTAAAAGTATACTTCATGTGAGAAAAGATTCCATTAGTTTTCGGGATTACTTCCTGAATCTTCTGATTCTCCTTCAACATCAATTCCCTCATCTGTTCCGGTGTCATCAGCATCTCCTTCCTCGAGTTTTTCATCGATATTATTTTCTACAATATCATCAATTTTTTCAAGAGTCAAGTCGACTAGAGTCTCATCATTTACTGTTTCTCCTCTGAGTCCCTCTCCTTCTCTATCTCTTCCTTCAGGGTTCCCTTCAGATTCATCTTCTCCGACATCCGTTTGTTTATTCTCATCAGCAGGTACTTCAGGTTCTCCTGCTCCCTCATCAACTCCTCTATCGTCTCCTGATGCCGCATCATTCTGTCCAACTGAACCGTCAGCACCACTATCGTGACTATTGAGGCTATCTGTAGGAACAGAACCACCCACATCAATGTCATTATCACCAACTGAATCTGATTTAACATCTGAGCATCCATCATTTGTATTTCCTTCCTGACCCATGTTGAATCCACTAAAACCTACATTACCCATACCGGCGTTCCCGCTCTCTTCAAGTTGACTATAGAGTTGAATATTTCTCTGAACCTGATTTTCTTTCCATGAAGAGCTGAAGTCGACTTGGATATTTGTACCAAATAATTCATTAACTTTTTTCAAATCTTCTCTACGGCAAAGGAGCATATTTTCGCAAAGAGGCAAGAGAGAATCGTTGTCTAGGGTTGACTCACCTTTACCAATTGCTTCACGTTTCATATTGTAGTTAGCCGAAAGACCTATCTCATTGTAGAAGCTACCTTTGAGATATTGGTGGAGCTCGATAAACTGTGTTAAATATGAACCGTTGTTACTAGGCGGAGATTGTAACTTGACACCATCGAAGAACGCGCTATCACCTATGACTTTAATTTCGCCTTTCTCCAATGCCTTGATATACTCCTGAGCCGACTTGAACTCTGCATCAGACTGTGCTGAAAGCAAAGCTGTTATACGGAGCATAACATCTGCTACACGAATTGTAAGAATGTTTTCCGCCATTAACGCTGAATAACGAGAGATCATTGGTGCTAATCCGTACCAAGCCGTATCATTACGCATTAAAACTCCATCCTGCTTATCAGTCGACTTGCGAGGAAAAACAGTGTATTCGTGAAACCATCCATTCTTATCGCCACCTTCTATATGAGGATTGGATACTATAAATAATGACGGTCTATAATAAACATCATATTCTCCACCCCAATTGCCGAAAAACACTCTTAAATCATCATTCTGGTCTTTACCGATACAAGCAACGCCATTCATCATAAGATATCTATCGAGAATATCTGCGGGTATCGTATCAGGTAAACCCTTATATTCAAACATTCGCAAACATCTCGAAAGCAAATATATGAAATATGCTTTTGCGGATTTTGGTTTTTTAAGTAGGTAATCCAAATCAAACTTGGAAGCCTCAATAAATGAATAATCCATATTTCTCCTTTCTAGTCGACTAAGAATTCTTTTATGTGGATGTTAAAAATTTTTATGGGCTCAAGTCAACTTGAAGATTTTATAGGAGATTTGCGAGGTGGATGTTGTGGCTGACAAGAGGGAAAATTTCAAGTCAACTTGAAAACCCATACATATAAGTGGAGAATATCTCTCCTTAATTATACTATATCACTTTTCGAGTTGAATGTCAAGCAGCAAAATTAACAAAATTTTTGCTCGATTTTTGGTTATTCTG
>Ga0209604_1003022_pt1 | contig 11809 bp, 2 predicted proteins | sample AD_UKC097_MetaG_FD_184405 | JGI IMG/M metagenome (GOLD analysis project Ga0209604, IMG submission 184405) | Active sludge microbial communities of municipal wastewater-treating anaerobic digesters from USA - AD_UKC097_MetaG (SPAdes) (version 2) | ecosystem: Engineered > Bioreactor > Anaerobic >... | reverse complement strand
CCGGTGCCGTTCCGCACGGAGAGCGTCGTCGGCCACGCGCGGCGGTTCTTTCCCGACTTCTCGCCGTCCGCGAGGAGCCAGGGCGACCTGGACCGGCTCCGTGGGTTCGTGGAGACGTGCGACGCGTCGATCCGGGACTACTTCTGCTACGTCGTCCTCGACCTGGTGGCCGTGGAGCGTGAGCTCGAGGACGTGCCGCTCGCCCGGGGGCTCGTCCTCGCCGCCGAGCTGGGGTTGGAGGCGAGGTTCTCGGAAGTCGCCGCGAAGGAGCTCGGGCTCTCGAAGAAGGCCCTCGCGGCGGCGAGAGCCGGCGCGGCGGGACTCGTGTCCCGGGTCGTCGCGGAGGCCTCGGCGTGACCGGGCCGGCCCTCCTGTCCGATTTCCTTCGGGTGCGCATCGAAGAGGGACCGCTTCCGACAGACGACGCGCTCGCCCTCGTCCTGCCGCTTCTCGGCCAGGTTGAGGCGCTGCACGAGAGGGGCCTCGTGTCCCCTCTCGAGGGGCTCGCCGAGGTCCGCGTCGACGGCGGGCGGGCCTGGTTTCCGGAGGCGCTCGCGAGACCGATCCGCCGCAACGCGAAGGTGGGGGAGCTCGGCGCGCGAGAGAGCGAGGCCCTCGACGTTGTCGGCCACGCGAAGGTCGTCACGGACGTCGACCAGGGATGGTCCGAGGTCGAGTCGCTGTCGGTGGCGGCGGGGACGGGGCCCGTCGAGCGGCGCTGCTACGTCCCCGGCTTCCGTTCGTGGGAGCACACGCTCGGCCACCACGACCCGCTGACCGACACGTTCGTTCTCGGGCTGATCCTGGGGAGCGTCCTCCTGGGGCTCGACCTCGGTGAGGAGGGCGACCTCCGGACATTCGCCTCCGCGCGCGAGAACCTCTTCCGTCTCAACCCCGGCCTGAACCCCGTCGTCGCGAAGGCGATCGTGAGGATGACGGAGCTCGACCGGCACCGCCGGCCCCAGGATCTCGGCCGCCTCGGGAAGACGCTCGAGAACTACCGGGACCAGGAAGTCGACTTCGACTTCGACCTCGCCCGGGTCGCCGGATTCAAGGAGCGGGACCCGAAGGGCCGGCGACAGGTGATCCTCTCGCGCCTCCAGGAGAGGCTCTTCGAGGTCACGCGGAGGAACCGGCTCCTTCACTTCCGCTCCACGCTTCAGAGCGTCAACCTGACCCAGGCTTCCGTGCCGATGGTCCTCGACGTGAGGAGCATCCGGCCGGATCAGCTCCTCACATGGGGACCCGTGCTCCGCCGGCTCGTCGTCGACGGCGACCCGATTCCGCTCGGGCGCTACCTCCGCTTCGAGGACCACGTCTTCCTCCCGGGCGTGCTCGATCAGATCCGCGCCGAGGCGCGCCGGGACCGTGCGGAGTATGGCTTCTCGCAGCTCCGCCTCGTCCTCTGCATGCTTCGATGGACCGACCTGAAGGAGACGCGGGAGCGCTTCGAGTCGCCCCTCGTCCTCATCCCCGTGGAGCTCGAGAAGAAGAAGGGCGTGCGCGACGTCCATCTTCTTCGTCCGCTGACGGCTGAGGCCGAGGTCAACCCCGTGGTGCGGCACGTCTTTCGCCAGAGCTACGGCATCGACCTCCCCGAGTCCCTCGACCTCGCCGAGACGGACCTCGACGCCTTCTTCGACTTCCTGGTGAAGCGAGTCCAGGCGAGCGAGCCCGGCGTGAGCCTGGAGAAGATCGAGCACCCGCGCATCGAGCTGATCCACGACCGCGCCCGGCGCCGCCTCGACCAGTACCGCCGGCGGGCGCGCTCGGGGGCACGCTCCGCGAGGTCGTTCCAGAGCCTCGACTACAGCTACGGCCCCGAGAGCTTCGCGCCGCTCGGGCTGAAGCTGTTCGAGGCCCGCGTTCGAGCACCGGAGACGCGGCTCCGGTCTCTCCTCGACGAGACGCCCCGGACCCGAAGCTTCGCGGTCCCCGAGTTGACACCGGGCGCGGTGGCCGAGCGCGATTCGCTCCACTACCACCTGAAGACGGACGCGGCGGGCAACCCCTATGCGTGGGAGTTCGACCTCTGCAGCCTGACGCTGACGAACCTGAGATCTCGGAAGATGTCGCTGGTTCGCGACTACGAGGGGCTCCTGTCGCAGGACGTCCCGAGCGACAGCTTCGACCGCGTCTTCTCCCTCGCGCCGCGGGCACCGGAGGAGGCCCTTCCGGAGGAGCCGTTCGAGGCCCGGTTCCCGGTCGTGCCGTGCGATCCGACGCAGTCGTCCTCGATCGCGGCGGTCGCGAACGGGCGGAGTCTCATCGTGCAGGGGCCGCCCGGCACGGGGAAGTCCCAGACCATCACGAACCTGATCGCCGAGCTCGTCGCACGGGGAAAGCGCGTCCTCTTCGTCTGCGAGAAGAGAGCCGCGATCGACGTCGTCCACCATCGGCTCAAGCAGTCGGGGCTCGAGGAGATCGTCTGCCTCGTCCACGACTCGCAGCAGGACAAGAAGGCCGTCATCCAGGACCTGAAGGCGACCTATGAAGGCTGGCTCGCCCGAACGTCGGACGAGCCGGGCCGTCGCGAGCGCGAGCGGGAGGACCTCGTCCGGAGCATCCGGCGGGACCTCGCCCCGATCGAGCAGTACGACCGGGCCGTCCTCGGGGTCCCCGAGCCCGCCGGGATCGCGGTCCAGGGCCTGATCGAGCGGCTGCTCGAGATCGGCCCATCCGCGCCGCCGCTGGATCCGATCGAGGCGGAGCGTCTCCCGGCGTATCGCGCATGGGTCGAGAACGAAGGGGCGCTTCGGCGTTTGCAGTCTCTCGTCGAGGAGATCGAGCCGACGGGCGTCCTCGCGCGGCATCCCCTGCGACGGCTGAGCCCGGCGCTCGCCGACGAAGCGCGCCCGGTGGAGCGCGTTTCGCGCGCCGTGGCCGAGGCGCGGACGCTCCTCGCGGAGATCACCGACCGGCTGGAGGCCTCGGACCTGCCGAGACGAGGGTGGGATGGCCTCGCGGCCCTCCTCGCGCTCGAGGCCTACTCCAGGATGGCAACGCCGTTTCTCGAGCGGGGGGCGCTCGAGCTCCTCGAGCCGGGCAGCACGCTCTCGAAGGAGGCCGCGAAGCTGCTGGCGGAGCAGGAGGCCCTCGTGGCGAACGTCGCGCGCCGAAAGGACGCGACCGTCGGCTGGAGATCGAAGCTCAGCCCGAACGACACCGAAGCGGCCCTCGGTCAGGCCCGGGAGGTCCAGGGGGCGCTCGGGTTCCTCAAGCCTGCGTGGTGGCGCCTGAGACGCCTCCTCGGCGAGCGATACGACTTCCGTTCGTCGGCGGTCCGTCCGACCCGCGTGCAGGTCCTGGAGTGGCTCCTGGAGGAGCATCGCGCCGAGGCGGCCGCACGCGAGGGCGAGGAACGGATCGAGAGCCGGTTCGGTCTCGGGAAGCCGGAGGAGCTGCGGCGTCGCCTCGACGAGGCGCGGGCCGAGCTCGCGGCCGGGTCGAGACCGATCAGGGAGCTCCATGAAAGGCTCCTGTCGGGATCGGGGGGCGGACTCGCGATTCTGGGGGAGCTCGGTGCCGCGGGCCGGTCGGCGATGGACCTGCGGGACGCGCTGCACGGCGTCGTCGAACGCCCCGAATCTCTCGGCCTCGACGAGCTCCGTGCGCAGCTCGAGGGGATTCGCGAGGCGCTGAGCCAGGTTTCGGAGTTCCTCTCCTGCCTCGCCGCCCTCGCGGCCCTGCCGGCCGGGCTTGCCGATTCGTTCCGGGACCTTCCCTGCGAGGCCCGGGGCGTAGAGGCCGCGCTTGCCTGGAAGGCGTTCCGCGAAGCGTTGCGGTCGGATCGAGTTCTCGGCCGATTCTCGTCGCTCGAGCGGAGCCTCGGCGTGCGGCGCGTCGAGGAGGCGTACCGGCGGTGGCTCGCTGCCAACGCCGGGACCGTCCTCGAGCGGGCACGCGGCCGGTTCTTCGAGAACGTGCGTCTTTCCTCCCTGCCCGACGCGGGGCTGCCGGCCGATCAGAAGGCGCGCAAGCGTGCCTACGTGAGGGGGCGGAAGGAGCTGGAGCGCGAGCTCGGCAAGTCGATGCGGTTCCGCTCGATTCGAGAGCTGCTCCAAAGCGAGGCGGGGCCGGTCATCCTCGACCTGAAGCCGGTGTGGCTGATGAGCCCGCTCAGCGTCTCCGACGCGCTCCCGCTCGACTCGAGGCAGTTCGACGTCACCGTCTTCGACGAAGCGAGCCAGATCCGGCTCGAGGACGCCGTCCCGTGCCTCTTCCGGTCGGGGCAGGTCGTGGTCGTCGGCGACCAGATGCAGCTTCCGCCAACGAGCTTCTTCTCGGCGGCGAACACCGAGGAGGAATCGTTCACGGTCGAGGAGAACGGGGAGGTCGTGGAGTACGACCTCGACAGCGACAGCCTCCTCCACCACTCCGAGAAGAGCCTGCCGGCGACGATGCTCGGCTGGCACTACCGGAGCCGTTCGGAGTCGCTCATCAGCTTCTCGAACGCGGCCTTCTACGGCAACGGCCTCCTGACCGTGCCCGAGAGAGTCGTCGCCGGCCGCCCGATGGACGAGATCTGCCCGCACCCGGGGACCGGAGCCGGCATCGACACGGATGCGATCCTCGCCCGGCCGGTCTCCTTCCACCACCTTGCCGAGGGCGTCTACAGCGACCGCCGGAACGAGGGAGAAGCGCGCCACGTGGCGGAGCTCGTTCGAGCTCTGCTGCTGCGCGGGGATCGGCCAACCATCGCCGTCGTCGCCTTCTCCGAGGCGCAGCAGGGGGAGATCGAGGGGGCGCTGCAGGAGCTGGCCCGGACCGACGAGGATTTCGCGCGACGCTACGAGGCCGAGCTCGAGCGGGAGGACGACGATCAGTTCGTCGGCCTGCTCGTGAAGAACCTCGAGAACATCCAGGGAGACGAGCGGGACGTCGTGATCCTGAGCGTCTGCTATGGCCGGGACCCGCAGGGCAAGGTCCGGATGAACTTCGGCCCGATCAACCAGAGCGGCGGAGAGCGGCGGCTGAACGTGGCCTTTTCGAGAGCGAAGCGGCACATGGCGGTCGTCTCGTCGATGCGCGGCGCGGACATCACGAACGACTTCAACGACGGCGCCGCCTGTCTCAAGCGATACCTCCGATACGCCGAGGCGACGTCGAAGGGCGACGCCGAGGGCGCGAGGAGAGTCCTCGACGAGCTCGCGCCGGCGCGGCGGAAGGAGAGCTTCCAGGCGGAGACGGCGGCCGTGCAGCTCGCCGAGAGTCTGCGCGACAGGGGATACGAGGTCGATCTCGACGTCGGCACGTCCCGCTTTCGCTGCCCCCTCGCGATCCGACGGCCGGGTGAGGCCGAGTACCGCCTCGCCGTCTTCCTCGACACGAGACGCCATTTCGCCGAGACCGAGCGCCTCGGGCGGGACGTGCTCAAGCCGGCCCTTCTCCGCTCCTTCGGCTGGCGAAGCGAGTTCGTCTTCGCCCGCGAGTGGCTCCTCGAGCCGGACGCGGTCCTTTTGCGCCTGGAGGCTCGCCTCGCAGGGGTTGAACCGGAAGTGGCGCCGGCTCAGAGCTCGGCACCCGAGCCGGAGCCGGAATCCGCGCCTGAGCTTGAACTCGAGCCGGAGCCAGAGCCAGAGCCGGGACGCGAGCCGGGGCCTGATCCTGATCCTGTCAGCGGTTCGCCCGCCGATGAGGAGCCGGAACTGAAGAAGACACTGGGCGTCGAGCTGGATGGCTTCTCGTTCCAGCGTTATCTGGAGTTCGTCGGCGGGGGATCCTCGAAGTTCTGGGAGATCCGTGTCCGAGACTGCGAGAGCTTCGTCCGTTTCGGCCGCATCGGAACGGCGGGGCAGGAACGCGTGGCCCGGCATGCGACGTCGACGGCTGCCGAGACGGAGGCGAGGAAGCTCGCCGATTCGAAGGCTCGAAAGGGCTACGTCGTCAAGGAACGCCCCGGCTCCGCGTGACCCGGGGCGAGCGGCCGGTCACATACCCTCCGTCGCCTCCAGCCACGCGTGCGGCACGCGGGCGTATTGCGCGGGGCTGAGGACGGGGAGAGGCCTGCCGTCGAGGACGGGGAGCTCGGACTGCTCGTCTGCGGCGATGAGGAGCCAGGCGGCGCCCGAGGCTCCCGCGCGGGTGTGCCGGTCGCGGAGGCGGTCGAGGAGGTCGAGCCGCTCGTAGCGGACGAGGAGGCCCGGCCAGGTGAGGAGGAGAGGGCTCGCGGCGGAGTCGAGGCGCTCTTCGACTCTCGGCAGGGCAAGGCCGACGAGGGAGCGGAGGTTCGTCCAGTCGGCGGTGCCGGGTGAGGCGGCGTCGGCCTCGAGGACGACGGTCCAGTCGGCCCCGGCCTGTCGCGCGGCCTCCTTCATCTCGCGGAGGAGCTCGGCCTCGAGGCTGAAAGGTGTGGCCCCGTGACGGCTCCGGAGGGCCGCTTCGACGCGGGGAAGGTGGCGCGGGGTCGCCATGAGGACGAGGTAGCCGCCCGACTCGGCGGTGCGCCGGAGGCGGGCGTCGAAGGCGGCGGCGTCGGCGTCGGCGGGCGCGGCGGGATGTTCGGCTCCCGGGGCCCCACGCGGGGCGACGGTCTGGCTGACGGTCTCGGAGGAGAGTCCCTCGACGTGGATCGTCGGCTGGCTGAAGCCGCCGGGGCGGACCCCGTCTCCAGGGACCCACCGCAGCTCGAGGCCCGCCTCGGCGAGGAGGGCGTCGAGCGCGGGGCGAGGAGGAAGGGGCTCTGCCTCGGGATAGCGGGCGCGTACGCGTTCCTGGAGCTGCTCCGGGGTCAGGGAGGCCGCGGAGAGGACGGCGCCGGCCGCGAGCTTGAGGGCGCGGCCGGCCGAGAGGCCGCGCGGGTAGAGCTCGAGACGGCTGGAGACGGTGGCCCGCGTGGAGGCGGACGCCGCGAGGCGGACGAGGCGCGCGCCGGAGACGGGCTCGACAGTCGGCGGTAAGGCCGGCGGGGAGAGGGCCTGGAGCGCCTCGAGGACGCGCTGGGGCGAGGGGAGGGGATCGAGGAGGGCGAGCTGGTCGGCCCTGTTGCCGAGGCGCTCGGCCCAGGAGGCGAGGTCGTCCGAGAGGGCGAGGAGCGCCCTGTCGCCGGCGCGGTGGAGGAGCCAGCGCGGCTCCTTCATCCCCTTTTCGGTCTCCGAGGCCGCCCGCGCGACCGCCCGGGCGTAGCGAGTGCGGAAGGGCTCCTCCTCGGCCGAGCCGCGCGCGGCGAGGAGGAGGCTCTCCATCTCCTCGACGGCGAGGACGCCGCCGCTCGCGCGCAGGGCCTCGGCCACGTCGTCGCGGGCGAGTGTGACGTTGCGGTTGCGGAGCCAGCGCTCGCGGGCCTTCGACAGGGTGCGGCTGACCTGTGGCGGCGAGATGCCGATCTCTCGCGCCGCGTCGTTCTGGGCGAGCCAGGCTCCGGCCTTCACCTTCGACGGCGGGTCGAGGCCGAGCGTGAGGCGGAGGAGGCGGGGCTCCGTCGTCGCGTCCTTCCTCGTCTTCTTCGGGAGGAGCTGCGCGACGAGGGCGTCGAGACTGAAGGCCTCGGGAAGGTCGGCGTCGGGCAGCGGCTCGGGCTCGGGGAGCGCCGTCGATTCGGGGAAGCGGGCGCGGAGGAGCGCGGCCACCTCGACGAGCTGGCGGCGCGTCCGGCTGCCGGCGCCGCGGAGATGGGCGAGGCGCTTCTGCGGGAGGGCGAGGAGGTCGCGAACGAGCGTGATGCCGGCCCGGTCGAGGGCGCTCAGAGCATTCGGCGAGAGTCCGACCTCGGCGAGAGGGCTCTCGAGCTTCGCCGCGGAGACGAGTGCGCCGACGTCGACGATCTCGTCGTGGCCGGTGGTGACGGCGGGACGCGCGGCGTCGGCGAAGGCCCGCTGCCAGGCCCAGAGCATCTCCTGCGCGTTGTCGAATCGCTCGCGCGGGCTCCGGCGGAACGCCTTCTCGAAGAATGCCCCGAGCGGCTCCTTGACGGAGGGCTCGAGGTGGTCGGCGTCGATCGTCGCCTCGCAGGCGAGGGCGGCCGGGTCGCTCCGGCCGTCGCCCCAGACGGGGTGCGAGCCGGTGGCCATCTCGTGGAGGGTGACGGCGGCGGCCCAGCGCTCGGCGGCGAGGTCCCAGCGGCGGGGCTTCCTCTCGGCGAGGAACGGCTCGAGGTAGGGGCGGGTGCCGGCGTGGATGGCTTCGAGGGGCGCGCGGGAGAGGGAGAAGTCGAAGAGGACGAGGTGGAGGGCGTCGTCCTTGCCGGTGCGGGCGATGCCGAGGTTGTCGGGCTTGAGGTCGCGGTGCGGGACGCCCTTCTCCTCGAGATAGGCGACGGCCTTCAGCAGGTCTTCGCCCCATCTCTGCAGGAGGTCGAGGGGGAGGCGCCCGTCGACGCGGAGGCGCTGCGCGAGCGTGAGGTCGCCCGCCTGCTCGAGGACGAGTCCGGCGCGGCCGTACATCTCGACGACCTCGACGCGGCGGACGATGCCCGGGAAGCGAAGGTCGTCGAGGACCGCGGCCTCGGCGCGAAGCCGGTCGTTCAGGTCGGCGTTCAGGGCGAGCTTCAGGACGAGCGGGCGCTTCTCGCCGTCGCGGTTGACGAGGAAGGCGACGGCGGTCGAGCCGGTGCCGAGGCGGCGGACGACGGTGAAGCCCTTCGGGAGCCTGTCCTTCGGGCCGGCGGTGTCGGGATTGGCGACCGAGCCGTCGGAGGGGCGGGTCAGCTCGTCCTCGGCGGCGTCGAGGCCTTCGAGGAACTCGCTCACCGAGCCGAGCCGGTGCGTGACCTCGGGGTGCGTCGACGAGCGGACGAGCGTCCGGAGGGACTCCGAGACGCCGTCGGCGGCGGCCGCGAGGTTAAGGCCGCCGCCTGCCGAGAGGACATTTCGCAGTGCGGAGGCGCTCTCGGCGGGAGGGGAGCCCGAGAGGAGGCGGTAGGCGAGGGCGCCGAGGGAGAAGACGTCGAGGAGCGGGCCGTCCTCGTCCGGGGCGCTCCCGGCCTCGGGGGCGATATAGGCCCCGGCGCCGTCCTCGACGAGCTCGGTGATGTGCTCGGTCCCGGTGACGCCGCGGCTCGAGGCGCTGGAGCCCTCGCGAAGGCCCGTCTGCCAGTTGAAGATCCTCACCTTCGGCTCCGGGGCCTCGGGGTCGAGGACGAGGAGGCCCTGGGGGCCGAGGGCGCGGTGGTAGAGGCGGTGCTCGTGGGCGTTCTGGAGCGCCTCGGCCACCTGCCGAAGGATCCTGAGCCTCACCCAGAGGTCGAGCCCTTTCTCCTTCTCGGCGAGGAGGTGGTCGAGGCGGACGGCGCCCGGAGTGTGCTCGAAAAGGAGCGCTGGGCCGAGGTCGTGCGGGACGTAGTCGAGCGCCCGGAGGATGCCGGGATGCTCGACGCTCGCGAGGAGCTGGTACTCGCGCTTCGCGGCGCGGGCGATCGCGTCGCGCGCGAGCGGCTCGGCGGACGGGACGCCGTAGATGCGGACGCGGCGGTGCTCGTTCGGGAGGGTGTCGTGCGTGCCGACGAAGTCCTGGAAGTGCTTCCCCTGGAGAAGGAGGTCGCCGAGGACGTAGCTGCCGACGCGCCGGAGGCGCTGCGAGGGGCGGATGCCGGCTTCCTCTATGGCCCGGGAAAGGGCTCGAGCGAGGCTGGCGTCGACGGTGCGGAACCTGGAATCGGAGAGCTCCTCGGGGCGGGTTTCGGTGAGGTAACGGCCGATCCCGGGCAGCTCCGTCCGGTCGTCGCGGCCGAAGACGAGCGTCCGCCCTTCGGGCGAGAGCTTCACGGAGAGGTCCCGCGCGGAGCAGAAGACGACGGCGTGGACGTAGGGGAGCGGGAGCTTCGCGAGGGCCTTCTGGGCCTGGAGGAGCGACTTGAGCTTCTTCGCCTTCTGGTTCGCGAGGAAGAGCGGGTTGTCGGCGAATCGCTCCCTGCGATCCGACTTCCAGCACCAGGTGCCCGCGTCGCCCGAGAGGCTCCCGCCGCCGCTCTTGATCTCGACGAGGAAGAGGCCCTTCCGCGTCAGGACGAGGGCGTCGACCTCGTTGATGGAGCCGTCCGCGGCGATGAACTCCAGGTTCGTGAAGGCCCGGTACGGCTCCTGGTCGGGGAGCGCCTCGCGGAGGTGGTCGAGGGCTTCCTTCTCGTGAGCGAAGCGCGACGCCGAGATCTGCGTCCACCGCTTCGAGTCGGCCTTCACGTCGTCGAACCTCCGCGTACCCGTGATGTCAGGCTCCACGGATCATTCCATGGAGGGGCGATTCGGGCACGCCTCGGCGCGCGCCCGCCTGCCCGTCGCGGGATACTCGGCGTCCATGAGCCGGCCCGCTCCGTACCCCCACCTCCTCGCACCGCTCGACCTCGGCTTCACGACGCTCCGGAACCGGGTCCTGATGGGCTCGATGCACACGGGGCTGGAGGACCGGGCGAGCCGGTTCCCGCGGCTCGCGGCCTACTTCGCGGCGCGGGCGCGCGGCGGGGCGGGGTTGATCGTGACGGGCGGCTTCGCCCCGAACGTCGAAGGGTGGCTCTCGCCGTTCGGCTCCCGCCTCGCGAGCGCGCGGGCGGCGCGGGCGCATCGGCCGATCACCGACGCGGTGCACGCCGAGGGGGGGAGGATTGCGCTCCAGATCCTCCACTCGGGGCGTTACGGCTACACGCCGCTCGCCGTCGCCCCGTCGCGCATCAAGTCGCCGATCTCGCCGTTCACGCCGCGGGCGCTGACGGCGCGGGGCGTCGAGCGGCAGATCCGGGCCTTCGTGAGGTGCGGCGTCCTCGCCCGCGAGGCGGGGTACGACGGCGTCGAGGTGATGGGGTCGGAGGGGTACTTCCTGAACGAGTTCCTCGTCACCCGGACGAACAAGAGGACCGACCGGTGGGGCGGGCCGTACGAGAACCGGATGCGCCTCCCGGTGGAGGTCGTCTCGCGCGTGCGCGAGGCGGTCGGGAAGGACTTCATCCTCGTCTTCCGCATCTCGCTCCTCGACCTCGTCCCCGACGGGAGCAGCTGGGAGGAGGTCGTCGCGCTCGCGAAGGCGGTCGAGAAGGCCGGCGCGACGATCCTGAACACGGGGATCGGCTGGCACGAGGCGCGCGTCCCGACGATCGCGACGAGCGTGCCGCGCGCCGCGTTCGCCTGGGTGACGCGGAAGCTGAAGGGAGAGGTCGGCATCCCCCTCTGCACGACGAACCGGATCAACGCGCCCGAGGTCGCCGAGGAGGTCCTCGCCTCGGGCAGCGCCGATATGGTCTCGATGGCCCGGCCGCTCCTCGCCGACCCGGACCTCGTCCGGAAGGCGGCGGAAGGGCGCGCGGACGAGATCAACACCTGCATCGCCTGCAACCAGGCCTGCCTCGACCACGTCTTCGACGGGAGGGAGGTCTCCTGCCTCGTCAACCCGCGGGCCTGCCGCGAGACCGTCCTCGTCTTCCCGGCGGCCGCAGCGCGGAGGCGCGTCGCCGTCGTCGGCGCCGGCCCGGCCGGCCTCGCCTGCGCGACGGAGCTCGCCGCGCGCGGGCACGCCGTCGACCTCTTCGAGGCGGCGGGGGAGATCGGCGGACAGTTCAACCTGGCGAAGAGGGTCCCGGGCAAGGAGGAGTTCGCCGAGACGCTCCGCTACTTCGCTCGGCGGGTCGAGACGACGGGCGTGCAGCTGAAGCTCGGGACGCGCGCGACGGCCGAGGCGCTCGTCGCGGGGAAGTACGACGAGGTCGTCCTCGCGACCGGCGTCGTGCCGCGGAGCCCCGGCATCCCGGGGCAGGAGCACCCGAAGGTCGTCTCGTACGTCGACGTCCTCCTCGGGCGGAAGCCGGTCGGCGAGCGGGTCGCGATCGTCGGCGCGGGCGGGATCGGCTTCGACGTCGCGACGTTCCTGGTGGAGGGAGCGGAAGGGC
>Ga0209604_1003021_pt1 | contig 11810 bp, 10 predicted proteins | sample AD_UKC097_MetaG_FD_184405 | JGI IMG/M metagenome (GOLD analysis project Ga0209604, IMG submission 184405) | Active sludge microbial communities of municipal wastewater-treating anaerobic digesters from USA - AD_UKC097_MetaG (SPAdes) (version 2) | ecosystem: Engineered > Bioreactor > Anaerobic >... | reverse complement strand
CCATTCCCTCCGCAATATACAGCATTTTTATGATTGTTTATATTATGTGGCTGGATTGGCGAAAATGAAAAACGTTCCACAAATTTAGAAGGTGGCCGATCAGATATTCTACCGGTCGATTCTTTTTTGTGGTCAAGGAGGATTTGAATTTGACACGGGTCGGTGTACAATTGTAACAATCATTTGGCACATAAATATGAAAAAGGGATTTGCCTGTAATGCAATAGAGGAGGAACGCTTACGTCGCACAATGTTTGACTCTTTTCCTGAAAAAACAAAAACCGCAAGATTGCCGTGGGGCAGATTGAAATGTTCAGAAATATCGTATACGTTTTATTGATGATAATATTTTCCGGCTCTCTTGCCATGGGTGAAACGTCTACAGCTGCTGACTGGTTTAACAGAGCGGATGGTTTATGGGACGGGAAAAAATTTATTGAAGTGAAAGAAGCCATGGCATATCTCGACAAGGCCATTGAACAACAGCCGAATTATGCAAACGCTTACATCAGCAGAGGCATGGCGTACAATCAGACGGGCGACTATCAACGTGCAATACAGGATTATAATCTGGCGTTGCTTTTTACAAACGATGAAAATTCTTTGACGAAAATATTTGACAAGATGGGCGTGGCGTACGCCAATCTTGGGCAATATCAGCGAGCCATCGATAACTTTAACCATGCCATCAGTCTGAAGCCTGATTATGCCGATGCGTACAATAACCGGGGCATTGTTTATTTTCTTCAGGGCGACAAAAAGCAGTGCTGTAATGATGCGCAAAAAGCATGCGAACTGAAAAACTGCGAATTATTGTCATGGGCCAGGGAGCGGGGCGCCTGTCCCTGATGAAAATGGCCGATATCCGGAATCGCCTTCTTATGCACAGGGTCTTTTTTTTCACTCCGGTTTCTGTGATGTTATGTGATAATAACAGGGTAGCGGAAAATTTTATTTTATATAGGTTGATAAATTATTATATTTGTATTATAAGAAATCATCCTCGCCGAATCCCCCCAAGGTGTTTAAGCTATGCATCCCATCCTGTATGCATAGTGGCGAGGATACCTTTTTTTTCAATGAGAGCCTTTTTACTACTCTTTGTCTTTGAAAACAAACCCATATCATCAGAAAAGGCATATCCTTCCAATTCGCTTTGTTTCACAACTGCTACGTTTTAAAAAATGAGAAACTGAACATTTGCCGGCAAGTTAAGAGATCCTTACCTAATAGTCATTTGTGGTTACGATGGATCCGGTTTTGTATCCGAAATGGGTACAATATGCCCACCCATGATCTGTAAAACGATGTTGGGAAAATAGCGATAAAACTAATTAGTTTAATTATTACAATTCCTTACATTTTGTGGCACGGGCTTTGCTGTTCAAGAGGGTAACTTTAAAAAAAGGAGACAAGTGATGAAGAAAATAACATTTACAATGATCGCCGTATTTCTGGGGTTGCTTTTGACGTCTCAGGCATTTGCGTGGGGGCCGGGTCCGGGGAAAAAGTCCGGATATTGTCGGGGAGTCGTTTTGGAAGAATTGAATGTGACTGAAGATCAGAAAACAAAACTTGATGCCTTGCAGTCGCAGCATTTTAAGGCGGTGCACCCCCTGCGGGAAAAGATACGCGACAAATCTGCTGAATTGCGTAAGTTATGGCTGCAGGTCGATCCGGATAAAAACAAGATTATGGCCAAACAAAAAGAAGTAAGGGTACTGCGGGATCAACTGGAGGATAATAAAACCGCTTACCGCTTTGAGGTGAACAAAATTTTGACACCCAAACAGAAGGAAAAACTGGCCAAATGCGGATGGAACAAAAAAAGCGGATTCGGTCCGCGCGGCGGGAAAAGGGGTGAGCAATGGAGGGGTCATGGGAATTGCCTCTACTTACCGTAATGAACCGGATGTTTTTTTCATTCCGGAAATATGGATGATGCAACATGTTATTAGGATAAACAAAAAGGAGAACATAAAATGAAAAATAAGGTTTACAAAGCTCTGTTGCTGACGCTGATTGTATTGATGCCGGTTTCGGCAATGGCCGATGTAAGGGTCCATGTGAATATTCCTTTGCCTCTGCCGATTGTCTTTCCGTCGCCGCCGCATCTGGTGGTCATACCGGACACTGATGTTTATGCCGTAGCCGACATTGGAGAAGACATATTTTTTCACGCGGGCTGGTGGTGGCGTCCTTGGAATAACCGTTGGTACCGATCAAGATACTACGACAGAGATTGGGCTTATCATCCCTATCAGCCGTCTTTCCAGAGATATGTTCCTGCCGATTGGCGACGGAATTACAGGCATAAAACGTGGAATGGATATCGCTGGGAACCCCAGCGGAGGTCATATCAGGATATCCAGCGCAATTGGTATGTCTGGGAAAAAAACCGGCACTGGGATAAACAAAGCTATGGCGTTAAAAAAATAACAAAGAGAGCCCCAGCGCCGCAATACAGAAGCAACACGCGACCGGCCATGACGAAGCCCGCTATGCAGCATAACGTCAAAAGCCGGGGTGATTTCAGGACGTCCGAAAGAAGAGACAGACGTTAACGAGTCAACCGCTAAAACGCGGGATATACGACCAGCCTTGATTTTAAAAGATCAAGGCTGGTCGTTTTTTCAATAAGCACTTCCCGGATTGTCGCCAACCGAACTCATCACTTCTTTCTTTACGTCTTTTATGTTACGTAAAGCATCATAATAGAAAATAGTTCGGGAAAGCTTCAGCATTTATGGGCAGATCGGTTTTAATTTTCGGGAACCAGGAGGCATGCTGTGGAAGACATAAAAATTACACCGGCTGATGTTCAGGAAACGCTTTGTTTTACCGGGAACATTATAGAGGAATCCGGTGCGCGTCTCGCGGGGAGTGAATCCTGTAAAAAAGCGGCTGTTCTCATTATGAATGAAATGAATAAACACTGCGATTCCGTAAGTATGGAGGAGTTTGATATTCACCCCAAAGCGTTTCTGGGGTTTTTCAAGGTTGTCGTCGTGATCTACATCCTGTCCTCGTTTTTGCTGTATTTTGATTATGTCGTTGCCGGTGCGGCCGGCTACCTTTTGGGTGCTTTCATCATGTTGGGCGAATCAATATTTTACTGGGAAATGCTGGATCCTTTTTACAGGAAAATGAAGGGGTATAACGTTATCGGAACCATAGAACCGGAAGGCGAGGTCAAACAACAGATCATCCTGAGCGGGCATCACGACAGCGCGCATGAATTCAGGTTTCTCGCACATCATCAGAAATTATATGCCGTCCGGATCATGATGGCCGTGATAACCATTTTTGCCGCACTGGTTCTCTCCTGGATTTGGGTGTATTACCGGTCCTATAGCGGCGTCGATCCCGCTTTTGTTCCCTATTTACGCCACGGTGTTTTTGCCGGTCTGATTTTTGTTGGCCCGATGTATTTCTTTATAAGTGAGAAGGGCACTCCGGGAGCCGGTGATAACATGATTGCAGTCGCGGCGATTATTAAACTTGCGGAAATTTTCAACAGGGCAAAGCAAAACGGTGCGGGGCTTCTGAAAAATACCCGTCTGATGTTTCTAAGCGCCGATGCGGAAGAGGCCGGTCTTCGAGGCGCGCGGGCTTTTGTAAAAAGGCATCGGGGCGCCTTGCTGAAGATGCCGACGTATCATTTCAATATCGACAGCATCTACAACCTCGGTGAACTCCAGTTTCTCACCAGAGATATCAACAGCGTCGTTCGTTTGTCTAAAAACATGGCCCGGGAGTGCAAGGCAGTGGCTGATCAACTCGGATACCGGACGCGGCTCTTTGCAATAACGCCCGGAGGCGGCGCCACGGATGCGGCGGAATTTGCCAAAGCAGGCGTAGAAGCGACAACGCTCATCGGTATGCCGACGAATTTAATCCGGGACGGAATGGTCTATCACACTCTTCAGGACAACGTTGAGCATATCGAGCCGGAAGCTGTTGAAGCCACACTTAAAATCGCGTTCGTCTATATTCTGAACAAGGAGCGGGATAATATTTAGATCAGATGCTGGATTTTTCAGAAAAGCCGTGCTAAACTTAATACAATTAGTATCATAGATGCAAATTATTTAACCATTCAACCTTCCGTGAAGTTGTCGCGCATTGATTAATAAATCCTGTTGTGATGTCCGGTTTATTTTTTTTATCAGGGAGGAACAGGTTTATGACAAAAAATGAAATCAGCAGGGAGGAGATCATTAAAAAACTGGTAGATTCTGATTTGGATGGCTTGTCGCAGGAAAAGAGCATCAAATTTCTGGTGCGTATTCTTCATAACGGCTGGAAAGGGTATAATGAAATGTCTGATGCGGAACTGCTGGAGGCGTATAATCACAGAGAATTCAGGAAAACAGTCAGAACGTGATGGATATCAAAACAGTATATATAAATTTGATCATTTGTGTGAACAGGCCGATGTTGATGCAAGGTATATTGTTTCACCGTTCTGACGGTATTGGGGAAATAGCGTCATCGGGGTCTTTCTGAATAACAATCGGATGATACGTTTCAATATCCAAAACTGAAAGTATCCGGAATTTTATTCTTTGACACAAAACCGTTATTTATATACCGTTTTCATGATGAATGAATAAAGGTCTGAACCCGACATTGATCGGCGCCATTTCCACATGTAAGGAAGACAGGAAAAAATGGAACAGCAAAACAGAAAGTCAAGTGAAAACGAAGAACAATACGGATCCCTTCTGGAAGCCATTGAAGAGGGATACTATGAAGTGGATCTTGCCGGCAACTTTACATTCTTCAACAAGGCGATGTGCCGGATTCTGGGATATGCTCCGGATGAAATGCTGGGAATGAATAACCGTCAATTTACCGACAAAGAAAATGCAAAAAAACTTTTTGAGACCTTCAACAGGGTCTATAAAACGGGAGAATCGACCAAAGCGTTCGATTGGCAGCTCATCAGGAAAGACGGAAATAAAAAATATATTGAAACCTCCGTATCCTTGATCAAGGATGCTTCGGGGAAACCAACGGGTTTCAAAGGCATTGTTCATGATATTACCGAACGTAAGCAGGCGGAAGAGGCACTGAGAGAAAGTGAAGCGCTTTACCGGCTGTTGGCGGACAACATCTCGGAACATGTCTGGGTTATGGATTTGAACCTCAACCTTATCTACATCAGTCCTTCCGTGGAGAAAATATACGGATATGCCCTGGATGAAATCAGACAGATCAAAATGAGGCAACTTTTTACGGCAGACTCCTACAGGAAAGTCGTGGAAACATTCATGAAAGAATTGGAGAAAGCGATGAACAGCAAGCCTCCTCCTACCGGTACGAACTATATCATGGAACTGGAAGCCTATCACAAGGACGGCCATAAAATATGGATCGAGAACCGCCTGCATTTTATCCGCGATAAAAATGGAAAGCCGATATCTCTTTTGGGAGAAACCCGGGATATCACCGACCGCAAACTTGCTCAGGAAGCTCTGAAAGCGAGTGAGGAAAAATATCGTCTTCTGGCCGATCACATGAAAGATCAGGTCTGGATGATGGATATGAACATGCAGATTACCTATGTCAGCCCGTCCGTGGAAAGAATCACGGGATATTCGTTTGAAGAAATAAAAATATTGCCTTTGGATCAACTGCTTACTCCCGATTCGGTCAGAAAGGCCACGGAGTTTATTACCAACAGGATGCCGAAAGCCTTTAATCTGGTTTCTCTGGATTCTCAATATAGAACACTGGAACTGGAGTTCCGGACAAAAGAAGGTAAAACGATATGGGGGGAATGTTCATTTAATTTTATACGCAATGAAAATAATAAACCGATTTCCATTTTGGGTGAAGCGAGAAATATCACGGATCGCAAAATAGCCGAAGATAAACTGCGTCAGAGTGAAGAGAAGTACAGGACGATTCTGGAGGACATTAAGGAAGGCTATTTTGAAACCGACCTCTTCGGAAACTTTACGTTCTTTAATGATACTGTGTGCCGGGTCCTTGGGTACTCCAGAAACGAATTGACGGGTATGAGTAATAAAATCTACACGGACGCGGAAGAACGGAAAAAAGTATATCGCGCCTTCCATCAGGTTTATATGACCGGAGAACCTTACAGGGATCTGGAGTGGCAAATCCGTGGAAAAGACGGCACGAGCAAGTATATTGAAGGATTTATATCCCTTTTGAGAGATTCTTCGGGTAACCCGAAAGGATTCAGAGGCATTGCCCACGATATAACGGAGAGAAAAATAGCCGATGAAAAGCTGCAAAAAACACTGGAGAGCCTGAAAAAGGCCGTCGGCACCACCATTCAGGTGCTCATCTCCGCCCTGGAAGCACGGGACCCCTACACGGCAGGCCATCAGTCCCGCACGGCAAATCTGGCCTGTGCCATTGCCGCAGAAATGGGGCTGGATGGGGATATCGTCGAAGGATTGAACATGGCCGGCACCATTCACGATATCGGAAAATTATCCATTCCGGCAGAAATACTGAGCAAACCGACAGGATTGACCAATATTGAATTTTCTATGATCAAAACACATCCGGAAAGCGGATACGAGATGCTCAAAGATGTGGAATCCCCCTGGCCGATTTCAGAAATCGTCTACCAGCATCATGAACGCATGGACGGTTCCGGTTATCCCCGCAACCTGAAAGGGAACGACATTCTGATCGAAGCGCGCATCATGGCTGTGGCCGATGTTGTGGAAGCGATCGCATCGCATCGTCCCTACCGTCCTTCCCTGGGACTGGAATTTGCCTTGAAGGAAATTGAAAAAAACAGGGGGAAACTTTACGATGAAAAAGTGGTTGACGCCTGTCTGAAACTCTTTAGAGAGAAGGGCTACAAACTTATATAAAAGGAAAAAACTGAAATTTCGGGTGTGATCCTTCTCGAGGTTTCATCCGGCTTTTTTATGGATGAACATCGCCGCCGCTATTTGTTTTGCATTTTGTCCAGTCGTTTTTTGGCATCCGCGTGGCCCTGCTCTGCGGCTTCGCCGTACCACACTTCAGCCGAAGCAGGGTCTTTTCTGACGCCTCTGCCTTCTTCCAGAATCACGCCGATTTTGAATTGCGCGTCGGCAATGCCCTGTTCCGCTGCCTTTAGGAACCATCGCGCGGCTTCAACATAATCCTGTAGCCCGCTGCTGTACATCAATCCCAGCATATACTGGGCATGGGCATGACCCTGCTCAGCAGCCCGGGTAAACCATTTGATCGCCTTCGGGTAATCCAACGAGACGCCTTTGCCGTTGTTGTAAATACAGGCCAGATTATACTGGGCATCGGCATGTCCCTGCTCGGCGGCCATCACAAGCCATTTAACAGCCTGAGCATAATCCAGAGATACCCCTTTTTCATTCTGATATATCAAGCCCAGATGATACTGGGCATCAGCATCACCGGTCTCAGCTAATTTTCTGAAACGCTCAATATCTTCATTCGTATTCATTTTGAAATACCACACCTTTTCATTTGAGAGAAACATTATCATAATTGATAGCGGAAATCTATACGGATCTGCTTGATGATGCATGTGAAAATCCCCGGGGCTTCCATGATGGATGAAAACGGTCTCTGTCGAAATTATACGCATAACCATTCCTTGACATTCAAACGGTAATTCCATATAAATAAATATATCAACAAAAGTTTCAGCAAATTCGATTAGCGTCATCTTTGGGGGATCTTTATGAATACAAAAATTGGTCTATCTCAGATTTTATTGTATTTTCTTATGCTGATGTTCATGATGGTCATAGGTTGCGGCGACGGGGCGGATGATTTTAAATTACCGAAATATCATGATGCCGATGCGGACAAATGCACCATTTCAGGCAGAGTTACCTATAAAGGTGTCGGGCGTGCGGGTATTACCGTTCTCCTGTCGGGGTACAGTAACGCTACTGTAGCTACAGATGAAAATGGAGAATACCGATTTGACGACGTCGATGGCGACCAGGCCTATGTTGTCAGCCCGAGCAGCGGAACGCTGATTTTTACACCCGAAAGCATAGGCGTGGAACCGGACGGATCAAATGTTGACGGTGTGGATTTCGATGCGATGGATTGCTGCGGTGACGATACATCCGAGGAAGAGGAAACGGAAGAAATCTGATCAACCACGGCAATTGGTGGATCATGCCCTCGCTTAGTATCGGCGGTTTGCAGGACATCGGAATGTCTTTACTTAAAATCATAAATATCACGGTATAAGTCTCGATGCGCTGCCGTAAATGACCGATGTTGTCGCAGGCGTGCTGTTATGGAACTTCAGCAGTTCCGTGAATCGTTTTTGGACTTTCCAGCGGGTATCTGCTTCTTATTTCTGCAAATAATCTGTTGTGTTTTTCCTTGAGCATGGTAAAACTTGTCTGCATCGTTGAACCCATGTACAGAATTCTTCCGACATCGTCTCCCAGTCCCAGCGATTCCAGATCGTTCACATGCGTCAGATTGGCCGCAAGAATATCCGTGTCGGGATCATAGGGCGGCAGCGTTTTAAAAATGTCGCCCCGATACCTTATCCCGAATTTCGACAGACAGGCGATGCTCCTGACATAATGTTCATTCCTCATTTTTGCTATGGCCTCCTTAAGACGGCAGGCAATCCGATAGACGGACATCCGGTTGATCTCCGCTCGGGAAAAGCCGATAACGGTGGAGAAAACCGCGTTGCCGATGTACAGCGGATCAACATCGGGATGAATATATCGCAGATTGATGGGGATTCTCAATCTGATCTGATCCGTACCGGGCATGATGCTGTTGTGATACTTTTTCAATAAAACGGCATTGATGATTTGATTATTGGACAGGCGATAATTCTCATTTTCGGACGTTGCGCCGTTTTTCATTTTCGCAAGCCGCTCATCTGAAAAGTATTCACGTCTGTGGTACCGCGTCGTCTCTTGTGAATTTTCGGCCCGCTTGCGGATTGTTTCATGCAAGTCGGAGACCGGCGGGGCGAAAACCGAATCAAAGGTGTCGAAGTCAACAGGGTTCCCCGAAAATAATCGTTGCGTCGACGGTTTGGAAAAACTGTTGCCGTAGTGAATGCACCCCCAGGCATAAAGAAAAAGCATCAGTGAAACAGCATCGCCAATGGCGTGAGAACAACTGATCCCGCCCAGCAATCCGTCTCTTACCGGGATAATGGTGACGGCAAACAAAGGTTCTCCCGGTAATGTTTTGACATGTCGCATCATGTGTCGGACATCATCGATCGAAATGTGAGCCGCATCCGCATCCAGCCGCGGTAAAACCATATATTGAAAACCGTCCGTACAGTACAGAAGCGCAAACCTGTTCTCATCAATCATGATCAGGCGGCTGGAAAACAGATTGTAATGTCTGATGGTTTCAAGAAAACTTTCTCTTGCCGCCGGAAGAGATGTTTTTTTCTTGTAAAGAACCAGACATTCGATTGGGGGACTGCCCGGATAATCTGCATTTTCGAAAAAAGACAAGGGCAGTATATCGATACCGTAATGGTCTTTCGGGGAAAACGTTGTGGATGAAATATATCTTATCATGACTTGGATGCCGGTGAAAAGCCTTGGATGACGGGTAACGAATGCTGTCAATCGCTGCAGATTCGGTCCCTGCCGTTTTGTTTGGCCTGATACATGAACTGGTCGACACGATGAACGAAACTTTTCATCTCTTCTTTCGGTATATATTGCGAGGCACCGATACTCATCGACACGAAAATTTCTTTTCCCGGCACGGGGGTAAAGACCTCTTTCCTGAATTCATTTTGGATCCTCTGGGCCGTACTCACGGCATCCTCTTTTGTTGTCATGGGCAGAATAATTGTAAATTCCTCGCCGCCGTAACGGTACGCCGAATCCGAATCGCGCAAGCATTTTTTGACGACCTGACCGAGTCGGGATAGAACATTATCACCCTCCACATGACCGTAGGTGTCGTTAAATGTCTTGAAGTGATCAAGATCCAGAAGCAGGAGCGACAATGGATGACCGTAGCGGGTTGACCGTTCCATTTCCTTTCCCAGTTCGGCGTGAAAATGTCTGGAATTAAAAACCTGTGTCAGGTCGTCAAGGATGCTCAACTCCAGATATCGCTGTTCGCTTCTCTGCAGAGCTTCCTCTGCCAGTTTGCGTTCGGTGATATCCCGGTAATTGATAATAATCGCTTCCACGACATGATCTTTGACGAGATTGCTTCCCACGGCTTCCAATGTGCGATACGTGCCGTTTTTGTGACGCAGATGCATTTCGCCGTGAATCGGCGGGGAATCGGGTTGGGTGGCCAAGGTCGTAAACGATTGGATTAAAAATTCCAGGTCATCCGGATGAACAAGTTCGAATCCTCTGCGTCCGATTCTTTCTTCTGTCTTATATCCCAGTACCCGTTCAATGGCCGGGTTGACATACGTGATCAGTCCTTCCAGATTGACCAGCGCAATGATGTCGGCAGAGTGCTCCACAAAATTCCGGAATCGCCGTTCTTCAAACTGTAATTTTTCCTCCATTGCCTTGCGTTCGGAAATATCCCGGGCGATGCCGATGATTCCAACGGCCTCGCCGTTTTTATCCCTTAGAAAGGTCAGGGTGGCTTCCATCCATTTCTTTGATCGATCCTTGAAGATATGCTGATATTCCAGCGTTCGCGACCGTTTTAAATCCCGTCCCGACTGCCTGTCCAGCACCAGCTCTTCCTTCAGAACTTCGGCAAAACGGAAATAAGTTTCCGGTTCGACCATGTTGGAAATGTTCATCCGGGCGATTTCGTCCTCGTTATACCCTGAAAGACGGTAGCCGGAAGGACTGAGGTAGGTGTATCTCAGGTTCATATCCATGGTAAAAATGATGTCGGTTACGTTGTCGGCAAGCAGGCGATAACGTTGCTCGCTTGCGATCAGCAATTCCTCCGCAAACTTGCGCTCTGTAATATCTCTGATGACACCCACGGAGTATTCTCTGCCTTCGAGGGAGATAAGCGATCCGCTGATATCGGCATATAAGATGGTTTGATTTTTTTTCAGGAGAGGGATGTTTCTGGCAATCGATAATTCATGATGATTGATCTTTTTATAGATGTTTAAAATATCTTTTTGCGATTCTTTCGGATGCAGATCGGATATTTTCAGCTTAAGAAATTCTTCCTGAGTATAGCCCAGCATCTGGCAAAGTGTTGCATTGGCGGCAACGAAAGTCCCCTGTCGGGTATCCAACATGGTAATCCCGTCAGAAGCAGAATCAAAGATGGTTCTGAATTTCAGTTCCATTTCTTTCGTCTGGGCAAGGGAATGCGTTACCTTCTTTTTCAGTCGGGTGATGTATCCGCCCATAAAGGAAAACCAGGGAAGAACCAGTGCCAGAACGATCAGCCCTAAAATTTCGTTTTCGATGTTCAGAGATTCGGGGTGGTTTTTGTAGAGAAGAAACAGAACCAAAGCGTAATTCAACACGGCAAAGACGGATAAATAAAAAAACTGGCGCAAATTCAACTTGAAAAGTCCGAAAACAAAAACGACTAGATAGACAATAAGAACAGCGCCCCGGGCTTCATCGGTATAATACAAAATAACCATTGCCCAGAACGTGGCGATGATCATCTGAAACAGTGTCAGGCTCGGGTCGTCAAATCGTTTATTGAAGCCGGATCGGATTGCGGCATAAATCAGAATATTGCATAAAAGAATACCCAGGAAACAAATAAAAAGAACATGAAACGATACCGGTGCAATGCCCAGCAGATAGGTGATCAGCGCAATCGTCAACCACACGGAATAAGAAGCAAAGGCCATAAGAAATCGTTTGATTCTTACAGACTGG
>Ga0209604_1003006_pt1 | contig 11861 bp, 10 predicted proteins | sample AD_UKC097_MetaG_FD_184405 | JGI IMG/M metagenome (GOLD analysis project Ga0209604, IMG submission 184405) | Active sludge microbial communities of municipal wastewater-treating anaerobic digesters from USA - AD_UKC097_MetaG (SPAdes) (version 2) | ecosystem: Engineered > Bioreactor > Anaerobic >... | reverse complement strand
GCCGTAGATGTCCACAGGAAACATGCCCAGTTCATCGGCAATGAGGTCCACGGCCTCTTTCGGCACATAACCGTATTCCCTCTGCACCGCCTGCAGCAGGGGGATCAGCGCGCCGGGCTGATCGCGGAAGGCATTGATGATTTTCATCACGTCTTCGCGCTTCACCGCGGATACAGATGTTGAAATCTCTTTATTCATCGCAAAGTTTCATGCGCACGCTCCATCAGGGAACGGCGGGCGACAATATGACATAAGTGGGCAAACCAAGCACACCAAAATATTCCAGAACTTCCCTGGTCAGCGGATCGGACGGATTCTCGGCGGCATATTTTATGAAAACATAGTCCGCGAGGGCCGCTTGCACCGCAGGGTCTTTGAGGGTGGTTTTGTCCATCGCAAGACAGTTCTTGCACCAGCTTGCATAGAAATCAATCAGGACCGGCCTCCCCTCCGCGGCAGCGCGGATGAGTCCGTCTGCCAGTTCCACGTTGGCCTGTGAAGCCGGAACAATTTCCCCGTGACCGCCGGCTGCCTCATCGAGCCCCGTAATCCCGAACTGCGTCCACGCCAGGTGCGCGTAATACAGCGCCAGCAGCAGAATCAGCGCTCCAAAGCCGTTGCGGAGCCAGACCATCCATTTGCCGGGTTTCGGGAGGAAAGAGAGTCCCATGCCGGCAAACGGCCACGGCAGCGCCATTCCCGCCCCCAGCAGAAACGGAAGCAGGATGCCGCTGCGGACACCCGACGCATACAGTTTGGCCGAAAGGACCAGAACCGATATGACCACGGGCGCCACGCAGGCTCCGGCCAGCAGCGCCGACACCGCACCCATGGTCAGTGCCAGCCAAAACGGGTTCCTGTTGTTCTGCACGGGGCCGCCCTGAAAGCGTGAAAAGTCTATGTGAATAACATCGAACATTCCCAGAGCCAGCAGCACGAAAACAAGCGCGATCCCAAGATTGAACCACGGGAAGGCATTCAGTGAACCGAATGTTGAGCCCGTCAGCACCACGAATGCGCCCAGCATTCCATAGGTCAGGGCAATGGCTGTGCCGTAGGCTGCGCCCAGCAGGAATCCGTTTCTTCGACTCCCGGCGCGGGCGCCCGCGCCAATGACCGCCAGATTCACCGGGATCATGGGGAGCACACAGGGAGTCAGATTGAGGGCGAGGCCGCCCAGCAGAATCAGCGCAAGAATCCATATCATGCCACGATCCTCCAGCGAGAATCGTTCTCGCGGAGCGGATTCCAGAAACTTCAGGAACGCATCGGTCTTCATGTATCCGGAATCGCCGGCGCGCACCTGAAATCCTTTGATTTCGTTCCGCCATGCGGATTCGCCGGCGGAGGAAGCGGATGCTCGTTCAGTTGAAAACCCGTCAGCGAAAATGAACGGGCGCGCCTCGGGAAAGAAACAGACCTCGTTGTTGCACCCCTGAAATTTCACCGTGACGGATTGCAGGCCGGCACCGTCATAAAAAAACTCTGCGGTCCCCATATAGACATCTTTTATCTCGTTCAGAAAAGGATCATGGTGCCGAATGGCGGAGGGCCCGGCGCGGGGTTCCAACCGGGTTCCAGCGGCATCCTCGACAGAAAACTGATCAGCATAGAACCAGTGTCCATCCGGGGCCGCCAGCTGAACCCGCAGGACGTCTCCCTCCAGACGGGCATCCGCCTGAAATGGAGAACTGGCCCGCGCATGCATCGCAAGGAGAGCTGAAAGGCTTATGATGAAAAGCGGCCGGCGCATGAATGGGACTCTCCCGTGATTTACTCCGCCAGCGCCCCTTCAATTTTGGAACGCAGCTCTTCTTCGGGAACAAGCCCGATGAAGGTCTCGATGATGCTGCCGTCTTTCCCAAGCAGGAATTTAGTGGGCACGGCGCGAATGCCGCCGTAGGCGGCCTGGACATCAGGGCCGGCCAGTCCAACCGGATAGGTCAGGCTGAATTTCGCGACATCCGCCTGAACCTTTTCCCGGCTGCCCTGATCCACCGTCATCCCGATGAGAACAAAATCGCGGTCCTTGAGATCGGCATAAAGCTTCATCAGGGCCGGAAGCTCATAACGGCAGGGAGGACACCAAGTGGCCCAGAAGTCCAGCAGCACAACCTTCCCTTTGTGTGATGCCAGCGCAATGGTGCCTCCATCGACAGACAGAGAGGGAATGTCAAAGTCCCTGGACGCTGCCGGGGCCGGGGCCGGCGCCGCGGCGTCCGGAGCCTCCGGGGCAGGAGTTTCAGGCGCCACGGGAGGGCGACAGCCGGAGAGAAACACCACTGACATCACAATCAACGCCCACATAAACAAGTTCTTCATACAACATCCTTTCTCGCGCTATTTGGGTAACTTTACCCCACGCGGAAGCAGTTTCAATGCGAAAGCTCATATTTACGTGTTTTTGCTTGCCTCAGTGCAGGTGGCGGGTAGTATATACCTGCATAAAGATGGAGTTGCTGGGAAGACAAGGAAACAGCTACAGGAAATTTTATGGACACCAACAGATGGGCACCACCAAAGCGGCCGCTGCTTCTTGAACTGCTTGCTCTTGTGTTTGTGGTGCTGGCCATAGCCATCCCCACCTATCTGCAGAACGAGAGCACTCCTTCTCTTCCGGCGCAGGACACCATCGCCGCCCAAATGCAGAGCACCCGCGAGGTCGGGGGCATTGACCGCGACGAATGGAGGGAAACCTCCGGGAGTCTTTTCTGGGGTATCGGAATTCTGGGCCTCTATATTGTCCACCTCTATATCGCCAACTCAAGCAATGACCGGATATCCACTTCGGTGGCGCACTTTCTCTCGCCTCTTGTTTTTGCGATGATTACCTATTATCGCCTGTATTCGCTGAAGGAATCCTCGATTGAAGTGGTCAGCGGATCTCCGCTGGAAATTCTTAAATGGGCCATTGGGGTTTTTCTGATCACACTTCTGCTGGCGCGGTTGCGGATGGTCGGCTATCGCAAGCAGTTTTCCGATATCACCTGGGACATGAGCACTCCCGCGCTCTACGACAAGACATTCTTTGAACTGATGGTTTACATCTATCCCCTGCTCTATCCCCCGCGCCGCTATCATCTCTGTCCTCAGGGAATACTGATCGAAGGCTGGTTCTACATTATGCCCATCCCCTTTGATGTAATCCACTCTGTGGACGCCATGAAATCTGCCAGCTTTCTGAGCACGGGCACTTTTCTGGCCGCGTCCACAAAGACGCTGACCCGGGTGCAGATGAATGATCAGCGGGTTCCCGTGTACATCTCGCCGGAAGACAAGACCGGCCTGCTGAAATACTGCGCAAACCGGCTGGCACCCCTCACTCCAGATGCGCGCACCCCGATTGTCTGAATCACGCAGCGTCCGCATGCGTGAATCTGCTGCTCATATCGCGCGCACATTGCAGGCCCATGGATATACCGCCTACTTTGCCGGCGGCTGTGTGCGCGATTTGCTGCTGGGGCGCGAACCAAAGGATTATGATATAGCCACAGATGCAGCTCCGGAAACGGTTCAGTCCCTCTTCACACACACGGAGGCCGTTGGGCGCGCATTTGGAGTAATTCTGGTAAAACAGGAAACCTTCTGCTTCGAAGTAGCCACTTTCCGGACAGACATCTCCTACAGCGACGGGAGGCGTCCGGATGCCGTTCAGTTCTGCGGCCCCGAAGAAGACGCCCGGCGCAGGGATTTCGGAGTTAATGCGCTCTTTTATGATCCCTCCACAGAACAGGTCATAGACTATGTGAACGGGCGTGAAGATCTGAAGAATAAAACAATTCGCGCGGTCGGAAATCCTTCGGAACGCTTTGCCGAGGATCATCTGCGCATGCTGCGGGCCGCAAGGTTTGCTTCCGTGCTCGATTTCACAGTGGAAGAACAAACGGCCAATGCCATAAGGAACCATGCCGGACTCCTTGATCGCATCAGTGTGGAAAGAGTTCAGGCCGAGATCGCGCGCATTTTTGAAGAGGCCCCAAAGCCGGGTGCTGCCCTGCAACTGCTCAGGAATCTGGAACTGCTGAAGCATATCTTTCCGGAACTTCCCTCGCTGAATACAGAAGTTGTCCTGAATGAGACTGCCGACAGGCTGAACCGCATGCGCATCCGCACCGCATCCATGGGTTATGCTGTGGTTTTTTTCTCGGCCGCGGACGCGGACACGGCAGAGAAAGCCATGAAGCGTCTGCGCTGCAGCACAGAAATCGTGAACATTGTGTGCGACGCCGTCCGGGTGCAGCCGGACATGCAGAATTTCTCAGCCAAACCGGAAAGCGAAAAACGCCTGATGCTTTCCGCACGCGGATTCCCCATCCAGATGGAACTGTTCCGCTTAAGCCACCCTCAGGATGCGCAGGCATTTCAGGCGCTCAATCTGTATGCCGCTGAATATACTGATCGGCCACTGCCCGCTCACTGGGTGCGCGGCGGGGATCTGCTGAAACACGGCGTGTCTCGGGGTCCCGCAATGAAAATCCTTCTGGACAAAGCCTACCGCGCACAACTGGATGGATGCTTTGCCGACAAGGAGGAACTGCTCAACTGGCTGCTGACGTCAGATGGCGGCCGGTGCGGCGTCGGAACGACGGAGAAGGACTGACAGCCCCATCAGGAAGCAGTAGGCCATCAATATTTCGCTGTCGCCGAAGTTGTATTCCACCATGCCGTTCACAAGCAGTCCCGCAAGTGCGGCCAGGCCGCCCAGCGCGACCCACCGCTCCTTCACTTCGGGGTTGCGAACAAGGCGGCCACAGGTCACCAGAGCGGTCCCCATCCACAGAATCCATACAGCCAGACCCTGCCAGCCCAGTTCCAGAATTATTTGAAGGGCGTTGTTGTGGACATGAGTCAGTTTGGGCTGCACATAGGCTGTATGAGGAGTGAAATCCTCGTTGCGGGTCGCGCCGTATCCCATGCCCAGAGGATGTTCCCGGATCAGAGCGGGAGCCACTTCGGTCCAGAGAGCCATGCGACCGCCCTGTCCCGTCCTGAACTCGTCCTTCAGTCCTGCGAGCCGCTGCTGCACCTGCGGGACAAACACAAGAGAGCCGGCCACCAGCGCGGCGGCGGCCAGCGCCTTCCATCTGCGCGTCAGCAGCACCAGGAGCAGAAGCGCGATGAAAAAGGAAATCCAAACGCCGCGCTTGAAATGAATGATCAGGCCTGCCGCATTGAGCACCAGCGCAGCCCAGCAAATCCGGTTTTTCCCTCGCACTTCGCCGAACATGAAAAACGCGGCAAGCAGAATCAGCGACACCAGATACAGCTGCGGATCGCGCATGTTTCCGGTATCGTACAGATTGACTCCGCGGACGCACACAAGAATCGGGACCCGCGCCAGATCCCACACCGCCTGCACACTTGATCCGGAAACAAACATCCATACGGCCAGACGGATGCCCCGGCGGTCCGGGCACAGCAGCAGACCCGTCATAAACAATCCCAGATAATAGATGATCCTGTGAAACTTGTGAGCCGTAACAGAGGGCCTGACACTCCAGAAATAAGACAGAATGATCATCAGACCGAACAACAGCACCGGCACGAAATAGGAACTTGATTTGATTTCCGCAAGCCGATGTTCCCGCAGCAGAAAAAACATTCCGGCCGCCACCGCTGTGAAAAGCAGCACCTGGGCGGGGGAAATGGCAACAGGAATGAAGAAGATATGAAGCAGAATAAGGGCTTGCAGCCACCCCTCTCCGGATAGTTTTTTGAACTTCATATTCATAGGCTTACGGTTTATCCGCCCCATCCCCCCCGGAGCAAGGATAATTCGCCTGAAGATAGGCCAGAACCGCATCGCGCATGCGGAGCCCGGTTTCCTCAATGCGCGAGGACGGTTCTTCTGAAAGCGCGCGCAAATGCGGTCTGCGGCCGCAGGATGAGGCCAGGGTGACATCCGCAGCAGCGACGCGCAGCAGTTTCCGGGGATGAATAAAAGCGCCATCCGCCATGCGAAGCTGCTCAATGCGGGCTCCAGCCTCACGGTCATCGTACTGCTCCCAGGAGAGACCGTTCACAATCAGACGCGAGGACTCTCTGCCAAGGGCGGCTTCCTGCTCGAGGATTTCATCCATCTGCGAAGCGGTGACGGAAATCACGGCGATTTCGCGCTCGTGGGGAACCATATCCCATACCTCTTCCATTGTCAGTTTGCCCGCAGACAACGTCCGTCGGGAGACATCCTCCAGCATCGCTGCATCCGCGCCGCATGCTGACATGACTGCGGCCGCCACAAGAGATGATCCGGCAAGCGGGGTGGAAAGACAGCCGGCCGTTTTCCGGCTCTCTTCCTGCGCCTTCTTTAAAACCCGCGCCAGTTTTTTCTGAAGAACCTGATCGGGGCGAATGGATGGCGTTACAGGGTGCGCCAGGCCTGACGATGACGTGATGGTTCGGCTCACATTGTCATATACAATGTCCACCATGCCGACATGATGCGCCCCGCTGCCCGCCTGGGCATAGACGGTGCTGTCGGAAAGTCTGCGGTATTCGGGCCGGTAGCGGCGGCCGCCGAGGATGACATCAATTTCGGGGAAGCGGCGCACGATGGCGTTGATTTCGCTTCCCGGCCCGTCGTAATCCTGCCATGCCTGGTGCGTGGCCAGGATCACCACATCCGGGTCCATCTGGCGCACCAACGGCATGATATCCGCCAGCGCGGACACGGAGTCTTTGACCTGCAGACCGTCAAGCTTGTCAGGAAGGTGACACCCGGCCAGCACAGGACAAGCCAGGCCAACAACAACCACCCGAATACCGTCAATTTCCTTCACAAGAAAAGGCCGCATGAAGCCCGGAGGGTGGATGTTGGCCGCCAGGACGGGAACAGAGGATGTTTCAAAAAGGCCCTTATACCCCCGAATTCCAGAATCAAAATCACTTCGTCCGGGAACACAGGCGTCGTATTCCATTTCCTCCATCGCATCGCGAACGGTGGCGCCGCCGGTGATCGCACTCACGAAACTCCCATGCACGGCGTCTCCGCAGTCCAGCAGGAGGACATTCCTCCGCTGTGCGCGGATAGCGCGGGTCAGGGCGGCACACTGCAGGAGCCCTCCTGAAGAATCTGCCGAGACCAGCCGGCCGTTAACATCCGAGGTAAAAAGAATCGTCAGCGGGATTTGCCGGGCGTGAACAGCCAGCGGCAGCAGAACACATATCCATGCGACTTGCAGACGTTTTCTCATTCTTCCGTCTTCCCCGCACATGAGCCGTACACAGAGTCATCAGGCGCTTCGGCGGCGACCGGCCTTCAGTTCCGGCGTCTCGAAGTGCTGGGCAATGCTCGCCCGGGATATCCGGCATTTCTTTCCGGCGCTCTTTTTCACAGGAGCTTCGTACATCACATCCAGCATCACATGCTCAAGGATGGAGCGAAGCGCGCGCGCGCCGGTACCCTTCTGTTTCGCCATTCGGGCCAGTTCATTCAGCGCGGATGATGTAAAGGTCAGGTCAATTCCCTCCATGGCCAGCAGCTGCTGATACTGCTTTGTCATGGCGTTTCTGGGTTCGGTGAGAATACGCACAAGGTCTGCTTCAGTCAGCGCTTCAAGCGTGGAAACGACCGGCATGCGCCCGATGAATTCAGGAATGAGTCCATACCGGATCAGGTCTTCCGGCTCAACCTTCGGCCTTGCTTTCTTTTCGGCCTCGCCGCGGAACCCCAGCGCACCCTTGCCGGCCCGGCGCTGGATGATTTCATCAAGTCCCGTGAACGCGCCGCCGCAGATGAACAGGATGTTGGTGGTGTCCATCGAAATATATTCCTGTTCAGGATGCTTGCGGCCTCCCTTGGGCGGGATATTGGCGACCGTGCCCTCCAGAATTTTCAGCAGCGCCTGCTGAACACCCTCGCCGGACACGTCGCGCGTTATTGAAACGTTCTCCATGCGGCGGCCGATCTTGTCAATCTCGTCCACATATACGATACCCCGCTGGGCGCGGGCCAGATCATAATCCGCGGCCTGCAGCAAACGCAGAAGAATATTTTCAACATCTTCTCCCACATAACCCGCCTCTGTCAGGGAAGTGGCATCGGAAATGCTGAACGGCACATCCAGAATCCGGGCCAGCGTTTTGGCCATCAGGGTCTTTCCGCTTCCGGTCGGACCAATCAGCAGGATATTGCTCTTTTCGATCTCCACCCCCGCACCGGACTCTGCATGAAGCAGTTTGTGCTGGTAGTTGACGCGCTTGTAGTGATTGTGCACAGCGACAGACAGCACTTTCTTGGCCTGCTGCTGTCCGACGATATATTCATCCAGGGCGGCCTTGATCTCATGGGGCGCAGGCACCTTGAGATCCTCAAGCGGCGGGGCCGGCTTCTTCCCGGCATGCGGAGGACGGCACATTTCCGCCGCCTGGGCGGCGCAGCTGTCGCAGATGAACACTCCCGGGCCGGCAATCAGCTGTCCGACCTCACGCTGAGCGCGGCCGCAGAAAGAACATCGATTCACGGGACCTTTTCCTGTCATGACAACGGCTGCTTCCCGGCATCTCCCTTGCGGCTGACAATCACTTCATCCACGAGCCCGTATTTGCGCGCGTCATCAGCCGACATGAAAAAATCGCGATCGGTGTCGGTTTCGATGGTCTTGAGCGTTTTGCCCGTGTGCTTGACCAGCAGACTGTTCAGCATTTCACGCAATCGCAGAATCTCTTTGGCCTGGATGCTGATATCGGAGGCGGCGCCCTGCACCCCGCCCCAGGGCTGATGGATCATGATGCGTGCATTTGGAAGCGCAAAGCGCTTGCCTTTGGTTCCTGCAGCCAGCAGCACCGCCCCCATACTGGCGGCCTGTCCCACACAATACGTTGTCACATCGCATTTCAGGAACTGCATGGTGTCATAGATGGCCAGCCCCGCCGTTACCGATCCACCGGGGCTGTTGATGTAGAGATGAACGTCTTTTTCAGAATCCTCGCTTTGCAGAAAAAGCATCTGTGCGACAATCAGATTGCTGACATCATCGTCGATCGGCGTGCCGATAAAGATAATGCGTTCTTTCAGCAGTCGCGAATAAATGTCAAAGGCGCGCTCCCCCCGGCTGGTCTGCTCAACCACCATCGGGACAAGTGTCTGGTTTGCTGATTTCATCGCTGCTTCTCCGTTATCCCTGGACATCCGCCTCGGCCAGCACAAAATCCAGCGCGCGGCCCACGCGAATATCGTCTATGATTCGTTCTTTTCTGTTCTTCCCCTCGATGTCCTTCAGGAGCTTCTCGGGGTCCATGCCGTAGCTCATCGCGGCGCGCGCCACATGATTCCGATAGTCCGCATCGGATACTTCCATGTTTTCCGCCGTCGCAATTTTATGCAGGATATACCGCAGCTTCACCTTGTCCTTGGCCGAGCGCGAGGCGGCCTCAAAGATTTCATCCTTCTTCTCCATCAGGGCTTCATCCGTGACGCCCCTTTGCGCAGAACTCCGGACTATATCGCTGATCGCGCTGCTGGTTTCCTCATTGACGACCGATTCCGGGAGGTCGAAGGAAACGGCATCCATCAGGGTCTTCATGATTTCGTTCTTCCTGCGGCTGATTTCCTCCTGCTCCTTGTGCTGCTGCAGATCGGTCCGTATGTCTTCCCGCAGGGCTTCTTCCGAAGCTGCTCCGAGGCGCTTGAGAAACTCTTCATTGATCTCCGCCATTTTCATCTGGCGCATCCCCTTTATGGTGACGCGGTATTCCGCCTTCTGTCCGGCGATCGCTTTTTCCGGAAAATCAGTGCCAAATTCCACCGGGATACTGGCCGCATCACCAACCGCTGACCCAATCACCGCCTCGCCAAGGCCCGGAATAAAGGCATGTTCATCGGCATACAGCCAGGCGCCTTCCGCGCGGCCGAGGCGCAGCGCACCCGGAGCGACTTCCTCGATCTTTTTTCCGCCGAAGGATGCCTCATAATCCATCTGGACCAGATCTCCCCGGGCAATGGTTCCCTCTGATTTCTCCTCAAGAGTGCCAAACCGCTGGCGCAGTTCCGTCAGCGCCTGCTGCACCTCATCGTCCGTCACGCTCACTTCCTTTGCCTGGAGCTTGATCTTCCGGTATTCCGGGAGATCGAACACGGGGGGAATATCCAGCATCACTGTGAAAGCCATGTCCTGATTACGCCCGAAGCTCACATCACGCACTTCCAGAACGGAAACGACATCCATCTTCTCCTGCTGAATGGCTTCGTGATAACCGACACCAATGAGCCGCTCTTTCAGCTCTTCCAGAATATCCTTTGCAAAACGCTTCTCGACCAGATTGACAGGAGCCTTGCCGGGCCGGAATCCGGGAATCTTGGCCTGGTTCTTGTATGCGGCGAGCATTTTGCCGTACTCGCTCTCAACCCGGTCCGCCGGGAAGGAAATACGCAATTCCCTGCGGCAGGGGCCGGCTTCTTTCACTTCAACTTGCATCTGCTGTGTCTCCTTCATCTGTAAATTGCTGGTGAATACGATAATTCATAGCAGTAGAGACAGTCAACGACGGAAATGCCCCGACGGGCAGCAGAGACCCGCAGTCATATGCGGCCGGTCCATTTTGGGCTGGCGGCACCCCGCCGCGCCTGTTAGCTTCACGTTCAACGATTATGAATTATATGCCCGCAGACCACCAATTTTGACCATGCCGAATTTTCACATTAGACCAGAGCTGCAACCCCTGTTCCCGCTCGGCAGGCAGATGGATCACTGGCTGAACAGCGATTCTGCAGGAATACTCCTCGCCAGAGGCCCCGCTGGGAGGGAATTGCGAATAATTGAAGCCGGAGAACAGGTCTTTTTCCTGAAACGAACCGGGCGCGAAACCCTGTGGAGGCACCTGGTCATGCTCTTTCGCGGGCACCGGCCAAAATCCGGAGCTTTGCGCGAAGTGCAAATGCTGCACCTTTTAAAGTCCTCCGGATTTGAAACCATGGAGCCCGTGGCATGGGGAGAACAGAGACTGGGACTTCTCACTGTCCGTGGATTTGTGCTTGTGCGGAAGGTGCCTGGAAAAGAACTGGCCGGTCTCTTTGATGAATCCGAGGGCCACATGCAGTTCAGGCTCGTCAGGGAAATGGGACACCTGGTGGGACGTCTTCATGCACGGGGTTTCTTCCACCCGGTTCGCCTTAAAGATTTGATAGCAACAAATGACGGGCTGGTTCTTATCGACCGTGAAACCTCCAAACCCTGGAAATCACGGTTCTTTGAGTGGCGGTGCCGCAGTTCGCTTATCCGCGCCCTGCGCCGGATGCTTCGCGACGGTCACCCGATCGGACCGGGGAGTGTCTGCGCCTTCCTTCTGGGATATCGGGACGGCATGTCCGAATTCAGGCAGGTTAGGCCCCGTGAACTGGCCTCGAAAATCTGCGCCGACCTCAGAAAGACAAAACGAAAGCCCTTTAATCAAGCGGTTTCATACCGATGACTTTCCGGCATGAATATTTCGGGCACCGCCCGGCTTTTTTAAAACCAATCATCAAACCCGGCCCTGCATTCCTTTTTTTCTCCTGATGAACGCCGGAAAATGCTTATGATGCCGGCATGAACTGCAAAAGGAGAGTTTTCAGTCTGGCGCTCGTTCTCTGTGCGGCCTGCGCCGTGCAGGGCGGATGGATTGAAGACCGCGACGGCAAGACCGTCATCCATGTGAAGCTGTTCGACCTCCCCGACCCCAGCCGCACCGACACATCCACGCGCGCAGACGCCGCCGCAGTGAAGGAGTTTGTGCGTCGTTTCCCAGAAATCTTTGCGGAACGCTGCCGCGAAAAATATCAGGCGAATCCGGAGAAATACGGACGGCACAACTGGGACCATGTCGAAATCGAACTGCACCGTTTTTCCGGCATCCAGGTCGAGGGTGTCGGGAGCGAACTGCTG
>Ga0209604_1003004_pt1 | contig 11863 bp, 10 predicted proteins | sample AD_UKC097_MetaG_FD_184405 | JGI IMG/M metagenome (GOLD analysis project Ga0209604, IMG submission 184405) | Active sludge microbial communities of municipal wastewater-treating anaerobic digesters from USA - AD_UKC097_MetaG (SPAdes) (version 2) | ecosystem: Engineered > Bioreactor > Anaerobic >... | reverse complement strand
TTCGGCCACCGGGTTTACAAAAACTACGATCCCCGCGCGCGGATTCTGAAACAATACTGCGAAACCATTTTCCAGAAGCACAATTACCAGGACCCGCTGATCAATATCGCCATGGAGCTGGAAGAGGCGGCCCTGAAGGATGATTTCTTCATTCAGCGCAAGCTGTATCCCAATGTCGATTTTTACAGCGGCATCCTGTACCGGATGATCGGCATTCCCACCAACATGTTCACGGTCATGTTTGCCATCGGCCGACTGCCGGGCATGATCGCGCAGTGGAAGGAGATGCACGATACCGTCCCGCTGAAAATCGGCCGACCGCGGCAGATTTATACCGGCAGCAATCTGCGGCACTACATTCCAATCGATGAGCGCGGATAGCGAGAGCCGCGAAAAAAACCGGCGGGGGAATTTTTTTCTTGACTTTTACACGCCGTTTGCCTATATGCGGCGCAAAGGGGAATGATACCAATGATGAAAACGCGGTTCAACGTTCAGACAGTCGGTTTTTTCTTTTTTAGCTTTATCGGCGACAGGATCTGCCTGGACGTATCATGACCTCGCATGAAGAGGAATGAACCGTGGGCGGATGAAAATTTGCCCACGGTTTTTTTTTACTTGAACATCGTAAAATCAAACACAGGGGGAAGGGATCATGAAAACATGCGGCAGGATTTTACTCGCGCTTTGCATTTTAGCGCTCGCGACCACGGCGGGGCAGGCCGTCGCCCAGACAAAAACCATCAAGGTCGGGGCGGCCATCAACCTGACGGGGCCGGCGTCCAGTTGGGGACAGTTTCATGAAAAAGGGCAGCGGGATTATTTCCGCTACGTTAACGAGGTGAAGGGCGGCGTGGCCGGTCATAAAATTGACATGATTACCGTGGACACCGCCTACAAGGTGCCCGAGGCGCAGGCCGCCGTTCAAAAATTCGTACTGCAGGACAAAGTGGATATGATCGCCACGTGGGGGGCGGGCGAAGGCCTGGCCGCGAAGCCCATTGTTCAGAAATACAAGGTGCCGACGATCAACTATTCCACCAGCTGGGAAATTCTGGAAAAACCCATCGACTACATGTACCTGCCGTTCGGCAGTTATAAAATGGATTGCCGGGCGGTCCTCGAATATATCAAAACCATCCACACGGGCAAGGAAGCGCCGAAAGTCGGCCTGTTGACCTACAACAACGCCTACGGACGATCGATTCATGCGCCCAGCAGGGAATACGCGGCACAGCTGGGCGTTGACCTGGTGGCCATCGAGGAATTTCCGCCCAGAACCGTGGATCTCAACACGGAGCTGCTCCGCCTGCAGAAAAAAGGCGCCCGGTACATTTTCATTCAGATGCTGCCGTCAACCATCATCACCGCCTTCAAAAGCGCGGATCGCATTAAATACAATCCGCTGTTTCTGGGAACCTGGACCTCCACCGATCCGGACTTCTTCAAGATGGGCAAGGGGTTGATTCGCGACCGCCTGGTCATGCAGTTCCCCGGAGGTCTGCCCTCGGATAAATCCAAAGGCATGGACGTGATGAAGGAATTGTGGAAGCGCTACAAAACGGTCAGGAGTTTTGATGCGTCCTACTGGGAGGGCGTCGTGGTCGGCATGATCATGGAAAGGGCGTTTCTGCGGGCCTACGAAAAATCGAAGGCGATCAATCCCGGGACCATCAACGCCGCGCTGGAATCCATGAAAAATGAAGATTTCGGCGGACTGGTTCCGGCGGTAAGCTTCTCGAAAGACAACCATGAGGGATCCTTCACCGCGCGCATGGTCAAGGTGATGGAAAACGGGACGTATATTCCCTTGACAAATTTCTACGTTCCGGGAAAAGACAAAATCAAAGTTCTGAAGAAATAAGGCTTTCGGCGCGGGAAGACCGGTGGATCCGGTCTTCCCGCGCCGAAAACGCGGCGTCAACACCCGCGTCGAGGTGTTCATGAAAGCATTCCGCAGCCGGCCTTCGATAATGATCAACCGGCCCCAGGAGGATAAGAAAGCCGAACTGGAAATCCGCAATCTGCGGTTGAGTTTCGGCGGCGTCGTGGCGGTCCAAGACGTGGACATGACCGTCCACACCGGCGAACTGATGGCGGTGATCGGCCCCAACGGCGCCGGCAAAACCAGCCTGCTCAACTGCATCACCGGCTTCTATCGCCCCCAGCAGGGGCAGATCCTTTTCAACGGGCGGGATATTACGCGTCTGCACACGCACCAGCTCGTCGGCATCGGCATCGGCCGAACGTTTCAAAACATCGAACTGTTTCCCGGCATGACGGTGCTGGCCAACATGACGCTGGCGCGCCATATTCACTGCGGCTACAGCTTTTTGCATTCCTGCCTCTTTACACCGTCCGTCCGCGAAGAAGAAATCCGCCATCGCCGGATTCTCGAGGAAATCATCGACTTTCTGGAGATGCAGTCCATCCGCAAGCAAACCGTCGGCTCTCTGCCGTACGGAATGATGAAGCGCGTGGAACTGGGGCGGGCGCTGGCGCTGGAGCCGCGGCTCCTGATTCTGGATGAACCGTTCGCGGGGATGAATCTGGAAGAAAAAGAGGATATGGTGCGCTTTCTTCTGGAACTGAACGGCCGCTGGGGCCTGACGATGGTGCTGGTGGAGCATGACATGTCCATCGTCATGAGCATCTCCCGGCGCGTTATGGTGCTGAACTTCGGCGAGAAACTGGGGGAGGGCAGCCCCGGGGAAATCAGCGCCAATCCCGAGGTGATTAAAGCGTATCTCGGCGACGCGCAGTCGCTGGAATAAAGAGGGCGAAACGCTTTGGACAAGTCAACCGCACATTCAACAAAACAAAACCGGGTCACGCTGCCAAGGCTTTTGGCTTCCAACGCCGAAAAATACGGCGACGCGAAGACGGCCATCCGTGAAAAAGCCTTCGGCATCTGGCAGAAATACACCTGGAACGACTATTTCCATTATGTCAGGAAAACAGCGGCGGGCTTTGCCTCCCTGAACATGACGCGGGGAGACAATCTGTGCATGGTCGTGAACAATTCCCCCGAATGGCTTTTTTCCGAGCTGGGCGCGCACGCGCTGGGCGCGACATCGCTGAATCTCTTTACTTCCTCCGTCGCCGAGGAACTCGCTTTCTCCATCGGACGCATCCGCTCCCCTCTGGTCGTCGTGCAGGATCAGGAGCAGGCGGACAAGCTTCTGGAAGTCAAAGACAAGCTGCCGCATGTTCAAAACGTCGTGTATGTCGATCCCACCGGCATGACGTCTTATGAAAATGATCCCTGGCTGATCAGCTACGCAACGCTCCTGGAGCGGGGTGAAAAATACCTGGCCGATCATCCGGGGGTTGTAGAGGAGGAAATCGACAAGGGAAGGCCGCAGGACATTGCCGTCATGATTCAAACCTCCGGCACCACCGGTGTGCCGAAAATCGCCATGCTGTCCCATCGCAATCTGGCCGCCATGGCATTTCAGTGGATTGAAGCCGCGGACATTCAGCCGGAAGAAAACTGGATTTCCATGTCGCCGACCGCCTGGATCGTCGATCAGATGTGGGGCATGGGCGTGGCGCTCGCCGGCGCGATGACGATGAATTTTCCGGAAACGCCGGAGACGGTCCTGGAAGATTTTCGGGATATCGGCCCTTCCATGCTCATCACGGCCTCGCGTTTCTGGGAGGACATGGCGTCCCGCATTCGCGTGAAAATATCCGATGCGGGCTGGCTCAAAAGGAAGCTTTTTTACCTGGCAGAGAGAGTGGGCCGAACGGTTGTCGAAAAAAAATTGCGCAAAGAGCGCATCTCCTGGCCCGTCCATGTGTTGTATGGTTTCCTGAAACTGGCTGTTTACAACCCGCTCTTGGACCGCCTGGGCTGCTCCCGTTTTCACAGCGCCTTTACCGGCGGTCACCCGATCAGCCCCGACGTCATCGGATTCTTCCGGGCGATCGGTCTGAATCTGAAGCAGTGCTACGGACTCACGGAATCCTGCGGGATTTTTCAGATTCAGCCGGACGATGAAGTCAAGCTGGAAACGGTCGGCAGGCCGCTGCCGCGCACAAGCGTCAAACTGGCCGAGGATCAGGAAGTGCTGGTCCGGTCGGAGGCCAATTTTTCCGGATACTACAACGACTACCAGTCCACGGAGGCGGCCTTTGAAAACGGCTGGCTGAAGACCGGCGACGCGGGCTACATCGACGACGACGGCCACCTGCTGATTATCGGCCGCAAGGAAGACATTATCCGCAACAAGAGCGGCAACGCCTTCTCGCCCGACTTCATCGAGACCCGGCTCAAGTTCAGCCCCTACATCAAGGAGGCGGTTACCTTCGGCGAAGCGCGTCCCTACATCACCGCCATGATCAACATCGATCTGGGCAACGTCGGCAACTGGGCGGAAGAGCGGATGATTCCCTATACGACTTACATGGATCTGTCCCAGCAGAAGGCCGTGGAAGAGCTGATTTTGAAGGAAGTTCAGGAGGTGAACCGGCAGCTTCCCGACGTAATGAAGATCAAAAAGTTCGTTCTGCTCTACAAGCTGCTGGACGCGGACGACGACGAACTGACACGCACCGGCAAAGTGCGCCGGCGCTTCGTTTACGGCCTGTACATCAAAATCATTGAAGCAATGTACGGCGGACTGAAAAGCGTGCCGGTGACCGGGAAAATCCGCTACCGGGACGGAAGAATCGGCGAGATCGAAACCACCATTAATATTATCGACTTGGATTGAGGGATCGGTTTATGGATTTTTTTCTGCAATTGCTGGTCAACGGCGTCTGTGTCGGACTGCTGTACGGCATTTCCGCCATGGGCTTCGTGATGATTTTCAAGGCATCCAGCGTGCTCAACTTTGCGCACGGCGAACTGCTGGCGATGGGGGCCTTCTTTTTTCTGTCGCTCGCCACCTGGGGGAAAATTCCCGTTGCGGCCGCCTTTGTGCTGACGCTGGCCGGATGCTTTCTGCTGGGTTTTCTGATTGAAAAGTTTTTCTTACGGCCGCTCATCGGCGAGAAGCTGATCTTTGTCATCATGCTGACGGTGGGGCTTGCCGCCATGTTCAAAGGCTTGATTCTGCTCGTCTGGGGCGGCAATCTGCACACCTATCCGGAGTTTCTGCCCGCCTCGCTGGAGTTGCATCTGGGGTCGATCACCATTGTGCCCGTGTATTCCGCCACGCTGGTGATCAGCGTGGCGTTTCTGGTTCTCTTCGGCCTGTTTTTCAAAAAGTCGTCTCAGGGCATCTTCATGCGTTCGGTGGCGGACAATCAGAAAGCGGCCCTGTCGCTGGGGGTCCATGTTCGCCGCGTCTTCGCGCTGTCCTGGGCGATTGCCGCGATGGTGGCCTGCATGAGCGGCATCGTTCTGGGCATCATCAACGGCGTGAACGTCCATGACCTGTCCGCCATCGGCATGAAAGTGTTTCCCGTCGTCATCCTGGGCGGCCTGGACAGCATCGGCGGGGCGATCATCGGCGGAATCATCATCGGTCTTCTGGAAACCTTCACCGGCGGCTATCTGTCTCCGTCGCTGAGAGACGTGGTTCCCTACATCGCGCTGGTTTTTATCCTGATGGTGAAGCCCTACGGCCTGTTCGGTCTGGTCGAGATTGAAAGAGTGTAAAATGAAAAAACCGTCCTTTCATCCCTGCGGCAATTTCCGCGAAAGCTATGCGGAGGAGCTGGCCGTTTTTGACACCTGGTTCGGCCGGGTCAGCCTGCTCGTTTTCCTGATTTTACTGTTCGGCCTGGCGCCTTTCATCCTGGACCGCTACCTGCTGTATATTTTGAACAACATCGGAATCATGGCGATTGCCGCGATCGGCCTCAACATTCTTATCGGCTACACCGGGCAGATCTCTTTGGGGCACGGCGCGTTTTTCGGCGTGGGAGCCTATGCGGGAGCGATTCTGGCCACGCGTCTGAACCTGCCGTTCTTCGTCTGCATCCCCGCCGCGGGACTGATCACCGCCATGGTCGGCATGATTTTCGGCATTCCCTCCGGCCGCCTCAAGGGGCTATACCTGACGATCGCCACGCTGGCCGGTCAGTTCATCATCGAGTATGTCCTGATCCAGTGGGAAAGCCTGACCAAGGGAACGATGGGCATCACACTGCCTGAGCCAAACATCCTGGGCGTCAATATCGCCGGGGACAAGGCCTTTTTCTTTTTGATTTTCGCCTGCCTGGTGGCCATGACCTGGTTCGCCGTCAACATCATGCGCAGCAAATTCGGCCGCGCGTTTGTCGCCATCCGGGACAACGACCGCGCGGCGGAAGGCATGGGCATTCCGATCTTCCGGTACAAGCTCCTGTCGTTTGCGATCAGCTCGTTTTACGCGGGTTTCGCAGGCGCCCTCTGGGCCTACTACATGGTCAGCATCACGACGGAGCCCTTCAATCTTGCGCTTTCCGTGGAATTCATTGCCATGGTCATCATCGGCGGCATGGGCAGCATGCCCGGCGCGATTTTCGGCGCAACCTTCATCACGGTGCTCAATGAAGTGCTGCGCTTCGCGACGGGCGCTCTGATGAACGTCGGCTGGATTGCGGGCCTGGGCCTGAACATGGCGCCGCTTCGCGAATTTGTTTTCGGACTGGCGATTGTGCTGTTCATTTTACTGGAACCGAAAGGGCTGGCGGAGCTTTGGCGCATTGTGCGCTCCAGTTTCCGGCTCTGGCCGTTTTCCTATTAGCAAGTATTTTCTGTGTTCTCTACAGAAAATACTTTCGTTAACGCACGTAGCCCGCAGAGCGGGGTTAGGATATTTTATGGGCGAGATTCTTTTGCAGTTGAATAATATTTCCGTCGTTTATTCCAACGTCATTCAGGTGCTCAAAGGCGTGTCGCTTTCGGTTGCGCGCGGGCATATCGTGTCGCTTCTCGGCAGCAACGGCGCGGGAAAGACCACGACCCTCAAGGCGATATCGGGCCTTTTGAAGCCGGAAAACGGGGAAGTCACCGACGGCGACATCATCTTCAACGGCGTGAACATTCAGAATCAGGCGCCTGAATTCATCACGCGCCAGGGCATCATTCAGGTGCTGGAAGGCCGCCAGCCTTTCAAATACCTGACCATCGAAGAAAATTTGCGCGTCGGAACAGCTACCCGGCCGGGAAAACCCTACAAAGAAGACCTGGAAATGGTCTATCATTACTTCCCCGCGCTGGTAAAAAGAAAGAAAGCGCTGGCCGGATACTGCAGCGGCGGCGAACTGCAAATGCTGGTCATCGGCCGGGCGCTGATGGCGCATCCCCAATTGCTGATGCTGGACGAGCCTTCGCTGGGGCTTGCGCCGCTGGTGGTGCAGGAGATCTTCCGCATCATCAAAAAGATCAATGAAGAACATGCCACGACGATTGTGCTGGTGGAGCAGAACGCCAATATGGCGCTGCAGGTCGCCCATTACGGTTATGTCATGGAAAACGGCAAAATCGTTATGGAGGGCACCGCTCAGGAATTGTCCGACAATCCGGATGTCAAGGAATTTTACCTGGGGATGGCCGCGTCGGGCATCGCCAAATCCTACAAGGACGTCAAATCCTACCGCCGCCGTAAACGCTGGCTGTAACCCGCTGTGCCTGCTGTTGCCGCAATAATCGTTTGATTATCCTCGTCAATTACGGTAGATGACAAAAGACTTTTTCAGCTTCGGCGCAACCCGGATAAACATGGACCTCTTAAACGAGCTTAAAAAAATATCTCTGAAATTGGACCAAGCGGGCATTGATTACGCCTTGTGCGGCGGATTGGCCATTGCCATTTATGCAAAGCCAAGGGCAACGCTCGATATTGATATGATGATTCTTCCGGATTTTCTTTCGAAAACCAAGATAGTGCTGCAAAAAATCGGCTATACCATGAGTTCTGCGCCGATGAAATTCAATCAGGGGGCGGTTATTATTCACCGGCTGAGCAAGGCGGACAAAAAATCAGGGGAATATTTTATTGTGGATTTGCTCTTGGCAACCCCGGAAACCCGTCAGGCGTGGGAGACGCGTCTTACCGTTGATTGGAAAGGACACCCGTTGAAAGTGGTTTCTCCACAGGGTCTGATTCTGCTGAAATCCATGCGCAAGGCAGGGCAGGATTTGGATGATATTGAATACCTCAGGAGTCTGGAACATGAAGATTGATATGAGTCCCGAAGTTGTCGCTCATCGTCTAAAGCTGGTCAATGAATTGCGAAAGGCGTGTCTTTCGCTTGCAAGATCGAGTGCGGGGAGGGATATCCTGAAAAAAAATCGAAACAACGATACGGTTCGGCGAACGGCAAAGGCGCTTGGACACTGGACGCATGATTAGACCATCAGAGGGAAGGGTATGAAGCGGTTATACGATGAAAAGGAAGCATGGGGTGTCGAAGAAAGAAAATCCCGACAGGACAGGCTCCTGGCGCGCATGGTTAGGCTGGGCTATCAGAAGTCGCCCGCGCTCCGCAAAATATTGGACGCGAACAAAATCAATCCCGCCCGGATAAAAACCCGTGAGGATCTGGAAATTCTGCCGGTAACTTCCCGGGAGAAACTGGTGGAAATGGAGATGCAGAAGCCGCCCTACGCAGGGCTGGAAAACCCTGACGTCGCCGTCGACCGCGTTTTCACCTCTCCGGGGCCGGTGTACGAGCCGCATTTATCCGAAACCGATGATCTCTGGGCACGGGCGTTTTTCGCGGCCGGCATCGGGCCGAAGGACATCGCGCTCAACGCCTTTTCCTATCATCTGGTGGCGGCGGGTCTCACGTTCCACAACGGTCTGCGCAAAGTAGGCGCGACGGTGGTTCCCTCCGGCACATCCTCGTCGCAGATTCAGGTTCAGCTCATCCGGGACCTCAACGTGACGGCCTATGTGGGCACGCCCAGTTTCCTCGCGTCCATCATCGACCAATCCAAAGAGTTGGGTTTTGATTTTAAAAAAGATTTTCGCGTCAAGAAGGCCTGCTTTGCCGCGGAGCCGCTCCTGCCTTCGCTGCGGCAGAGGTTTGAAAAAGAGCACGGAATCAGAACCTTTCAGATGTACGGCGCCACCGAAGTGGGGGACGTGGCCTACGAATGCTGTGCGAAATCCGGCTGGCACATCTGCGAGGAAACGATTGTGGAAATTGTTGACCCGGCAACGGGGAAAAATGTCGCGCCGGGCGAACTGGGTGAAGTGGTCGTGACACGCCTCAACAACATTTTCTTTCTTCTGCGCTTCGGTACAGGCGATTTATCCCGGCTGATTACAAAGAAATGCTCCTGCGGCCGGACATCCTTCCGGCTGGCGGGAATCGCGGGCAGAGCGGGAGACGCCGTAAAAGTCCGCGGTCTTTTTATCGCTCCCAGTCAGATGAAGCTGCTTTCCGCCAAATTCGATGGCCTTCCCCTCCAGGCCATCGTTAGTCGCAAAGGCCATGAAGACGTTTTGACGCTGCGGGTCGAGAATATAAATTCTCAAGTAAATTCCGATGGTTGGGAGAATAACTTCAAGAAGATATTTAAGGAAATATGCACCGTCAAAATCGATGTCCTTGAAGTTGTGGAAAAGGGCGGAATCAAACCGGACCAGAAGATGATTATCGATTTGCGGACGTGGTAGGCGGCTCTGCTTTTTTGCCGAGGCGATAAGCGTCGATCGTCGAAGAAATCCACAAAAACAAAATCAAAATCAGCAGCCACAGAGCGAGGTTCATGTTGATCGACCTGAGCCCGTTCCTCATGCCCGGAAGGACGCCGTCCATCCCCGAGGCTCCCGAGAGCGCCTCCCGGACGATAACAAGAACGACCTGAAAAATCATCCAGGCCAGCGCAAGTGTCGCGGCTGCCGCTGGCGCCAGAAAAGCCATTCCTCTCGCGTATCGCTTCAGAAAAATCTGCCCGCCGCCCGGAAAAAGAAGAAAGCTGAACAGGGCTGCTCTGGTCTCTTGATTCATGGAGGCTCCTCAGGCGACAATGGCCGCGTCCCTGATTTTCAGTTGAACATCGAATGAACCGTTCCAGTAATTGATCTGCGGAGAAAACACCACATCGAGGTTGGCCGAGTTGATCGCGCCGAGATGCTTGCCCATGCCGAACCAGATGGCGTTGAGGGACGCGCTGTCGTCAACCAAGCGCATTTTGAGGTGGTTGTTGCCGACAATGACGGGAGACGACGCCCGGATGTTCCTGGAGCACAGCACCGGTTCCGGATTTTCACTGCCGAAAGGCGCGAGCATCGACATCTGCCGGATCAGATCCAGGCTGATGTCCTGCAGGCGGCACTCCGCGTCAATCAGAGTCTGAGAAACCATTTCCGAGGACTGCACCGAGTTGCGGATGATCTCATCCAGCATGCAGGCAAATTCATCGATGTCATCTTCCTTAATGGAGATGCCCGCCGCGCGGTAGTGGCCGCCGTAAGAAAGAAGCAGCGGCGCGCACTGCTGCAGGCCCTTGTGGATATTGAAATCCGAAACGCTTCGGCCGGAGCCTTTTCCAACACCGTCCTTGAGGCTGATGACAAAGGTCGGACGGCTGAAGAGATCCACCAGGCGCGAGGCCACAATGCCCACGACGCCGGGGTGCCATTTTTCGGAAGAAAAGACCAGGGCGTTGATGTTTTCCAGATCGGGCTTCGCGCCGAGCTGCTCCAGGATTTCGTTGAGGATGTCTTTTTCCATGGCCTGACGCCGGCGGTTGTGCAGATCCAGTTTTTCCGCGAGCGGCCGGGCCTCTTCCAGCGTCTCCGCCAGCAGCAGTTCGACGGCGTCCAGCGGCGAAGCGATTCTGCCTGCGGCGTTGATGCGGGGAATCAGGCAGAAAGAAGCCTTGAAGGAGTCAATCAGCTGACCGTCAATGCCGCTGACTTCCTTGAGGGCTTTGATTCCGGGTCGTCTGCCTTCCGTCATCAGATCCAGGCCGATCCGGGCAAAAATCCGGTTTTCCCCCAGAAGCGGCGCGATGTCACCGATCGTTCCCAGGGCGACAACGTCAAGGAGTTCCCTGAGATTGGGATATTCGGCGTTTTTCCAAAAACCTTCTTTGCGCAACGTTCCGCGAAGCGCGATCAGAAAATTAAAGGCGATGCCCACGCCGGCCAGGCGCTTGAAAGGAAAGGCGCAGTCCTTGCGGTTGGGATTGATGCAGGCGACGGCAGGGGGGAGCTGATCGGCGATTTCGTGGTGGTCCAGCACGATCGTGTCGATGCCCGCGGATTTGGCGTAGGCGATCTGTTCGATATCGGAGATGCCGCAATCCACGGTGACAATCAGCTTTACATTCTTTTGTTTGAACTGATCGATGACCGGAATCTTCAGCCCGTAGCCTTCCTGAACCCGGTCCGGAATGTAATAGGAGACGCGGCCGGTCAACTGTTTGATAAATTTGTACAAAATGACAACGGAGGTGATGCCGTCCGCGTCGTAGTCGCCGTAAATGACGATGTCTTCTTCGTCGTAGATCGCCTTCAGCAGACGGGCCACGCCTTTTCTCATGTCCTGCATCAGAAAGGGGCTGTGCAGGTCGTTGAGGGAAGGGTGCAGGTAGCGTTGCGCGCCTTCCAGGCTGTCCACGTGGCGATTTAGGATCAACTGGGAAACAATCGGGTGGACGCCGAATTCCTTCACCAGCGATTCTTCTATGTTTTTAGGGCCGGAATCCTTTATTTTCCATTGCGTTACCGGCAGTTGTCCCCGTTCATTCATGCGCTCTTCTTTACTCTTTTATTTTCGGCGTAATCATATCAGCGATCGTTCATATGTCAAGTTTTTCATTGGTTTTCATTGGTTTGCATGAAATAGGCTTGAAATGATTATCGAAAGTTATTACATTGCTCACACTTCCCGCTCCGGAGGGATCATCATGTTTTCCATACTCAAGCATTTCTCAATGATTCTGATGTTGTTCTGCCAAAACGAAAGC
>Ga0209604_1003001_pt1 | contig 11867 bp, 10 predicted proteins | sample AD_UKC097_MetaG_FD_184405 | JGI IMG/M metagenome (GOLD analysis project Ga0209604, IMG submission 184405) | Active sludge microbial communities of municipal wastewater-treating anaerobic digesters from USA - AD_UKC097_MetaG (SPAdes) (version 2) | ecosystem: Engineered > Bioreactor > Anaerobic >... | reverse complement strand
CCTGGCCGCCCTGCTCCACCGCCACCGTCTGGCCGCCAAAAGCGTGCAGGTGTTTGGCCACCGGGTCGTTGAGCAACAAGCGCCCCTGCTCCATCAGCATCATCACGGCCACCGAGACGATGGGCTTGGTCATCGAGTAGATGCGGAAGATGGCGTCGCGCGTCATCGCGGCGCCGCTGGCCGGGTCCAGGCGGCCCAGGTGCTCGAACAAGGCCACGCGGCCCCGGCGGGCCACCAGCACCACCGCGCCGGGCAGGCGCTGGCGGTCGATGTCGGATTGCAGGGCGTCGAGCAGGCGCTGGGCCCGCAGCGGACACAGGCCCACATCGGCGGGCGCGGCGGATGGCAGGAACTGCATGGTCGTTCTCTCCTCAGTCGGGGTAACGCTGACGCGCCAGGGCGGCACCCCGGGCCAGCGCGAGCAGCTTGGCTTCTGCCACGTCACGGCTCATCGGCGCCAGGCCGCAGTTGGTGCAGGCGTACAGCCGGTGTTTCGGCACAAACCGCAGGGCCGCGCCAATGGTGTCGGCCACCTGCTCGGGGGTCTCGATCACGTCGCTGGCCACGTCGATCACACCGACCAGCACGTCCTTGCCCTCCAGCAGGCCCATGAGGTGTGGCGGCACGTGCGAGTGGTAACACTCCAGGCTCACCTGCCGGATGCTGCTTCGGGCCAGCGCCGGAAAGATCTGTTCGTACTGGCGCCACTCGTCACCCAGCGTCTGCTTCCAGTCCAGGTTGGCCTGGATGCCGTAGCCGTAGCAGATGTGCACAGCCGTCGTGCAGGTGAGGCCCTGTGCTGCGCGCTCCAGCGCCCGCACGCCCCAATCGGCGGCATCCTTCATGTAGACATTGAACGCGGGCTCGTCGAACTGGATGATGTCCACCCCGTCGGCCTGCAGCGCCAGCGCCTCCTGGTTCAGCAGTTCTGCGAAGGCGAAGGCCATCTTGACCTTGTCGCCATAGAAGCGGTCGGCCACCGTGTCCACGATGGTCATCGGGCCGGGCAGCGTGAACTTGAGCTTCTTCGCGGTGTGCGCCCGTGCCAGTTGCGCCTCAAAGGCGTGCACGCGGCCCTTCAGCCGCAGCGGCGCCACCACCTGCGGCACCATCGCGTCGTAGCGGTTGTCGCGGATGCCCATCTTGACCTTGTGCTCGAAGTCGATGCCCTCGACCTGCTCCAGAAAGCCGTGCACGAAATGTTGGCGCGACTGCTCGCCGTCGCCGATCACGTCCAGCCCGGCGTCTTCCTGCAGCTTGATCCACAGCAGCGTGGCGTCGCGTTTGGCCTGCAGCAAGGCCTCGCCTTCGGCCTTCCACTGCGGCCACAGCTTCTGTGTTTCGGCCAGCCAGGCCGGCTTGGGCAGGCTGCCGGCGATGGCGGTGGGGAACAGGTTGGCGCTGGGGTTCATGGCGTTCTCCAAGTTGGGTGGCAGGGCGGGGTCGTGTCGTCAACGCGGAAGGTGCAGGCTGCCCAGCAGCGGCACGGGCAGCGGCTGAACGCCGGCGTCTTCAATCTCGCGCAGAAAGCCCGGCAGGTCCACGCCGGGCAGCAGGTCAGGCGGCGCATCGATGGGTGTCACCATCGTATCCCAGTGGCAGGGAACGATCCACTTCGGTTGCGTCAGCTCCACCACCTCGCGCACATAGCCGGGGCGGTAGCGCCGGCCGATGGCGCACAGGCACACCAGGTCGGCCTGGCAGCCTTTGAGCTCGTCGCGGATGAAATCGGCCGAGTCCACATGCAGCACGCGCAGGCCACCCGTGTCGACCAGCCAGTTGAGCACCTGGCCGTGGCGAAGGTCGCGCATGCGTGGCGGCCACGGTGGCGGCGCGGTGATGTCGCCGGGCAGCGGAATCTTGCCGAACAGTGCCTTGCCATGCACCGACGGCAGGCCGCGCAGCGACCACGCGCCGCTTGCAATGTCTTCACGGCCCGCGGTTTCCACCAGTTGGGGCTCGCCCAGGCCGGCCGCGCGGCCCACCATGCAGGTGGCACGTGAACCGATCAGGCGCGCGCCGGTCTGCCGGCACAGTTCGGGCGCGTCGAGGATGTGGTCGAAATGGGCATGCCCGATCAGGACGTCGTCGGCCCTCGGGATCAGTCGGCGCACCAGCGCCGGGTCGCTCGGCAGGGGCTTGTTGGCCAGCAGGTGCCCCAGCGGGTGGCGCGAGACGAACGGGTCGAGCACCACCGTGCGCTCCGGCGCGCTGAGCACGAAGCCGGCCGTCCCAAGGTAGGTGAGCGTGAGCGCGTCCGGCGTGGACGGCAGGGAGGGGCGCTGGAACCAGGCGGGTTCGGGGGGCTTGAGGCCCAACAGGCGTCGGAACATGGCGAGGCGTGCGCGGTCTGGACTTACTGGCTCTGGTACGGCGGCAGCCGCGCACCACAATGCATGCAAAAGAGCGCCTCGCTCGCATGGCCTTCGGTGAGGCATTCGTGGCAGGTGCGCGTGGTGGCCGGGCGCCGCATGCGCTGGGCCGCCATCTCGGCGGTGACGATGCCGGTGGGCACCGCCAGCGTGCCCCAGCCCAGCAGCATCATCATCGACGCGATCAGCCGGCCCAAGTCGGTCTTGGGCGTGATGTCGCCGAAGCCCACGGTGGTCAGCGTGGTGATGGCCCAGTAGACCGAGGTGGGAATGCTCGTGAAGCCGTTGGCAGGCCCTTCGACCACGTACATCAGCGTGCCCATCACCACCACGGCCATCAGCACCGCCGACAGAAACACCAGGATCTTCCGCCGGCTGGCCACGAGCGCCGAACCGAGCATCTGGTATTCGACCACGTAGGCTGTGAGCTTGAAGACGCGGAACACACGCAGCAACCGCAACACCCGCACGTCGATCAGCGCGTGCAACTCGGGGAACACCAGCGCGAGGTAGGTGGGCAGGATGGCCAGCAGGTCGACGATGCCAAAAAAGCTGGTGGCATAGCGCAGCGGATGGCGCACACAGACCAGGCGCGCCACATACTCCAGCGTGAAGACGAGCGTGAACAGCCATTCGAGCACGTTGATGGGCTGGGCGAACCGCGCCTGCAAGACCGTGACGCTGTCGGCCACCACCACGGCCAGGCTCAGCAGAATCAGCGCGATCAGCCATCGGTCGAACAGCTGGCCGGCCCGGGTGTCGGCCTCGAAGATGATGGTGTAGAACCGGAGCCGCCAGCCCTGCAACGGCTTGCCCAGGCATTCGGCGGTGTCGGCTGGCGGGCTCTGGGGCCCAGCGGGTGGGTTCATGGAGAGCGGCGGTTCAGCGGGGCGAGTCCCGAGTGCGATTGTGCCCACGCCGGCCGCCTGGAAACAGGCACCATGAATCGCTCCTGAAACAGAAGCGACTGGTGACCATTCGGCGCTGGGTTGAGGCCAATCTGATGCATGAAACAGCCCGTTGTTCGCCCTCCGGCGGCCGTCAGCCGCCTTCGGCCTCCTGCAGCAGGCGCCACATCACCTTGCCACTGCCGCTCTTGGGCAGCGCGTCGGCGAACTGCACCACGCGCGGCACCTTGTAGACGGCCATGTTGTCGCGGCACCAGTCGATGATGTCCTGCTCGCTGACCTGCCCCTGGTGGCTGGCACGCAGCACCACGACCGCCTTGACCGACTCGCCGCGGTAGGCGTCCTTGGTGGCGATGACGCAGGCCTCCTGGATGGCCGGATGGCGGAACATCAGCGCCTCCACCTCGGCCGGCCAGACCTTGAAGCCGCTGGCATTGATCATGCGCTTGAGCCGGTCGGTCATGAAGAAGTAGCCGTCCTCGTCGATGCGGCCCATGTCGCCGGAGCGGAAGAAGCGCTTGCCATCCAGGGTGATGAAGGCCTGCTCGGTGGCGTCGGGCCGCTTCCAGTAGCCCCGGAACACCTCCGGGCCGTGGATGACGATCTCGCCCGATTCGCCCTGCGGCAGCTCCTGCAGCGTTTCGGGGTCGATCACGCGGGCATCGGTACTCAGGTAGGGGATGCCCAGGCATTGCTGCTTGGGCCGGTCGGGCGGGTTCTGGTGCGACGGCGCGGCGGTCTCGGTCAAGCCGTAGCCTTCGATGTATTTCAGGTTGTACAGGTCTTCCAGCCGCTGGGCCACGGCCTGCGGCATGGCCGCGCCGCCACCGCCGATCAGCATCAGGCTGGACAGGTCGTACTGGTCAAAGCGTGGGCTGCCCAGCAGGTCGATGACCATGGTGGGGATGTTGGTCCAGTGCGTGACACGGTACTTGGAGATCAGCCGCCCGGCGAGGTCACGGTCCCAGCGCGGCATCAGGATCAGGGTGGCGCTGCCGTAGATGGCCGCGTGCATCACCGACACCATGCCGGTGATGTGGAACATCGGCACCACCGCCAGCGACACGGTCTCGGGCGTGCCCTGGCCCCACAGGCTGGAGGCCATGGCGTTGTGCATGACGCTGGCATGGGTGTGCATGCAGCCCTTGGGCAGCCCGGTGGTGCCGCTGGTGTAGGGCAGGATGGACAGGTCATCCGGGCCCGCGCTGACCGGCGGCAGCGGCAACTCATTGGCCAGCGCATCGTGCCAGGACAGCACCACGCCGCCGGCCAGCGCTGGCAGCGCGTGGTGGGTCAGCAGCCAGTCGGTCCAGACCTCGGGCGGGGCGTCGTCGCCGACGACGTTGCCGTCGAAGGCGTCGGTGAAATGGGTGACGATCAGGTGCCGCAGCCCCGCGCCCTCGGGCAAGGCGTCGCTGGCCCGGGCCAGTTCGGCCGCCAGGTCGGACGTGGTGAGCGCCACACGCGCATCGGGGTCGGTGATGTAGTGCTTGAGCTCCTCGGCGCGGTTCATCGGATTCACCGGCACCACCACTGCATTGGCCCGCAGGATCGCGAAGTGCGCGATGACCAGTTGCGGACAGTTCTGCATGTTCAGCACCACGCGGTCGCCCGGCTGCACGCCCAGCGCCACCAGCCGGGCTGCGAGCCGCTCGGCCTGGCGCCGCAGGTCGGCGTAGGTGAAGGTGCGGCCAAAGAACACCAGCGCCGGCTTGTTGCGATACCGGTGGGCGCTGATGGCGAGGTTGTCCCACAGCGACGTCGCCGGGGGCCGGATGGCGTGGGGCAGCCGCTTGGGCCAGAAGGCGTGGTGCACGGACATGGATGTCTCCTCGTTCGGTCTGGATGCCGGATGGCGCGATGCTAAGGCGCGCACCGCCTGCGGTCGGCCTTCGGGTTGTCGCGGGGGTGACCCCGGCTCGCCCCGCCTATGATCGGGGCCATCCCAAGGAGATTGTTCATGCGCATTGCCTCGTTCTTTCGATTCGCGCTGGCCGCGGCCGCGCTGGCCACCGGCACGCTCGCCGCCGCGGCCTTTCCCGACAAGCCCGTCCGCATCGTGATCGGGTTTCCGGCCGGCGGGCCGCTGGACCAGCACGCCCGGCTGTTGTCGGACCGGCTGTCGGCGGTGCTCGGCCAACCGATCCTGATCGACTACAAATCCGGCGCCGGCGGCACCGTGGGCGCGCAGGAAGTCATGAAGGCCGCGCCCGACGGCTACACCCTGATGCTGGCCAACACCGGGGTGATGGTGATCAATCCCGCGCTGTACAGCAAGCTGCCCTATTCGACGCTGAAGGATTTCACGCCGATCGCCCGCACCGCGATGCAGCCGCTGGCGCTGCTGGTCAACCCCAAGGTGCCAGCCAACACGCTCAAGGAATTTGTCGACTATGCCCGCGCCCGGCCCGGCCAGGTCAATTTCGGCTCGGCGGGCAACGGTGGCATCAGCCACCTGGTGCCGGAGATGTTCAAGACCGCCACCGGACTGTACATGGTTCACATTCCCTATCGCGGCAGCGCGCCGGCGTTCACCGACCTGATGGCCGGCCAGGTGCAGTTCATGGCCGAATCCATTCCCCAGGCGGCCGCCTATCACAAGCAGGGCAAGGTGCGTGCGCTGGCCGTGACCAGTCGCGAGCGCAACCCCGCCCTGCCCGACACCCCGACGGTGATCGAATCGGGCATCAAGGGTTTCGAGGTGGTCGGCTTCTACGGATTCCTGGCGCCGGCCGGGACGCCGAAAGAGGTGGTGGCCCGGCTCAGCGACGCGTTCCGCCAGGTGCTGGCCACGCCCGACATCCGCAACCGCATGATCACCCAGGGCGCCGACCCCGCGTTTCTCGGGTCGGAAGACTTCGCGAAATTCCTCGCCGCCGAAATGCCACGCTGGGCCGAGGTGGTGAAGAAATCCGGCGCCCGGATCGACTGAACGACACCCGATCAGCCGCTTTCGCCATGAACCTGATGGCACAGGCCCGGAACCCGACGAATGGGTTGTCGCCGGCCTGCCAGCGTCTCTGCCCGGCGGTGAACCCGCGCCCGAAGCCGATGGGGAAGTCATTTCTTGATCGCAGATCATGGCCTGTTCACGCTGGGATCCTGGTCCTTTTTTTGCTGACAGCGGGGTTTTCGCCATTCGCGACGGCGTTTGATCTGCAGGGCCACCGCGGTGCGCGGGGCCTGATGCCGGAAAACACCCTGCCCGCCTTCGAGCGCGCGCTGGCCATCGGCGTGACCACGCTGGAGCTCGACACCGGCATCACCGCCGACGGCGTGGTGGTGATCTCGCACGATCCGGTGCTCAATCCTGACCTGGTGCGAGGCCCGGATGGCCAGTGGCTCACCAGCCCCACGCCGATCCGCTCACTCTCCTGGTCGCAGCTGCAGCCGTACGACGTCGGCCGCATCCGCCCCGGCAGCCGCTATGCGCAGCAGTTCCCGCACCAGCAAGCGATCGACGGCACCCGCATGCCGAAGCTGGCTGATCTGTTCGAGCGCGTCAAGGTGCTGGGCGCGGACACGGTGCAGTTCGACATCGAGACCAAGATCGACCCGCGCCGCCCTGAGGTGACGCTGGCGCCCGAACCCTTCGTGCAGGCGCTGCTGGCGGTGATTCGCGCGCACGGCCTGGAGGAGCGGGTGATGGTGCAGAGCTTCGACTGGCGAACGCTCCAACTGCTGCGTGCGCAGGCGCCCAAGGTGCGCACGGTCTACCTCAGCGCCCAACGGCCGCAGTTCAACACCATCGACACCGAGCCGGGCCTGTGGACCGCGGGCCTGCGCCTGGCCGACCACGGCAGTGTGCCCCGGATGGTCAAGGCCGCCGGCGGCCATGTGTGGTCGCCCAACTTCAACGACCTTTCGCCCGCGCTGCTGCGAGAGGCGCAGGGTCTGGGCCTGATGGTGATCCCCTGGACCGTGAACGAGCCGGCCGACATCGCCCGCATCCTCGACTGGCCGGTGGACGGGATCATCAGCGACTACCCCGACCGGGTTCGCACCGAAATGGCCCGCCGCGGCCTGCCGTTGCCACTGCCGGTGAAGCCCTGAGGCCCGCCGATGAGCCCGCACGATCCCGACCCATCCATCCATGCAGCCCGTCTGGCGCTGCGCGACCTCGCGGCCGGGCTGGCCGAGCTGCGCGACGGCAACCTGTCTACCGCCACGTTCTGCGCCAGGGCGCGCAACCAGACCGCCCTGCGCCAGGGCCTGCCGCCTCGGTACGACGAGGTGCTGCTGAACCTGCTGGACCGGCTGGAATCCAGCGCGCTGTTCACCGAGGAAAGCTGCTCGTTCAGCCAGCGCGAGCTGCATGACAGCCTGGCCCTTTGGCTGGACAAGGCCCGCGCCGAACTGGAACGGGCGCCGTGACACGGGTCGACCTGACCGACCCGCTGCTGGACAGCACGTACAAGGGATTTCCACCCGCCGCTGGGGCCCTGCGGCGATCGGCCGTAGCGGCCCAAGGCTGGAATGTGCTGCGCGGCGACCTGCCGCTGCCGCTGGCCGTGGTGCACCGCGACGCGCTGGCCCACAACCTGCGCTGGATGCAGGACCTGGTGGCCCGCGCCGGCATCGACCTGGCGCCGCATGGCAAGACCACGCTGTCGCCACAGCTGTTTCGTGCCCAGCTGGACGCCGGCGCCTGGGGTATCACCGTGGCCAGCGTGGGGCAGATCGCCATCGCGCTGGCGGGCGGCGCCCGCCGGGTGCTGGTGGCCAACCAGGTGCTGCAGGCGGTGGACCTGTCCGCGCTGGCCGCCCTGCGTCAGGCGCATCCCGGCCTGGTGGCGCCGTTCTTGCTGGATTCACCTGCACAGCTGGTCGCCATTGAAACCTGGCACACCGGCAAGGGCGGCCCGCCCGCCGACGTGCTGCTGGAACTGGGCCTGCCGGGTGGGCGCACCGGTTGCCGCGGTGATGCCGAGGCGCTGGCGCTGGCCCGCGCGGCGCGTGCGAGCGCGGCCGTGCGCCTGGTGGGCATCGAATGCTACGAAGGCCTGTGGGCGAGAGGGGATGACGCGGCCGACACCGCGCTGGTCGACGCCCTGATGCGGCGCGTGCACACGCTGGCCGCACAGGCCGAGGCCGAGGGTCTGTTCGAGGGCGACGAGGTGCTGGTGACCGCCGGCGGCTCGGCGGTGTTCGACCTCGTGGCGCGGGCGCTGCGCCCGGCGCTGCGGCGCCCCGTGCGGGCGCTGCTGCGCGCCGGCTGCTACGTCACGCACGACGACGGCTTTTACCGCCGCATGGGCCAGGCGGTGAACCGGCGCCTGGGCTGTGGCACCGGGCTGCAGGCCGCGCTGCGGGTGTGGTGTGTGGTGCTGTCCATGCCCGAGCCCGGCCTGGCCGTGCTGGGCGCCGGCAAACGCGATGTGTCGACCGACATGGGCCTGCCGGTGCCTCTGGTGGTCAGCCCGGCCGGTTCGCCGGCCACCCGCCCCGCGCCGGCCCACTGGCGGATCGACGCGCTGAACGACCAGCATGCCTACCTGCGCGTCGGTGACGATGCCGCCGGCCTGCGCGTGGGCGACCGGGTTGCGTTGGGCATCTCGCACCCCTGCGCCACCTTCGACCGCTGGCGCTGGATGGCGGTGGTGGACGACGACCTGAACGTCGTGGATGCGATCACGACGTGCTTCTGAGCGGTGTCCGGGATCCGGTCGGCGCAGGCAACATAATGGGCATCATGATTACCCCGATCAAGTCCGGCGGCCTGGACGCCATCACCGACGTGGCCGGCGTCGAAGTCGGCCATTTCACGGATCCGCGCCGGCCCACCGGCTGCAGCGTGGTGCTGGTCCGTGGCGGCGCGGTGGCGGGCGTGGACGTGCGTGGCGCCGCGCCCGGCACGCGGGAAACCGACCTGCTGGACCCGTGCAACGCGGTGGACACCGTGCATGCGATCCTCCTTTCAGGCGGCAGCGCCTGGGGGTTGGACGCTGCCGCTGGGGTGATGCGCTGGCTGGAGGGCCAGGGCATCGGCCTGCAGGTCGGCACCGCGCGGGTGCCGATCGTTCCCGCCGCCGTGCTGTTCGACCTGCTGGTGGGGGACGACGCCATTCGTCCGGACGCACAAGCGGGCTTCGAAGCCTGCGAGGCGGCGTCCAGCCGACCGCCCGCACAAGGCAACGTCGGCGCCGGTGCGGGCGCGGCCATCGGCAAGATGTTCGGCATGGACCATGCGATGAAGGGCGGCATCGGCTCCGCCTCGGTCACGGTCGACGGCGTCACGGTCGGAGCCCTCGTGGCATGCAATGCGCTCGGCGATGTGCTGGACCCGGACACCGGCGCACTGATCGCCGGCGCACGCACGCCGGATGGGGCTGGCTTGCGCGACACCCGCCGCAGCCTGTTGCGCGGCGAGCCGCCCCAACCCATCCTGGCCGGCACCAACACCACCATCGGGGTCATCGCCACCGACACAACCGTGACCAAGGTCCAGGCCCGACGTCTGTCCATGGCGGGTCACGACGGCCTGGCCCGCTGCATCAATCCGGCGCATACCCTGTCCGACGGTGATACCTTGTTTGCCTTGGGCACCGGGATGACGAAACGCACGCCGGGCATGACGGTGCTCAGTGTGATGGCCGCCGAGGCCGTGGCCCGCGCCACCGTGCGCGCGGTGCGCGCCGCGCACAGTGTTCAGGCCGGCGCCACGTGGCTGCCGGGCCTTTCCGGTGACGTGCCCGGGGAGGCTTGATTCGGAACGCGCCGTTGGCATAATCCCGGACGCTTCCGTCCATCCGGTCAGGTCAGCGTTTCCGCAACAGGAGTCTCCCATGCCCCACCCCCCCCTGAACTCGTCAATTCGCCCCGGTTCGCGCGTGCGCGTCAAAGTCCTGGCGGCGCTTCTGCCTCTGGTGCTGGGTGCCTGCGCGGCGGATGCCTGGAAAAACGATCCCAGCTATGACGCCTTCGTCAACCAGATCCTGCGCAACTGCGGCAATCTTCGCCTGGGCGAACTGACGGTGACCGACCTGATGGACCAGCGCTCGCCGACATCCAGCGCGTATTTTTATGACCTGACGGCTCGCTGGGGCCAGAACCGGATTTCCACCGCCGATTACATCGAGGGTGTGATGTCGGTCGGCGGCGGCCGCGAGTCGCCGGCCCTGAAGTGCATCGTGGCGCAGAAGGGGCAATAGCCCCGAGGTGCCGCCGAATCGCTCGATACACGGCAGGCCTTTCGGCACACCGCGGCGGCGCCCAAGGCCGTCAGCGGTCTTCCTGAACGCTGTTCTGTAGCGCCGTGCGCGCCACCTCGTCGAGCGCGGTGTCCATCAGCGATTGCGTCGCCACCAGGCGAACGTTGCCCTGCGCATGCAGACGCGTGAGGGACCGCAGCGTCATGGACTGCACGCGCCCGCTGGCACCGGTGAACATGAACAGGTTGCCGCGCGGGTTGGTCCAGGTGAGTTGCGAGCGATGCCAGGCAGCGTCGATGTGAAATTCGATCCAGGCCCCCAGCTGGATCAGCGCGTCGACACCGCCCGGGTCGACCCGCGGTGGCGCGGATTCGATCAACATCGGCGGCGCCTCGATCGCCAGGTTGGTCCGTCCGGTTGGATCCATGTCGACTGCTTTTTCGGCCATGGCGGCCTCGCCGGGGCGCGCCGGCGGCATGGAATCGAAATACCCGGAGTCCTGAGCTTCACGTGCGACCACCCACAGCTCGGAATCGTCGGCCTGATCAAAACGGGCTTCGAGGTCCGAACGCGACATCGGGCCGTGCGAAGCCGCCGGCGGTGACGTTTCGACGCGGGTCATCGCCTCCTGATGAAGACGCATCAGAACATCGAGAAAGGCGTGCTCCTGTTCCATCGGGAAGTCGATGCTGCGCAGACCCTGTCGCAAGGTGCGGATCAGGTCAGGCACCATGGCCACCAGACCGGCGCGGTCCTGCCGAGCCAGCAGCGGCTGCGCGCTCCACAGCAGTCTTGGCACCAGCGCCCCATAGCCACCTGGATCGCCCCCGGGAACGGCCTCGTTCAGTCGGGCCTGCGCCATGACCTGGGCCCAGGGTCCGACGAGCAGGCCGACCACTTCGGGCGCCACGCCGGCAAGATCGCCACGTTCCCGCAACTCGTGGGAGATCCGGCTGGCGAGCAGGGTTCGCCGTTCCGCCTGAACCAGTGCCTGGACCGCCTTGTCGCGCCGCTCACGCTCGCGGGCCACCTGCTCTGCCCAGTGTTCATGCAATTGCGACAGCGCCACCTCGAACGGCCCCGCATTTTCAACCTCTGCCAGAGCGAGTTGTTCGACAACCTGGATGACCGGCCTGATGAAAGCATCGAAACCATCGGCGTCAGCGCTTCCGAACGCGAGGCCGCGCTCGGTGATTTCGGCCAGCAGGCGTCGCGCAGGGTGCTGACGGTCGCTGAAAAAGCGCGGGTCTTTCAGGGCCAGGCTCGTCAGCGACGGGTGCAGCGCCTTCACCACCATGCGAACCGGCTCGACCAGGCGGACATCACCCGCGAGGTTGTCGATCATCAGGGCGACCACCTCGAGCGCAAGCGCCTGCCCCCATCCGGGCCCGCCTTCCGGAGCAGGCGTGGCAGACTGTTCCGAACTGCCTGCCCGG
>Ga0209604_1002994_pt1 | contig 11885 bp, 8 predicted proteins | sample AD_UKC097_MetaG_FD_184405 | JGI IMG/M metagenome (GOLD analysis project Ga0209604, IMG submission 184405) | Active sludge microbial communities of municipal wastewater-treating anaerobic digesters from USA - AD_UKC097_MetaG (SPAdes) (version 2) | ecosystem: Engineered > Bioreactor > Anaerobic >... | reverse complement strand
CCGGCACGCTGCGGAGAGAATTCGGATTTTCTATAGAGAGGAATGCGGTTCATGGGTCGGATAGTCCTCAAACAGCTGAGGCGGAAATCAAATTCTTTTTTTAAATATCAGATAATAAAAAACTTATTTATCCCCAGGGCAAAAAATTTTACTTGACAAATGGCAGAAAAAATTTTATGTTTTTTCTGCGCCTTGGAGGAGAATGAAAAGCAGGGGGTATTGGACTCTTTCCTGCCCTCTCTGTCTGTCATCCCACAGGGCTAATTTTAATGGATGGAGGATTTCATCATGCGTAAATCTTTAACCAAAGCTATCGCCATTCTGGTTTGTCTGGTTTTCACCATCAGTCTGGTTCCAGCTATGTATGCAGCCGAAAAGAAAGTTTCCAAGGACGACAGATTGCTTTTACAGAAGCCGATGAGTCTGCTGGTTTCTCTGTTTCCTTTCCTGGGAAGCACACTGGGCAACAGCAGCAAGACTATCAGCAATGGCAATGTACCCAGCAAGAAGAGCCTGAAGCCGACTGCTGAGATTCGTATCGGCACGAAGCCTGGAAGTGAAAGAGACTAGAACGAAATCTAATAATTTTTTTACTTTTTCTCACCTTTGGGGGTGAGAAATAAAGTTTTTTCTCACCCCTTTCTTCCCCTCTTTAAATGATTGACAAAAATAAAGATAAGGTTAATCTATATAATCCAGGCGGTTTCTAGAGTGAGAAGCTATATTCGGATAGTGACAGTCTGCTTTCTGGCCAGTTTCTTATACTGCCCGCTTTTTGCCCAGAACAATCCTGCCAAAGTTAAAATTTCAGCTAATTTTGACCGGCTTTTAACAGAAAGTCAGAATTATATTAGAGAAGGCCTTTACAAGCAGGCTCAGAATAGCCTCCTCCAAATCCTGAAGACGGCCAGGACACCTCAGGAAAAAATGACCGCCGCTTTTAAGCTGGCAGAAGTTGAAGCCAACCTCGGTGATCTGTCTAACGCCTATGACTATTATCGCCAAAGTCTGCAGTTAGCCCTGGAAAGTGAAGATAAAAAAATAGCTGATTATTGCCAGAAATCTATCGAAATTATAGACGTGTATAACAAGGCCAAAAAACTCAGACAGGAAAATCATTTTGAAGAAGCTGTAAGTTTTTTTAATGAAGCTATCACTTATTGTGATGAAATTAACAACTCTATTTTAAAATGCAAGGCTTTGAGGCAGCAGAGTTATAATTACCTTAACCTTAATAAATTAAAGCAATTTATGGAAAATAACCTTAAAGCTAATGAAATTGCAAAGCGTTTAAATAATGTTGTTGAAATGATCATAACTTTTACTAATATCGGGCACTATTATTTTTTAATTGATAATATCAATCTTGCAATGGAAAACTTCGATAGTGCTATTTTGCTTTCAAACAGTGAAGAGCTCCCCCCGGATATTATTTTTGATGCTTATTATAACGCCGGAGTGATGAGAATAGATATCGGTCAATATGATAAGGCCATTGAACATCTTAATACAGCCATGCAACTTATTTCGGGAGATAAATCTGACCCATATTATACAGCCTGCCTCATAAACCTTGGTTATGCACACACAAAAAGGGCTCTGACTGCTGGGAATAGAGAAGATTATGACCGTGCCCTGGAATATTTTAATCAAGCCCAGGCCGCTGCTGAACAGGTGGGAAATGAAGCCTTCGAAGTGGCGGTTCTCAATAATATAGGATCACTTAAAGCCCACCTTGAAGAAAATTTAGATGCTCTTTATTATCTTAACAAAGCCCGAAATCTGGCTGAAAAGATTAAACTCAATAATTATCTGGTTTCTGTCTATACGAATATTGGCATTATCTATTCCCGGCAAGGTGATTATCAGAACTCTTCTCTTTATTATGATAAGGCTATAAATCTTGCCCTGAGCGAAAATGAAAATCAGACCCTGTGGGAAAGCTATCTGGAAAAGGGCAACCTGCTCAAGAAACAGGGTAAACTGGCTGAAGCTCAATTCTACTATCTCAATTCAATTAACATCATAGAAACTCTTAGATCAAAACTGACCATGGAAGAGGATAAGGCCAGTTTTCTGGGCTCAGACAAAAGACTTAACGCCTATCATAATCTTATAGATTTATTGATTAATCTAAATAAGCAAAAGGGCGAACCGACTTACCTGGCTCAAGCTTTTAATTTTATGGAAAGAGCTAAATCGAGAGCTTTCCTCGATAGTATAGACAGCTCCAGCCTGGAAAAAGAAATGCCGGTTGATATCAAGCTGGTCAATCAGGAAAAAGAAGTCATGAGCGATATGTCCAGGCTCTATACCAGGCTGATCACTCCTGATCTCAGTGAGAAAGAAAGAGGAGAAATTCTCCAGGAAGTGAAGAGCCTGGAAGCCAGGCTTGACAATATTAAAAGGCAAATTCGTTCCGAGAATCCAGCTTATGCCAATCTAACTTTTCCTGAAATCATCACCTATGAGCAGGCCAGCAAAGAGTTTATTAAAGGTAAGACGGCCATTTTTACTTTCGTCATCGGAGATGACAGCGCCTATGCTTTCGCTTTGACCAATCGCGGTCTTAAGGTTTATCCTGTCCCTACCCGCCGCGAATTAAGATCAAAGGTTACAAACCACCGCCGGGCTATTTCTGATATAGACAACAAGGATTTTCCAACAGGCCAGGAGCTTTATGAACTGCTACTCAAACCTGGCCTGGTCGACGGAATAAAAAACCTGATCATCATTCCCGACGATATCCTTAATCTTTTGCCATTTGAAACACTTCTTACCGCTGACCAGAACAGTGACTGGCTGATCAAAAAATATACAGTCTATTATGCGCCATCGCTTTCCTCACTTAGGGAACTGGCCCATCGCCAGAACAGAAAAAATCGCCCTAAGCCACAGCATAATTTACTGGCCGTTGGCGACCCTTATTATGGAGATTTAGAAGAAAAATATCCTGAACTTTCAACCAAGGCTATTTTCCAGGATTTTTATACCTTGACTGATCTCAAATTTTATCGACTGAGATATTCCCACGAGGAAGTCAAGCGGATCTCAAGCCTCATACCGAGAAGCACAGTCCTCGAGCGGGAAAAAGCTTCCGAAGATCTGGTTAAAAGCGCTAATCTGGTAGATTATAAAATTATCCATTTTGCTGCCCATGGGCTGATCGATGATCAAAAGCCAGCCAGATCGGCCATTATCCTCACTCTGGATAATGATCCTGCCGAGGATGGATTTTTACAGATGCGAGAAGTCTTCAATCTGAAGCTTAATGCTGATCTGGCGGTTTTATCTTCCTGTCAGACTGGCCTTGGTCAGTTTATCAAAGGCGAGGGCATGGAAGGCATTAGCCGGGCTTTCTTTTATGCCGGCTCTTCTTCAGTCGTGATGAGTCTCTGGACTATCAATGACCAGGTATCTGCCCAGTTTATGGAAAGGTTTTATTATCATTTGAAAGGTAATGAAAACCTGGCTGAAGCTTTAAGAAAGGTAAAACTCGAAATGATACAATCAGAAATTGTTTCTCATCCATATTATTGGGCAGGTTTTATCCTCAGTGGCGACGGCTCGACCCGGGTTTTCCAACCAGTCTTCAATAAAGCTTTAATCGGGCTGGCCACAGCTTTTACTGGATTGTCTCTGACCATTTTCATCTTCAGGAAAAAGCTTTTTAACCTGAAGAGACCACCAAGATAACTTATGAGCCAGTCCGACTTTCTACTTGGTTAACCAGTTCTGATCTCTAACTGTAATAATCGAGTAAGGGACCAACCACCACTGGAAAAAGAAGGCAAAGAGGCCCTCTAGAACACCATAATAAAGCCACTTTATATTTTTTTGAACTCGATAATTATTCAAATTTAAGGCCATAGTCAGAACAGTCAGAAAAATCAATTGATTAATAAAGAAATCAGGCCGGATAAAAACAGAACAGCTTAGAAGGGCCAGAGCGGTCAGATGCAGCGGATGAAGCATTGATTGGAAAAAAAAGTCAATGGCTGGCAGTATATAATACTTCCGCCGACCGCGAAGAAAAATAAATCTGGCAAAAAACCAGGACTCACGGACAGCACTCCTGGTCCAGCGCAAGTACATCCTGTTAGCCTCGGACATCCTTTCCGGCACCCTGGTATTAACCACAGCATTGGATTGATATTTTACCAGGTAACCCTTTTTTAGAATCAGATTGGTCAGAGAGCGATCTTCCCCATGCTGGCAGGCAGCCTTTAAAAATTTTTGCCTCTTCCAGCTGTGAATAACCTTCAAGAGAATTCTCTTTCGGAAAGCACTTAAAGCTCCCGGGCAGCACAAAACGCCACCATAGACACTTTGATAAGCTCGCCCAAAATCAAAGGCCAGAGCATAACGAATGGCCAGCATTCTAGTCATCAGATTCTTATTCTCATTTAAGACAGCCACTTTACCGGCCACTGCCCCCACGCGCTCATCAGCCAGTAAAGGCAAAATCAAATTTTTGATAGCCCGACGCTGGAGCTGGCTGTCAGCATCGGTGGTAATTACGATCTGACCGCTGGCTTCTTTTATCCCTCTGAAGAGTGCTGCTTTTTTCCCCCGATTTTGATTAAAGCTGATAACTTTTATCCTGGCCGGGTCATGCCGCCGCATCTTCTCCAGCACGGACAGTGTACCATCGGTTGATCCATCGTTTATGCAGATAAGCTCCAGCTTATCCTGTGGAAAATCACTGGCCAGGATGGATTCAACTGCCCGGCCAATCCATTTTTCTTCGTTGTAGGCCGGCACAATAACCGACAAAAAAGGAAAATCAACCGGATCCACAGTTTTTATAGTTTCCGGGCGATATTTTAGCCTCAGGCTTAGCCTGAAAGCCAGCCCTAGAAAAAGCACGATTAAGCAGGCCAGAAAAAAATATGAAATAATTTTGATCAGACTGGAACTATCAATAAAGCTTACCCAAAAAGGTATGATTTGCAGATGATACGTGGTCACAGCCACCAGACTCAGACTGGCCAGCCCAAAGACCAGACTTTTCCACCTTTGCCCTGGCCTGGATTTCTTTATATTTCTCATCCTTCCTATAGAAATAAGGTCTGATTAATCAGTCTTTCTTTTGATAATATTAAAAGGAAGATTGACAGTCAAGAAATAGATTTTAAAAAAAAGAAAAAAATCTTTCTGGTAGAAATAAACAGCATTTTATAAAATGAGTTTTTCACTTTCATAAGCCAGGATAGAGAAAAATATTTTTCTATAATGAGAAAAAAGAGCAGTTATCACCATCTATATAAAATTGATAAGGGCTGAAACAAAACTCAAGATGATAGACAGGGAGAAAAAAGAAGAAATTTTTAACCAGCTAATGGAAAGCTTCTCCAGCTTCATTCATTCCCATGTCCTTAAATACAATCTCCAACGATTTGGCCTTGAAGCTGAAGACCTTGTTCAAGAAATAAAATTAAAAGTCTGGAAAATAATTGATGATGAGAAAACTATCAATTGCCCTCCGTCTTATTTAAAGAAGGTAATAGAGTCAGCTGTGATAGATCAAATAAGAAAGATTAGAAAAGAAGAAGAGGTTTTCTATTCAGAAAGGCAAAAATTGATCTCTGAGATAGAACCAAGAGGAAATTCCTATAACGAGCAATTTGGCTCGTTAAAAGAACTGATGATTAAAGCGGCTGATCGCCTGCTCGATTCCAGGAAAACTGTGGTCAAGCTTTATCTTCTGAACATGAGCCTGCCAGAGATTTCCGATTATTTAAACTACAGCCAGGCTAAAACCAGAAATCTTCTCTACCGGGGGCTGGAGGATTTAAAAAAAATTTTAGAAGAAATAGGTCTTAAAAATGAAAAAGACAGACCAAAATCTTAAAAATCTATTAGCCTCTTCCCTGGAAGCCAAAGAGATGGTTACTCGAGCAGGTTGCCCTGCTCCTGAAGAGCTCACTAAACTATTTGATCCGCAGGTCAGCCTGGAATTAAAGGCAAAAATTGTTGACCACCTGTTTGACTGCCCTGCCTGTCGGCAGGAATTTGAGCTTCTCCGTCTTGGCGAAAACCTGGCAGCAGAAATAAACAAACAATTATTGCCACCCCAAAAATCTTTCCGCCAGAAGCTCTGTTCTGTTTTTTCTTCATCTTTATTTCTAAAACAGGTCGGGGCCGTGGCCACCACTCTGTTGATCGCTTTTTGCTTCTTCTATTATCTGAATAATACAGCCAAAAAAGACGAGCAGGTCGAAAGAAAGGCACAAGAAATCCAGAATATGATGATGTTTGAAGAGATGGTTGCCTCTGAACCTCTTCATATTACTCTGAGCTGGCAGCCAGCCGAAGAAGCACTTTTTTACCAGGTAGAGGTCTTTAACCAGAATATGTATCTTGTCTGGCAAAGTCCACCGACCACTGAGACCAGCCTCCGCCTGCCGGAAAAGATAGCCACTGATCTCAAGAATGGTAGCTACTTCTTCTGGCAGATATTGATTTTTTGTTCAGACGAAAGAATTATAGATTCACCGGTCAGAAAAGTTAGTCTGACTCCTCAATAAACCTTTCCGACCTCTCCCATCAGGACAAAAGCCGCCCAGTAGTAGGGATGTGATTTCGAAGAGCCGATCATTTTCAACTTGGCCACACGTAGAGCCTCCTGCTTGTCTCTTCCGGTCAGAAGCCCTCGATAAAATTCCAGCATCAGTTCTTGAGTGGCCAGATCATTGACCGCCCAGAGCGAAGAGATAACCGACCTGCAACCAACCAGAAGAAAAATCCTGGGAAGACCAATAACGCCTTCTCTCTTTTCCACCAGGCCACGACTGCTTTCACAGGCCGACAGAACAATTAATTCAGTTCTCAATCGCAGCTGGTATATTTCCCTGACGGTCAAGAAACCATCTTCCTGGCTGCCTTTTCTGGTAGCCAGAATTAGAGAAGATCTTAGAGGAAATTGTTCGCTGACCAATCCATGGCAGGCTAAATGAATAATCCTGTACTGAGTGAGGTCCAGAGCTTTAAACCGATCTTCAGTCGCCTTTTTTTTATAAAACAGATCTCCTGCCTCCGCTGGAAAAAGGGCCGCAATCCTTTTAATTTCCTGCTGTGAATAAGGAAGTTCAGATAAATGGGGTCTTATGCTCAGGCTATAATTATCAGCGAAATAAAGTCTGGCCAGCAGCTGGTCTTTTTCTTTTTGCTGGCAGAGAGGATTGCCAAAGCCCAGAAAGTCTTTTTTGTAGTCGCCCTGGTCTTCTTCCTGAGTTGATCTGTAAAGTGAGGCCAGAGACAGGCCGTAAGAAACCGGAAACTTTTCTATTAGATACTCTTGTCTCTCTCCCGAGTTCTGATTGTTCAGACGCAGAGTCTCGAAGGGGAGATAATTTAAGATTCCATCAGGAATAACAGCTAAACTGGTTACGGCATCAGACAAACCGGATAGAGGGGGCAGTAGCCAGTGTCCGAGCTCGGCCCCAACTTTCTTCAAGTCTTCTTCCTCACTGGTTGGATCAGCCAGCAGCTTGATATAAAGTTTAACCGATTTTTCAATTTCCTTTTCTGCCGGCAGGTGGAAAATTTGGAACTCAGTCCGGCTGAAAAGAAAGCAATATGATTCATTCTCACCTAAAAGATAATCCAGAATGACTTTACCGCCGCTTAAAAGATTTTCCTGAAGGCTGAGCAGTGAGGGCTGAGAGGAGATGTCTTTTCTTTCTTTTTTATTTTCTCCATCTAATTCTGCCACCCAGAGCTGCAAATAGCGGTGCTCGAGCTCAAGCAGTTCCCCGAAGGAATCCTCCTCACCCAGATTCTCATCACGATTAAAAAAATCATTGATGACACCCTCCAGCTCAGCCAATTCTCTGGAAGAGGCGCTGGAAGTTCTACCTTTCTTAAGGTTATCCATCTCCTCCAGAAATACTCTGGCCTGCAGCTGATTTATAGTGTTAAAAAGCTGCTCATCAACCTTAGAATCTCTCTTACTGTCTTTAATCTTAACCAGAACCCTAATTAACCCTTCATAGACTTTCCTTTTACTCCGGTCAAAACCTATTTTATAAAAATCAAAATTGATGTTGTCTCTGACTTTTTCAAAAGTAGCCAGGGCCTGCTGATAATTTTTAAAGGCTTGAGAAAAGTTACCCAGCTCTTCATAACAGTCAGCCAGACCGGCATAATCTTGCCAGACCTCCTCCCAGTTGTTTATTTCCCGGGCTGTCTGCAGGGCCCGCTCATACAGTCTGATCGCTGGCAGCACTTTTTTCCTCTTCAAATTGATGGTAGCCAGATTATTTAAAGCCGAGCTGATAACTTCTTTATCTTTGAGTTTAAATCCTTTAGCCAGGGACAGGTTTAGATATTGTTCGGATTGGTCAAGGTTGTCGTTTAAAGAAACATAGCCCAGATTATTGAGAATACGGGCTTCCAGAGCTTCGTCTCTGGCCTGACGGCTCAGTTTAAGGGCTGTGGTCAATAAAGCTTCCGGCTGTTCCCTGGCAAAATAGGCGGGACTGTTCTGCTTTTGCCGGTAAATCGAAAGAGCAAGAGCATAGAGAACCGAAATAGTGGAAGCCAGGTCATCCTGTTTTTCATAAATCTTCAAGGCCTTTTCGAAATAGTAGACTGTCAGTGAATACAGACCCAGTTGATAGCAGACAACAGCCATGTTGGTCAGACTTTCTGGCACCATTTCCAGCAGATTTTCTTTTTCAGCCAGGGCTAAAGCCCGGTTAAAATAGAGAAAACTCAGAGATAAATTGTTCTTTTTTGAATAATAGACACCTATTGAATCCAGCGAACGGATCTCTTCATGCCTGTTATTTAAAAGACGGGCAATACTCAGCTGGCTTTCTGAGCTCGAGGCAAACTTCTCCATTTCATCCATCTCCCAGTATAGAAGGCTTAACTGGCGCAGGCACTTAAGCTCCATTTCCTTCATGCCATTTTTTTGGGCTAGATTTATGCCTGACAGAAAAAGGGCTTCTGCCTCCTGATAACTCTTCTCCTGTCGCTTTATTTTGGCTTCCTGGTAAAGCCTGATAATTTCCAGGCTGGTTCGGGCATAGCCTTTCATGGCCTGATCATTTTTCTCATCAGCCAGAGCCTCAGCGAAAATAAAAGCATTCTCTGCCCTGGAAACCTCCCCCAGATTCCAGTAATTAAGGGCTATATTCAGCCAGCCAGCGGTCAGTTCTGATGAGTTTTTTCTGCCCGGTTTATGGCTGACTTCGTTTTCCAGAACCTTAAGAGATTCAGCAAATTTCCCGGATAACCTCAGCTGCCTGGCCTCTTCTAATTTTCTGGACGTCACTGTCCTGGTGTCATTTGCGGCCATAAAGACAGTTAGGAAAAAGAAAATAAAGACGAATAACTTCAGCCTGGCACCGACCCCTAAAGAAAAGGCTACTTCTCTTCTGACCATTTCCCGCTTTGAATTTTAATAATATTTATCTAATTTTAAGTCAATTACTTTTTAATGACGCCTTTCTGCTTGTTTTTTCTCATCTGGAGATAGAAAAATATTAAACCAACTTTTCAGAATTAGTCTTCTCGCCCCCTCAACTCGACATTTATCACCCGTTCCTAAATTAATCAGGAGAAGTACGGGCGGTGTAATTAAATTCCTTTAAGTGGCTGATGATATCCAGGATTATATCTTCCTTGCCGAGTTTCAGGATGACCTCTGGTTTCACCCCGGGCAAAAATGGCCCCTCTTTTCCTCCCGAAACCGGCGAATTTTTATCTTTCCGGCCAAAAGTCTTTAAACTCAATTTTAAATCGAGCGAATTTTTCGGCAATGAAATAACATAATGAAAGTTGGCAACTTTGCTGCCTGGAAAGTTTATCTGCAGATGGAAACAACTATATTTTTGATGCCAGTATTTTATCTTTATACCATGCTGTTTTAATTTATCTTCGAGAGCCTCAACTGCCGGCTCGACAATAAATTCACAGAACTGGTCAAAGTGTTCCCTGGCTTCCTCCTGAGACTTATCGATAATTCTCAAGCCTTGAAAATAACGTTCAAGTTCTTCCTGCCACTTTTCTTCTTTCATCTTTTCACCTGTTTTTTATTATAGCATTAAGGTTTAACTTATTACCAGACTCAGGCTTAGTTCCCTTCTTTTAAGTTATAAAAATCTGGCCAGCTGGCTACTTCTCATCACTCCTGTTGTTCAACCAGGGTCTCCTGCTTGTTTCTCAGTCGGAGCAATGAAAAAAAACCTCAGATCCATAACGTTGGTTCCAGTTTGACCGGTAAAAATCAGCCCGCCAATCTTTTCAAAAAAACCATAAGAATCATTGTTATCGAGAAACTTTTGAGGGTTAAGACCTGCTTTAGCGGCCAGCTGGCTACTCTCGCCGGTTATCCAGGCACCGGCTGAATCAGTAGGCCCATCTCGTCCGTCGCTGGCCAGACTGACAATCAGCCAATCACAACCAGCAAGTTCATCTCGTATTTTCTCCATTTCTAAAAGACAGGCCAGGGCAAACTCAGTATTCCTCCCGCCGCGACCGCTACCCTTAACCGTCACCGTCAATTCTCCGCCGGTCAGAAAGCAAAAGGCCCGTCCCTTCTCTTTAACCTTGCGGCTTAGCTCCCTGATCTTTTGTATATAAGAGCTGGCCACTTGCCTGGCTTCACCGGTCTCAGAGGAGGTTAAAATGACAGTTTGGAGGCCGCTGGCTCTAACTTCGGCTTTGGCGGCATACAGGGCCTTAAGGTTATCACCGATGATAAAGGCCCGGCTGTTTTCCAGGATTCTATTATCTTCTTTTATAGTTTCTTCTCTCCACCCGGCCATTCCCTCCTCCAGGGCATTTTTTACAGAGACAGGCACAATCGGCAGCAAGCCGGTAATGTCCAGAACTTCGAGAGCTTCTGCGTAAGTAGAAGGATCATACCAGGCTGGACCGGAAGCAATATCAGATATTTTGTTATCTATCACGTCGGAAATAATAATGTTTATTACTTTGCCTGGCCAGGCGGCCTCAAGAAGCCTGCCTCCCTTAATTTTCGATATATGCTTTCTCACCGTGTTAAGTTGATGAATATCGGCCCCCGCCTTGAGGAGAAGCTGGGTAACGGTTCGCTTATCTTCCAGGCTAAGGCCATCGGCTGGCAAGCAAAGATGAGCTGATCCACCACCCGAAATCAATAGCAACAGAAGATCCCTGTGGCTGGTAACAAGAGCCAGCTCTAAAGCCTTTTGTCCGGCTCGAACGCTCCAGCTGTCTGGCAGGGGGTGAGCTGCCGGGAAATAGACAATCCTATTCTTCTCTTCGTATTCTTTTACCCCGGTCACCACCCCGGCCGCCAGTTTATCTTCTATTAATGGAAGGAGACTGGCGGCTAAAGGAAACCCGGCTTTCCCACAGCTAATCAGTCGGATGGTGGAGGTCGCCCCTAGCTCAAAAATTTCGCCATTGATAATGAGCCTTGAACCCTCTCGCACAATATTTTCTGCCACCAGCCGTTCCGGTTGAACTGAATCGAGAGCCGCCCGGGCAGCTTGCCTGGCAATTGTTTTTAAATCCATCGCCGCCTCCAGTCTTTTTCTTTTAACTTCTAACTTCTTTCACTTTGATCAGGTCTATGGTAAAAATAATAGAGAAAAAGCTATGTTTTTATCAACTTTTTCTGAGAAACAAACCTGCCAGTCGTTGTCTCCAAGATCAGTTTTCAAAAGGATCTGGCAGTTGACTGTCGGTCTGCTGGCCATGCTTATTTTAATCCAGCTGCCCCTTTATCCTCAACAGGAAAAGTCCGCCGCTTCCGATATTCAAAAAAGACTGAATCTTATCGATCAGCAGATTACTCAGCTCAAAGCCAGGCTGGAAGAAGAAACCAGAAAAGAAAAATCGTTGCTGTCAACCCTGGAAACGATCAGGCTGAAACGCCGTGTTCTGCA
>Ga0209604_1002991_pt1 | contig 11890 bp, 8 predicted proteins | sample AD_UKC097_MetaG_FD_184405 | JGI IMG/M metagenome (GOLD analysis project Ga0209604, IMG submission 184405) | Active sludge microbial communities of municipal wastewater-treating anaerobic digesters from USA - AD_UKC097_MetaG (SPAdes) (version 2) | ecosystem: Engineered > Bioreactor > Anaerobic >... | reverse complement strand
CATCGCATCCTGGGGCTGGATAAGGTCCCAAGGGTTTGGCTGTTCGCCAATTAAAGCGGTACGTGAGCTGGGTTCAGAACGTCGTGAGACAGTTCGGTCCCTATCTGTTGTGGGCGGAGGATATTTGCGAGGAGCTGTCCCTAGTACGAGAGGACCGGGATGGACGAACCGATGGTGTTCCAGTTGTCACGCCAGTGGCATCGCTGGGTAGCTAAGTTCGGAAGGGATAACCGCTGAAAGCATCTAAGTGGGAAGCCCACCTCAAGATAAGATATCCCTCTTGGTGGAGACATCAAGACTAAAGACCCCTTGTAGACGACGAGGTTGATAGGTCAGGTGTGTAAGCGTAGTAATGCGTTCAGCTAACTGATACTAATCGGTCGTGAGGCTTGACCATAATAATCAATAAAACTCGCCGAAATCGAGTGAAACGAAGATTAAGGCGAAAGTTGAATTGTCCCTTCCGCGAAGCGGAGAGGGATGACCCCATAACAATTTGGGGTTGAAATGGTCTCATAATTAACTTTAACGCTCAATTTTCAATGAATACTGAGAAAGCGATATGCATTGTCACGCAATTATAGAGATATTTCGGTGGCTATCGCGAGGAGGTCACACCCGTTCCCATCCCGAACACGGAAGTTAAGCTCCTTCGCGCCGATGGTACTGCATGGGCGACTGTGTGGGAGAGTAGGTGCCGCCGGATTTAAAACATGAAGCCCCTTTGAGCAATCAAAGGGGCTTTTTCGTTAGTCAAGCTGAAAACGAACGAAGTGAAGTTTGAAGCGTAAGACGAACAATCCCCGAAGCGAAGCGTAGGGGACTTGTGAGAGCTTAATTCTGAAAGACGAGCGCATCGGAATTCGTTAGTCAAATAGTCCCCGTAGCATAGCGAAGGGGATTAATGACACAGTTTTTTATCACTAATTAGCTATATTGCTCCGTATCCATTCCAAATGTTTAGGTAAAAGATATTTCAGATTATATTTTTCTAAAATTGTTTTCCGGGCATGAAATCTCATCGTTTTCATCTGATCAGGATTATCTAAGGAGAACTCTATTTTTTTTACGATATCCTGAGGTGAAAAGAAATCGACAAGGATGCCATTTACGCCGTTTTCAATTACCTCGGTGACAGGTGGTGTATTTGAAGCAATGACAAGACATCCGGTGGACATGGCCTCCAACATTGACCAGGATAAGACAAAAGGTCTTGTTAAATAGACATGAGCGGAAGATGCCCTCAATACCTGAAGGTATTGAGGGTAGGGAAGCCTGCCGGTGAAGTGCAGTCGTGATAAATCGAAATCGAATTTATCCAGCATTAATTGCTTGTAACTTTTTCCATCCGGAAGAGATCGGCCATAGGCGACTCTATCCTCACCCACAATTATCACATGACAATTTTTCCGATTTTTCTGCAATAAGGAAACTGATTCCATGAATTGAGGAAATCCGCGATATGGTTCCATTCCCCGGCTAACATAGGTGACTATTTCCTTCGCTTCGGACAAATTCAGGTCGATGGAAGGTAATATTAATTTTTCGTCTTTCCGGGGGCTGAAGTAGTCTGTGTCAATGCCGTCATGAAACACTTTTAACTTGTTGTGATATTCTTGAGGGAATTGATTCTTTTGCCAAAAGGTTGGGCATAGTCCCGCATCGCAACTGTAGAGATCCGTGAGAATGGGGGCATTTTTGATACGAATGCGAAGCTTGTCATCAGGCGTCAATGGCTCGCACGGATCAAAACCGACATCCGAACCATCCGCATTGTAAAACCATTCAAAATAACAAAGTAGTTTAGACCGCGGGAAGACATCTTTAATAAACATAGTCGGTCCCCAACCGGAATGACCATAAACTATCTCGGGGTAGAAGCCGTCCTTCTTTAATTTGTTTAACTCGCGATAAACTGCCTGTCCATGCAAAACGGCACTTTCCAGCGGCTTAATATAATGATGGGTTTCGCGTTTAGGTTCACGGGAAGGCTTGTAAATCAATTTGTAAACACCGGGAATTTGTCCTTCCTTGCGCGTGGTGCCGAATACAATACGATTGTCAGCGTTTTTGGCTAAATTGACCGCCAAATGACGAAACTGCGCCGGAAAATTAGAATGCAAAAAAAGAATTTTCATAACTCGTCTATCGGCCCAACTCTCTGCAATAACTATCTATATTATTGAACGGGTTTGCCCTCATTTTTGCCGCTTTTTTCTTTCATTGCAGGAGAGACATCGATCGCCCCGTTGATCGCTTCATAACGGCGAATCAGATTGCTCAAAGCCAGAGTGATTCTCTTGGCTGTTTTCAGCGAAACAGCAATTTTCGATTCTATGTGAATAACATCGGGATCGATTGAAGGATTGCCGAACATTAGAATAACTTCTTCCGCTCCGAGACCGACATTGAATATACCGGAATAATGAGTTTTAATTCCTTCCTCTGTAAAACGAAGTTTTCTCTGCTGCGGAGCAACTTGTTCCAAATTTTCATCAATTTTATCACCCTTTGCCATGTTGAATCCTCCTTTATTTAAATGATGTGCTTTGATCAATGATCTTAAATTACCTGACTTTGAGACCTTCATCCAGATAACGGATTATCGGGAAAAGGAAAAACTCAATCACTCTGCGCTTGCCTACATTCACTTCCACTGTGGCGGACATCCCCGGTTTGACTTTATACACATCGCCATTTTTTGTTTTCAGGGTTTCCGCCGTCATTTTGACGCGTACGGGGTAGCCTCCGGATTCATTCTCAGCGGACTTGTTGGTTCCCTTATTTTCTTTTTCTTCCATACTATAAGGATTGATAATTTCGACTTTGCCTTCAATGGTCCCGTATTTCTGAAAGTCGTACGTATCCACCTTCACAACACAGGATTGCCCCTCTTTGACATAGCCGATGTCTTTATTCATTACGATGGCATTGACTTCCAGCGGTGTGCCTTCCGGAACGATACCGACGATCGGCTGTGCTGTTGTGACGACCCCGCCGATGGTTTTGACCGGCAACAGGTGAATATAGCCGGTTACCGGCGCGATGATAAATCTCTTGCCCTGTTTGAATTTCAGACTGCTTACTTCCGCTTCCAAAGTATTTCGTTCATGGATATTATTGGAATAATCGGAAAGCAGCTTTTCCCGGAAATTGCTTTTGAAGGTTTGTATCTCATCACTTATTCTGGCGAGCTTTGTTTCCAACTGTTGAACCTGGCCTCCTTTGGAATCGCGTTCGCGTTCCAGATTCATTCTTTCCTTCATTTTTTCCCGGTAGCGATTATCAGCCAGCGTACCGATTTCCACCAAAGCTTTTTGTCTTTTTTCATCTTCCAGCGTGATGGCCAGGACTTTGTTTATCGTTTCGATTTCTGTTTTAAGAGATTCCAGCGCGCTTTGATTTTCGAGAGACTCTTTCTCTTTTTCTTTCAAAGTCGAATTATAAACATCTCTTTGCGCCTCATAATGTGTCATCTGTGCTCTAACAATTTCCGATGCGCGATCTTTTTTCCCCGGCGAAAAATCTTTTTCGTTAAGCACGGCATTGATTCGTTCCATGGACAGGCGGGAATAACTCAGATTTCTTTCCTTCCCCTCCAGATCCGCCGTATCCACGGAAGGATCTATCTCCAGCAGCATATCTCCTTTCTTGACGTAGTCTCCTTCTTTAATATGTATGCGGGTTATGACACCTGTTTCCAGGGGCTGTATCACCTTGACATCCCCTATCGGGATGATTTTCCCGCGTGCTGAAACGACAACGTCGATTTTAACAAGAAATATAGTTAGCAGAACAATAATCATCAGCGATATGATAGTCCACAGAAAATAGGTGCCCAGCGGATTTGTCGGCCGTTCTTCAATTTCCGCCAGAATGGGCTTAAAATCGTGATAATCGGATTTGCTCATCTCAGTCTGTTCTCCTCCTGTTGTTTATAGAGGTAAGCGTAAAGGCCGTCTTTTTGCATCAGAGCTTCATGATTGCCGGTTTCCACAATTTTGCCCCGATCAATCACTATAATCATATCGCAATCGCGCATGATCGAAAGCCTGTGCGCGATAAATATAACGGTTCTCCCTTGCCTGATCAGGTTCAGGTTCTGTTGGATGATCTTTTCCGATTCATAATCCAGAGAGCTGGTTGCTTCGTCGAAAATTAAAATATTGGGATTCATAATCAGCGCGCGGGCAATGGCGATTCGCTGCTTTTGGCCGCCGGACAATGAAGAGCCTCTTTCCTCGACATAAGTATCGTACCCCATGGGCATTTCGGAAATAAAATCATGAGCGCCGGCAATCCGCGCCACCTGGATGATTCTTTCCATGCCGGCGTTGGGCGCCGCCATGGCAATATTTTCTTTAATGGTGCCGCTGAAAAGATAACATTCCTGCAAAACAACGCCGGTGCGATAGCGCAGAAACAGCGGGTCCATGTGACGGATATCCACGCCGTCGACCATCATGGTGCCTTCGACCGGCAGATAAAGCCGCTGAATCAGTTTGGCAATCGTGCTTTTGCCGGAACCGCTTCGTCCGACAATACCCACCATCATACCTGCTTGGATAGTGAAATTGACACCGTCCAGCACCAACGGTGCCTCCGGCGCATAGCGGAAACGGACATCCTTGGCAACAATTTCACCTTTCAGTTCTTTGACCGTAATGGCGCCGCCGACCACTTCCGGCGGTGTATTAATGATATCGCCGATTCTGTCCAGTGAAAGCCTGGCCTGTTGAAAGTCCTGCCACATACGCACCAGGCGCAGGATCGGTCCGCTCAGTTGCGATGCGAACATCTGAAAAGCGATCAGTTGCCCTACGCTCATGCTTTTATCGAAAACAAGGCTGACACCGAAATAAATAACGGCAAGCGACATGGCCTTTTGCAGCGTTTGCGAAGACGTTACCGCCACATTGCCCAGGTTGGAAAGTCTGAACGCGGACATGATATATTCGCCGAGGCTTTTTTCCCAGTCCTTAATCATCTTGCCTTCAATAGCCAGCGATTTTACGGTTTGAATACCGGTAATGGATTCTACCAGGAAAGATTGATTATGCGCGCCTTTCTGGAATTTTTCATCTAATCGTTGCTTGATCATCGGTGTGGCTATAAATGAAATAAGCGCGATAAGAAAAACAATGCCCAGCACAATGAGTGTCAAATATCCGCTGTAAACCCACATGATGACGATAAACACCACCGAAAACACCGTATCGAGCAAAACGGTAAGAGAGATATTGGTCATGAACTGCCGCAGGTTTTCCAGTTCGCGGACACGGGCGATGATATTGCCCACTTTTCGGGTTTCAAAATAACGAAACGGCAGCGAAAGCAGATGACGGTAAACCTTTGCCCCGAGTCCTGCGTCAACCTTGTTGGCGGTATGATAAAGGAGGTAATTGCGCATCAGGTTCATGATGGTATCGAAAACCAGCACAACCAGAAAAGCTCCCGCGACGACTTGTAGCGTAGTTAACGCGTGATGGGCAAGGACCTTGTCAATAATGACCTGGATAAATAACGGCGTGACCAGGCCGAACAACTGAATGAAAAAAGAAGCCGTAATGACGGCGGTAAAAACCGGACGGTGTTTATAGAATTCTTTAAAGAGCCATTTCATATTCAGGAAAAATTCCGTCTTCGTAAAACGGGGATACACCGCGATGGCCTCGCCGTTCCAGAATTTAAGAAATTCATCGGTTGTCATTTCCCGGGGCTTTTTCTCATTGCAGTCGAAGATGAAGATCTTATCTTCCTTTTTCCCCAGGAGAATATGGAATTCGTTTTCGGGAGAGATGATGATCAAGGGACACGGATATTTCAGCAGGTCATCAACCGATTTCAGCTTCTTCAGACGCGAACGAATGCCGTGATCCTTCAGGATACGCAAAACCTCCTCCCGGCTCAGTTCGGTTTCGATAAAGTAGCGCCGTTTAACGGCTTGCATGTCTATGCTTACCGTGTGGATCTTGGAGATAACTTCAATGCCGACAAGTCCCGTTTCCGCCATATTCACCTGCAAATTGATTAAAGTTCAACTCGAGCGCCAGTTGTTTTTCATAAACAGCCATTGTGTGCTCGATGATTTTCAGATCGCGTTCCGCCAGCAGAGCGTCTTTTTCAAATTCAATAACGTCAAGATCGCTTCTTTCGCCGAGAACTTTTGATTTTCTGTTGATGTCCTTAATTTTCTCATATTGTTCGTTGATTTTTTTATAATACGAGTATGATTTCGAAAGTTCGGCGTATCCGACCCGGAGCGTTTTGATGTCCTTATTTTTTTCGTTGAAAACGAGGCGGGCGTATTCCTGCGCCTTCTTCAGTTCATGAAAAGATTTTTCCCTCTCCCATTTACGGACGCCTCCGTCAAACAAGGGCAGGCTGATGTGAAGTCCGACGCTGTAATCGGTCGCACGGACATCACTGAGCGAATCATGCATATTATCGGGGCTGCTGTTGTAAAAATCGTATCGGCCGTAAACGGAAATATCCGGCAGAAAATTATTGCTCACCGATTTTTTCCTGGATCTGAGGGCCTCGATTTCGTTCAGCCGCGCTTTATACTCGGGGGTTTGTGCAATAATCTCAGTTTCGTCCGGTGTCGGCAAGGAGGATGACAGCGGCAAAGCAATGATATCCACATCAACAGAATAAGATTCGCCGGTATAGTTGCTCAGTTTCTCGAGGCTCTCGCGCATGTCTTTGTGAATGCCGGTAATATCCTTTTCCATATTCAAAACGTCAGTTTGTGCCGCCAGAATCTCCTCATGAGAAAATTGTCCGTTGGTGAAAGCTGCCTGTTTCATCCTGAAAATTTCGTTAAGACGCGACAGAATTTCACGGGCGTACATCAGCTTGATTTTGCTTTCTGCGACAGAGCGGAAAATATCCGTAACATCCCGGATCGTTTTTTTTACTTCCGCTTCACATTCATGGATGCTCGTGTCCTTGAGTTTTTTATAATAGCCCGTTTCATAAATTTTCTTGTACCAGTTGGAAACGGCATACTGTCCCGATAAAGAAACGGACGATCTCCACGCGCTATCATAACCGCCGACCACCTCATTGTCTATCGTGTTAATCGTCGTGTTGTCACGATTATCGATATTTTCATATCTTTCCGCGCGCCCGCCGAGGGTGACGACCGGATAGAGAGCGGCAAAATTGCTTCGGTATTGCGCATCGGAAATAAAAACATCCTCACTCTTGACACGCAGAGACGCGCAATAACCGATGCTGTCGGTGATCACATCGCGGTAATCCAGAGAATCAGCCCGGCAGGGAAGAGCTGTAAAGCAAATGAACAATAAAAAAACGCGTGAAACAATGCTGCTGAACTTTAACAATTATTCACACTGTCTAACTATGTTTATTTTTGCTGCTGTAAATGGAAAAATATTGCCTCGACTGCGACAATCGCGCTGCATATATCAATTTGCAATCAAGGATGCAAATAAAATTTGCTAAACAAATAGGCCTCTGTCCCTGATCAATATTTATCCGGTTATCATCAGGAAATGCGTTGAGGGAATTCCGGCGCGGTTGCCGGGAAATTCTTCGGCTTTTCGGCAGTTTCGAACAATCTGAAAATAGGGCACTGACAGTTGTTTGCCGAAATAAAATCCCGTTTCTATATGTAAAAAAGTCAAGACTAATTTACACAATCATGTAAAAAATCGAAACACTTCATTTTGTCATTTCCCACGATGATCGGGCGAAGTGCGACTCACAGATCATATAGGGTAAATTCAGAAGCCTTTTCTCGCCACTTTTTTTTCTATCATTTTCATTTCGGCTAAAGATAACATCATTCTTGATAAAACAAATATCATTTTTAATGAATTTTATTGACAAGAAGATAATTTTTATTTATTAAATTCGCGTCTTATAGAATCTTATAGAATCAAAAAGCTTCACAAGAAAAGTTTCACTGATTCACGGTTGTTCAAATCAAAAGGATGAACTGCTTTAAACGGTTCATGCTAAGGAAAAAGAGTGAAAGTTCCTTTTGATCAACAGAATTGTTATGTGATTCGCTATGCTGATCGTTTTCTTACCTCAGTTTATCATTCGGAATACCATGGTAATCCAAGAAGCATTTCTAATATTATTCCGCGAATAATTAATCATAATAAAACATTTGTTTTGGAACGTAACTGTGTCGCTACAGGACTGCGAGTATCTTTATGCGAAAAATGAAGGAGGAATTAATGAGAAAAAATAAGGAACTTATTTCAAAAAATAGAACCGTCCCATTATGGACATATTTAATGAGAAAACATACCGGAGCTTCGCTATCAGAAATTGGGAATCGGTTCGTAATGCGCAGTTACAGCAGCGTGAGCAGTGTTATTCAAAGGATGGAACAGGCATTAAGAGAGGATGTAGGTTTGCGGAAAAGAATAGCGGACGTGGAGGCAATATTGCCATGAGCCAAGAGGAGACTTGACCCCTTGGACTGCCTGGAAGGTCGCGTGTTTCATTGCGCGAAAAATTAAGGAGGGCGGAATGAAAAAAAGGTACAACGAAAACATCAATAGATTCATTTTCAATATCTCTAAATCTAATTTTCAGCAGATAATCAGCAGAGTAATTTTATACTGTATAACAACATTCATTTTTATAAACATGATGACATCCATAGGAGGTTGTTTTGCCATGCGAGAAACAGAAGATATTATCAGTAATTTAAGCTTTTCCCATGACGGGAAGAATGTTGTTTTTGACCGCTGCCATGAAGGCGATTGCCAGATACAAGTCTATAATCTGGAAACGGGAGAACTGGCGGCGTACCAATCACCCCGAAATGAACAATGGACGATGGGAAAATACTCCTACGACGGCAAGAAAATAACTTTTTCTGTCATTCCCATCAAGCCCAATGACGACCTTGATCTGGGCAATATGCAGATCGCCGTCATGGATGCCGACGGGAAGAACTTAAAGAAAGTAACCACCGGTTCCGGCGCCAAGCTCTATCCCACCTTTTCCCATAACGGAAAGAAAATACTCTATGCCTGCGCGGCCCGTATCAGGGAGAAAGGCAAAACACCCGCCGCCGACTACGATGCCTGGGAAGTCGGTCTGACCACCGGCAAACAGACGCAACTCACCTTTTTTGAATATTTTTACATGGGTTATCTGACCTATTTCCCCGATGATGAACGATTTATTTATTATGGAGATCGTCCGAGCGTATTTCAGGGCTTAGCGTCGTTTGGTAACGAGACGGCCTTCGGGAACAAAATGATTGAGTTGGAACGTCAGGGTAGGGGGTCAAGGGGGTCAAGTCTTTGCTTGGCTCTTGTTCGTTCAGAAAGAATGCTTATGCGATGTGAGAATGAATTAAGGATAAACTGAAATGACACGACCGTTAAGAATCCAATACCCCAATGCCTGGTATCATGTCATGAACCGGGGCAGAAGCAGAGCGAAGATATTTCATGCGCCGGAAGACTACCTTGCCTTTGTAGCGTTATTAAGAGAAGCATCTTTCCTGTGGAAAGTAAGAATTGCCGCATATTGTTTGATGTCGAATCATTATCATTTATTATTGCAGACACCGGGGGCCAACCTGTCACGCTACATGCGCCACATTAACGGCCTATATACCCAATACTTCAACAGAACCTACAAAAGCGACGGGCCGTTATTTCGAGGCCGCTATAAAAGCATCATTGTTGAACAGGATAGATATCTACTGGAACTGGTTTGTTACATTCACCGCAATCCGCTACGAGCCGGCCTGACGAAACGCCTGGAAGACTATCGCTGGACATCCCACAAAGCCTATCTATCCGAAAGCAACCAATGGAACTGGCTGCACAAGGAATTTGTCTTGTCCATGCTGGAAGAGAACAAGAACAAACAAAAACAGTCCTACCTGGAATTTATGAAAAAGGAAGAGTCGGATACGTTGAAGACAATATATGAAAAAAGTACCCTGCCGTTGTTTCTGGGTGCCAGGGATTTCATTGACGACATCAGGCATAAGTATAGCGGTAAAACGATGAGAAAAGAAATGCCTCAGTCCAGAGAAATGGCAATAGACAAAATCGATGTAGAACATGCCGTGGTCAAGTACTACAAATTGGAAGTGGAAGACCTTTTAAAATCGCGTCGCGGCAATTATAACGAAGCGCGGAATGTAGCCATATATCTGATGAGGAAACACACCGGAACAAAGTTGAGAGATATCGGCATTCATTTCGGGATGAACAATTACAGCAGCGTAGGCAGCGTGATTACAAGAACGAAACAGGAGATGGTTAAGAATAGAAATTTACGGCAAAGGGTGCAAGAAGTCGAAAAACTGTTGGCATGAGCCAAGAGCCAAGCAAAGACTTGACCCCTTTTCCGCTGGACGGCGGCGAAGGTTATGATATCCTCTATGGCGGCATCGGAGGAAGAAAATATTATGATAAAATAACCAATCTCTCTACCGGCAATGACACGTATCTGTTCGGACGCGGGTCGGGACAGGATTTCATCTATGATTACGATGCAACTTCCGGTAATCTGGATACGATTTTGCTGGATTCCGATGTTACACCGGATGATGTTGCGTTGAGCCGCAACAACAACGATTTGACTCTTACCATAGAAGACACCGGCGATACAATAACAGTCAGTAATTGGTTCGAATCGGATGAATATCAGATTGAACGCATCGGGTTTGCCGACGGCACGGTATGGAATGTGCCGATAATTTCGGAGATGCTGTATAAGGGCACAGCTGGTAATGATGTGCTGATCGGATCATACGCGGCGGATACGATTCAGGGTCTGGAAGGCGATGATCAATTGTACGGCCGTGCCGGTGACGACATACTGGATGGCGGTGCGGGGAATGACACGCTGTATGGCCAGACCGGCAATGATACCTATCTTTTCGGTCGCGGTTCCGGATACGATGTTGTTATCGATCAGGATAATACGGCAGGCAATCTGGATACGATTCTATTGAATTCCGATATTACACCGGGTGATGTTACTTTAAGACGTAACGGTGATAGTCTGATTTTTACCATAAATAATAGCGCTGGATCGATAACCGTCAGCAACTGGTTCTCTGGCGAAGCCGGAAATAATCAAATCGAGCGAATTGAATTTTGTGACGGCACAATCTGGGATGCATCCGCCATTAAGCAAATTGTAATTCAAGCGACTCCAGGCAATGATGTTTTAATTGGCTATTCGACCGCTGATGACATTCGGGGGTTAGAGGGCAGAGATCGATTATACGGGCGCGCGGGTGGCGACACGCTGGACGGCGGCGCGGGGAATGATCAACTTTATGGTGAAACCGGCAATGATACCTATCTTTTCGGTCGCGGTTTTGGATACGATATTGTTATCGATCAGGATAATACGGCAGGCAATTTAGATACGATTCTGCTGGATCCCGATATTACACCGAATGATGTTGATCTGAAACGCAGCGGTGATGATCTGATTCTTTCCATAAACGACACCAACGATAAAATAACAGTTAATAACTGGTTCTTGAATGAATCTAATGAATATCAGGTTGAACGAATCCAGTTTGCCGACGGAACGGTTTGGGATGCCGCCGCCGTTAAGCTGCTTGTTCTTCAGGGGACTTCCGACGATGATGTGCTGATTGGTTACTCAACAGCGGATAGCATTCAAGGTCTGGAAGGCAATGATCAAATATACGGGTACGCGGGTGACGACACAATCGACGGCGGCGCGGGTCATGACGAAATCGATGGCAATGCCGGTAATGACGAACTCTTTGGCGGCGCGGATAACGATACGATTTATGGCGATGCGGGTGACGATTATCTGGACGGCGGACATCATATTCAGATCGGATGCATTGAATACTTTTACAAAAAATACTCATCAAAATCCCTCGAACGAG
>Ga0209604_1002989_pt1 | contig 11896 bp, 9 predicted proteins | sample AD_UKC097_MetaG_FD_184405 | JGI IMG/M metagenome (GOLD analysis project Ga0209604, IMG submission 184405) | Active sludge microbial communities of municipal wastewater-treating anaerobic digesters from USA - AD_UKC097_MetaG (SPAdes) (version 2) | ecosystem: Engineered > Bioreactor > Anaerobic >... | reverse complement strand
CAGGCGCGCACCGTTTCCAGCGCAGCGGGGCCGGATCGCGACTGGATCGCCATCTGCGCCGCGCGCTTGAACAGCTCTGCATCGCCGGTGCGCCGGGCCGCGCTCAGCACATAGGCTGCGCCGTTCTGCGTGTCGCCCTGGCGAAACAGCATCTCGCCGATCAGCAATTCATACAGCAGACGCGCCGTCAGCGGCGACTGCTCAGGGGCGGCGGCCTTGGCGGCCGCTGGGGGCGCGGGCGGCGTCTGGGCCGGCACATGGAACGCGGCCAGCGCCAGCGTCCAACCCCCCAGCACGCGGTGAAACATCTTCATCGACCCATAATAAATCATGCGCGTTCACCCATCACGGCAGGGCAGCCATGCCTGAATTGCCCGAAGTCGAAGTCACGCGGCGCAGTTTTGCGCAGCACATCCGCGGTGCCCGCATTCTGGATGCCCGGGCGGGCCTGCCCCTGCGCTGGCCGCTGGGGCTGGACCCCCGGCAACTGGCGGGCATGACCGTGCAGGACGTCGACCGGCGCGGCAAATACCTGCTGCTGCAGTTGGACCAGGGCGTGCTGCTGATGCACCTGGGCATGTCGGGCAGCCTCAGCTTTCGTGGCGACCTGCCGCCGCCCGGCCGGCACGACCATTTCGACTTGGTGACCACGCAGGGCACGCTGCGCCTGAACGACCCGCGGCGCTTCGGCGCGGTGGTGTGGTCTGCCGACCTGCAGACCGATCCGGCGCAAAAATTACTGGCGTCGCTGGGCACGGAGCCGCTGGGCGACGCGTTCGATCCCGCGGCGTTTCATGCGCGGCTGCGCACGCGGCGCGCGCCCATCAAGCAGGTGCTGCTGGCGGGCGACGTGGTGGTGGGCGTGGGCAACATCTATGCGTCCGAGGCGCTGTTCCTGGCGGGCATCCGCCCCACGACGCGCGCCGACCGCCTGTCGCGCGCACGGGCCGACCGCCTGCACGCGGCCATCCGCGAAGTGCTGGGGCGCGCGGTCGAGCGCGGTGGCAGCACGCTGCGCAATTTTTCCAACGCCGCGGGCGAAAGCGGGCACTTTCAGGCCGAAGCCTCGGTGTACGGCCGCGCCGGCCAGCCCTGCCTGCGCTGCGCCACGCCCCTGCGGCAGATCCGCCAGGGCCAGCGCTCGACGTTTTTCTGCCCGGTCTGCCAGCGCGCCTGACGCCGAAGGCTGGCGCGGCGGACGTCGCGTGTAATATGGCCGCGAATTGACGGAGCAGCGTGGTGGCGGGGCACAGTTTCAACGAGCAGTTCGACTGGCACAGTGCGTGGCGCCGCGAGATGCGCCTGCGCGTGAAGGTGCTGGCCGACTGGCTGCGCGAACAGCAATTGCTTGACGACGGCGGCGAAGAGCGCATGCAGCGCCTGACCGACCTGCTGCGGTCCGACAAGGTCATGGTCGCCTTCGTGGCCGAGTTTTCGCGCGGCAAGTCCGAGCTGATCAACGCCGTGTTCTTTGCCGGCTATGGCCGCCGCATCATGCCCGCCAGCGCAGGCCGCACCACCATGTGCCCGACCGAGCTGGGCTACGAAGCTTCGCTGCCGCCGTGCCTGCGCCTGCTGCCCATCGAGACGCGGTTGCAGCCGCAGACCTTGCTTGAATGGCGGCTGGCGCCCGAAAAGTGGACCCGCGTGGACCTTGACATGAACAACCCGGCCCAACTGGCCGAGGCGATGCAGAAGGTCTCGGAAGTGGTGCACGTCACGCAGGACGACGCGCGGGCGCTGGGCTTCTGGCACGACGACCGTGTCTGGGACAACCCGCCGGTGAATGCCCACGGCGCCGTCGAGGTGCCGCGCTGGCGCCACGCGCTCATCAACATGGCGCACCCGTTGTTGCGGCAGGGGCTGGTGGTGCTCGACACGCCGGGGCTGAACGCCATCGGCGCCGAGCCGGAGCTGACCGTCAACCTGATCCCGCAGGCACAGGCGGTGGTGTTCATCCTGGGCGCGGACACGGGCGTCACCAAGTCCGACCTCGTCATCTGGCGCGAACACCTGGCCACCATGGAAAGCAGCGCGGGCAGCCGCTTCGTGGTGCTGAACAAGATCGACACGCTGTGGGATGAATTGAGTTCGCCCGCGCATGTCGAGCGCCAGATCGCCCGCCAGTGCGCCGAAACCGCGCAAACGCTGGCGCTGGAGCCGCGCCAGGTGCTGGCCTTGTCGGCGCAGAAGGGCCTGCTGGCCAAGGTGCGCGACGACGAGGCCCTGCTGGCCCACAGCCGCCTGCCGCAGTTCGAGCAGCTGCTGGGTCAGCAGGTGCTGGGCGCGCGGCAGACCATGCTGGCGGGCACCATCGGCGCCAGCGTCGTGCGTGTGCAGACCGAGGCCGAGCGCATCCTGGCCGCACGCCGGCGCGAGGTGGCCGAGCAGGTGCTCGAGCTTGAAGGCCTGCGCGGCAAGAACCACCAGGTGATCCGCCAGATGCGCCTGCGCGTCGAGCGCGAAAAGAGCGAATTCGACCGAAGCGCCGCCAGCGTGCTGGCGGTGCGGTCGGTGCATTTGCGGCTGCTGCGACAGCTGTTCCGCATGCTGGGCAGCGCGTCGATCAAGCGCGAGCTGGCGGGGCTGGGCGCGGCGCTGCGCGAGCCGGGCGTCAAGTTCGGCCTGCGCAAGGCGTATGGCAAGGGGTTCGACAACCTGCGCCAGGTGCTGCGAGAAGTGCAGCGGCTCGAAGGCGAAATCCACGCCATGTTGACCACGTCGTTCCGCCAGATCAACACGGACTTCGGCTTCTCGCTGCAGGTGACCGAGCCGCCCACCATGGACCGGTTCGAAAAGGACCTGGACGCGGTCGAGCGCAGCCACCTGCAATACCTGGGCGTGGGCAACATGGTGCAGCTGGCGCGGCCCGAATTTGCCGAACGGCTGGTGCGCGCGCTGCTGTCGCGCGTGCGGTCGATCTTCGAGGCGGCGCTGGGCGAAATCGAGCTGTGGAACAAGTCCATGTCGGGCCAGCTGGACACCCAGATGCGCGAGCGCCGCCGCGCCTACGGCCGCCGCATCGAGGCCATCCAGCGCATCCAGGACGCGGCCAGCGGGCTGGAGCGGCGCATCGGCGAAATCACCGAGCAGAAAGCGGCGCTGGACGTGGCAGAACACCGGCTGCAGATGCTGAGCCGCGACCTGCGGCAAGACGCCACGGCGGTGCTGGCCGAAGATCGGCCGGAGACCGTGGCGGCGTGACGCGCGGCAGCAGCTTTGCCGGCCGCGTCGTCGAATGGCAGCAGCGCCACGGCCGGCACGACCTGCCCTGGCAGGGCACGCGCGACCCTTATCGGGTGTGGCTGTCCGAGATCATGCTGCAGCAGACGCAGGTGGCCACGGTGCTGGCCTACTACCCGCGGTTTCTGGACCGCTTTACCGACGTCGCCAGCCTGGCAGCGGCCGATGAGGACCAGGTGCTGGGCTTGTGGAGCGGCCTGGGTTATTACTCGCGGGCGCGCAACCTGCACCGCTGCGCGCGCGACGTGATGGCGCGGTTCGGCGGGTCGTTTCCGCGCACGGCGGCCGAACTGGCCACGCTGCCCGGCATCGGCCGCTCCACCGCAGCGGCCATCGCGGCGTTCTGCTTTGGCGAACGCGCGGCCATCCTGGACGGCAACGTCAAGCGCGTGCTGACGCGTGCCCTCGGCTTTGATGCCGATCTGGCCGTGGCCGCGCACGAGCGCGAGCTGTGGCAGCGCGCCGAAGCCCTGCTGCCCAGCACCGACCTGCACCGCACGATGCCTGCCTACACGCAGGGCCTGATGGATCTGGGCGCCATGGTGTGTACGCGCACCCGGCCCGCCTGCGTCATATGCCCGCTGCAAGGTGAATGCGTGGCGGCGCGCGAGGGCGACCCGGCGCGTTATCCGGTCCGCACGCGGCGCACCGCGCGCAGCCAGGTCACGCTGTGGCTGCTGCATGCGCACGATGCGCAGGGCCGCGTGTGGTTGCAGCAGCGTCCGGAGCGCGGCATCTGGGCGCGCCTGTACTGCCTGCCGGTACATGAAGACCGCGAGCAGCTGCTCGGCAGCCTGAGCGCCGCCGCGCAAGGCACCGTGGTCGAATACGCGGGCTTTCGTCACGTGCTGACGCATCGTGATCTGGACATTCACATCGTCAGCGCCCGCGTCGGTCCGCACGATCTGGCGGGCGAGGGGGCGTGGTTCGCGCCCGGTGAATGGGCCGCGCTGGGCCTGCCGGCACCGATAAGGGCGTTTCTGCAGTCGAACGCCTGATGCTACTATTTAAATAGCTGCCGGCGCTTGTCCCGCCAGCGCAGCAGGCCGAAGTCGTCAAGACTCCTAGCGGTCCTCGAGTTCGCGATGCCGGCGCAGCGTCACCCAGTCGGGGCCGAATATCGCTGCCAGCTGTTCCACCAGATACACCGACCGGTGCTGACCGCCCGTGCAGCCAATGGCCACGGTCACGTAGCTGCGATGGTCGCGCGCCAGTGCGGGCAGCCATGTGCGCAGAAAGTCGGCGATCTGGTCGAGCATCAGCTGCACTTCGGGCTGGCGCGACAGGTAGTCGATGACCGGCGCGTCGCGGCCCGTCAGCGGACGCAGGTCGGCCTCGTAATGCGGGTTGGGCAGCATGCGCACGTCGAACACGTAGTCCGCGTCCAGCGTGATGCCGCGCTTGAAGGCGAAGGACTCGAACACCAGCGTCAGGTGCGATGCGGGCGCGGCAATGAGGTCCTTGACCGTGGCCAGCAGCTTGGACGGCCGCAGGAAGCTGGTGTCGATGACGAGCGAGCGATCGCGCAGGTCAGCCAGCAGTTCGCGCTCCTGCCGGATGGTCTGCAGCAGCGCGCGCTGCGCATCGCCCACCACCGGCTGCGACAGCGGATGCCGCCGGCGCGTTTCAGAAAAGCGGCGCACCAGCGTCTCGTCGTTCGCGTCCAGAAAGATCAGGCGCAGCGCGATGCCGCGGTCGCGCAGGCGGTGCAGCAGCAGGGGCAGCTGCGGCAGCGACTCGCCGCTGCGCACGTCCATGGCAATGGCCACCTTGCGCGTGCGGCGCTCGTTTTCCAGCGCGACAAAAGGCTCCAGCAACTCGGGCGGCAGGTTGTCGATGCAGTAGTAGCCCGCGTCTTCCAGCGCACCCAGCGCAATCGACTTGCCGGAGCCCGACATGCCGGTGATGACGATCAGTTCGACGCTCACGAGCGCGCCTTTCTCGGGGGGGCGGCGCGCGGCGCGGTGTCGCCTTGCGACGCAGGCGGCCTGAGCATTTCCAGCGCATGCGCCAGCGTGGTGTCTGAAATGTGTTCGCCGCCCAGCATGCGGGCGATCTCGTGCGTGCGGGCCTCGCCGCTGACGGCGTGCAGGTCGCTGACGGGTGCGCCATCGTCGCCGGTGCGCTTGCTGACCAGCAGGTGTGCGTCGGCGCACGCGGCGACCTGCGGCAGGTGCGTGACGCACAGCACCTGCCTGTCGCGGCCCAGCTGATGCAGCATGCGGCCCACCGTGGCCGCCACCGCGCCGCCCACGCCGGAATCGACTTCGTCGAACACCAGCGTGCCGACGCTGCCCAGTTCACTGGTGGTGACCGCAATGGCCAGCGCCAGGCGCGACAGCTCACCGCCGGATGCTACACGGTCGATAGCGCGCGGCGTAGAACCCGCGTGCGCTGCAACCTGAAATACCACGTTTTCCAGGCCGTGCTGCGCGGCGTCGGGCAGGGCGTCGAGTGCCACGTCGAACCGGCTGCCCTGCATGCCCAGCTTCTGCATGGCCGCCGTCACCGACGCCGCCAGCCGCGGCGCAGCCTGCGCGCGCTGGCGCGAGACGGCCTGCGCCGCTTTCAGGTACTGGGCGTGCGTGGCATCGACCGCAGCCTGCAGGCTGGCCAGGTCGGCGGCGCTGTCCAGCCGGGCCAGCTCGGCGCGCCATTCGGTCAGCGTGGCGAACAGGTCCTGCGGCTGCCGCCGGTAGCGGCGGGCCAGCGCAATCCATTGGCCCAGGCGTTCGTCCAGCGCGGCCAGCTGATCGGGGTTGGGATCGGCGCGGCGCAGATAGGTGTGCAGGCTGTGCGCCACGTCGCGCGCCTGGGCGACGCAGCCGTCCAGCACGTCGAGCAGCGATGCGAATTCGGGCTCGATGCCGCGCTCGGCCTCCAGCGCCTGTTGCGCCTGCGCCAGCGCGGGCAGGGCGCCGCCGTCGCCGTCATCGCCTTCCAGCGCGGCGCTGGCGGCCTGGGCGGCGTCGATCAGCGCTTGGGCATGCGACAGGCGCGCGTGGCGCTGGTTGAGTTCGTCCCACTCGCCGTCGAGCGGCGCCAGCTTGTCCAGTTCGCCAATCTGCCAGGCCAGGCGCTGCTGCTCCTGCGCCAGACTGTCCTGCGCGGCGCTTGCGCTTTTCAATGCGCTTTCGGCCTGGCGCCACGCCTGCCAGTCGGCGGCAAGCGGGCGCGTATCCACGCCCGCGTAGGCATCGAGCAGCGCGCGCACCGACGCCGGGCGAGTCAGGCTCTGCCACGCGTGCTGGCCGTGGATGTCGACCAGCCGCTGACCCAGCTCGCGCAATTGGGCCAGCGTGGCGGGCGAGCCGTTGATCCAAGCGCGGCTTCTGCCAGCGGCATCGATGGTGCGGCGAAGCAGCAACGTGTCGGCATCGGTGTCGGGTTCGATAAAGCCGTTGTCCAGCAGCCAGGCACGCGCGTCGGCCGGCGTGTCGAATTCGGCGCCGATCTCGCATCGCGGCTGTCCTTCGCGCACCCACAGCGCGTCGCCCCGGTCGCCCAGCGCCAGTTGCAGCGCGTCGATCAGGATCGATTTGCCCGCGCCCGTCTCGCCCGTCAGCGCCGTGAAGCCGCCGGTCAGCGACAACTCGAGCGACGGCACGATGACGAAATCCCGCAGGTTCAGATGTCGCAATGCCATGTCATTTTTGAGTGCGCGCCGCACTCATCCAAGTCAGACGGCCGCGGAGCAGGCCACGCCGAAACGTCGCGGAGCGGGCTTCGCCCGGCCGCTGGCGTTGTCCACCTGGGGGGAAGGCGGCCACAGGCCGACTCAGGGGGGGTGTCACACCCCACCCTCGTTCCACAACAGCTTGCGCCGCAAGGTGTCGAAATAGCTCCAACCCTTGGGGTGCAGAAAGCGCACGCGGTAGTCCGACCGCCGCACCACCACGCGGTCGCCATGGTGCAGCGACGTGATCGACTGCATGTCGAAGCTGGCGCTGGCGTCCTTGCCGGACACGATCTCAATCGCGATTTCGACCGGATCGGCCACCACGATGGGCCGGTTGGACAGCGTGTGCGGCGCAATCGGCACCAGCGCCCACGCGGGCACCAGCGGATGCAGCAGCGGCCCGCCCGCCGACAGCGCGTAGGCGGTCGAGCCCGTGGGCGTGGCTACGATGATGCCGTCCGCGCGGTGGTTGGCCACGAAGTGGCCGTTGACCTCGACCCGCAGCTCGACCATGCTGGCCACTGCGCCGCGGTTGACCACGACGTCGTTCATGGCATAAGCCTCGAACACGCTTTCGCCGTCGCGCATCACGCGGCCCAGCATCAGGCTGCGGTGGTCTTCCTCATATTCGCCGGTCAGCATGGCCGGCAGCGTCTGGCGGTATTCGTTCAGCGCGATGTCGGTGATGAAGCCCAGGCGCCCCTGGTTGATGCCGATCAGCGGCGTGCCGTAGCGCGCCAGCTGCCGCCCGATGCCCAGCATGGTGCCGTCGCCGCCCACCACCACCGCCAGGTCGCATTCGTTGCCGATGCCGGCCACGTCGCGCACGGGGTAGGTGTCGATGCCGGTGGCCTGAGCCGTGCGCTCGGCCAGCGTGACATCGCACCCCTGCTGCACCAGAAAGGCAGCGATCTCTGCGATCAACTCGCGGGTGGATTCGGCGATGGCGCCCGAGGCGGCATCGTGAAACTTGCCGACCAGCGCAACGCGGCGAAATTGAAGGCTCATCGGCAAATTACATCATAATGATTTGAATGCTCGACGACCGCGCTCGCTTGCTGCTCAAGACCCTGATCGAGCGTTACATCGCCGATGGGCAGCCTGTGGGGTCTCGCACGCTGTCCAAGGCATCGGGGCTGGACCTCTCGCCCGCCACCATCCGCAACGTGATGAGCGATCTGGAGGAGTTGGGCCTGATCGTCAGCCCGCACACCTCGGCCGGCCGCATCCCCACCTCGCGCGGCTATCGGCTGTTCGTCGACACCATGCTCACCGCGCAGCCGCAGCCCGAACTGGCGACACCCGCGTTGGCCGCCGACCAGCCGCAGCGCGTCATCGCCAACGCCGCGCAGTTGCTGTCCAACCTGTCGCAGTTCGTTGGCGTGGTGATGGCGCCGCGCCGCTCGTCGGCATTCCGGCATATTGAATTTTTGCGTCTGTCCGAGCGGCGCCTGCTGCTCATCATCGTCGCGCCCGACGGCGACGTGCAGAACCGCGTGCTGTTCACCGACGACGACTACAGCGCGTCCGACCTGCAGCAGGCGTCGAACTACCTCAACGCGCACTTTTCGGGCATGGACATCGAGCAGGTGCGCCTGCGGCTGCGGCAGGAAGTCGACAGCCTGCGCGGCGAGATCGCCAAGCTGATGAACGCCGCCGTGCAACTGGGTAGCGAGGCCATGAGCCAGGCGCAGGACGAAGTCGTCATCTCGGGCGAACGCAACCTGCTGGCGGTGACCGACTTCTCGAGCGACATGAACCAGCTGCGCCGCGCGTTCGATCTGTTCGAGCAGAAGGCCCAGCTCATTCGGCTGCTCGACGTGTCGAGCCAGGCCGAGGGCGTGCGCATCTTCATCGGCGGCGAAAGCCAGACCGTGCCGATGGAAGACCTGTCGGTCGTGAGCGCGCCCTATGAGGTGGACGGGCACGTGGTGGGTACGCTGGGCGTCATCGGCCCCACGCGCATGCCTTACGACCGCATGATCCAGATCGTCGACATCACCTCGCGCCTGGTCAGCAACGCGCTGAGCACGGGCAAGCCCTAGAATCGACGGTCTCGCGCGGGGCGTTAGCTCAGTTGGTCAGAGCAGGGGACTCATAATCCCTTGGTCGCTGGTTCGAGCCCAGCACGCCCTACCATTTTTGTGTGTTAGAATTACGGGCTTCGCGCGGCTGTAGCTCAGTTGGATAGAGTACTTGGCTACGAACCAAGGGGTCGTGGGTTCGAATCCTGCCAGCCGCGCCATTTTATTCTTATGAATCAAGGACTTAGCTCACAAGGCTGGGTCCTTTTTTCTTGGCGTTGTCCCATAGATCTTGGGTTGTCCCATAGAGGCGTGGTTAGAAGACACGGCGGCCATTCTCCGAAGCGCGATAGACCGTTTGTTCAGATTCGTCGCCGCACGTGCCGCATGCCCAGCCCCGCCGCCAGCAGCCCCAGCAGCATCAAGCTCCATTCGGACATCGTATTGACTGTCACCGGCGGCGTGTAGCAGTACGCGTCAAACGCCACGGCAATGCCCTGGTAGTTGGCGGCCTGGTTGGGTCCTTGCGTGCTATGCACCACCAGGCTCAGCAGGTTGACGCCTTGCACAAAGCCGCTGAGCTCGACCACGCCGGGTTGGGTGCCGACGCTGGAGGTGTCGCGCGTGATGGGCGTCGCCAGCAAGTTGTTGCGCTTCAGCAGGTCGTTGAGATAGACCGCCACCAATTGGTCGTCGGCCCGATAGGTCAGTCGCACGCGCATCGTGCGTGCCTCTTCCGCGGTCGGGATGTACCAGCCACCGAAGTACAGGGAGGCCAGCGTTTCCGGGCCGGTGGGTGCAGGGTCGCCATCGAACAGCGGGTAAATCCAGCGTGATCCGGCGGGCGCATCGGCCCAGACGCGGGTGTCGCCGGTTGTCCATGCGGCGGGGGCCAAGCGCGCAGCGGCACCTTCGATATCGAAGTCGCGGAACGGCAGCAGGTTGTCCATGCCACCGTAGGTGTTCAGAAAGTTCACATTCTCATAAAAATTCGTCGCCTGAAGCCCCGGCAAGAATGGCCCACCTGGAGGATCAATGCGGCCCGAGTTGAGCTGCGCCGCGCTGGCCGACGCGTTTGCGCAGGTCAGGGCCAGGCCGCCGCTCAAGGGCACTCCGGGTGGATCGCCATTGCCTGTGACATCCACGTCCCCTATGAACATCACGGAGATGGCCGCGTCGCCAAAAATTGCCGACGTTCCATCCTGCGCGAACGATACGGCGGGCGTCAGCGCTGCCCAGATCAGCGTCCCCGCAAGGCCAAGATGACGGCCAGCACCCCAAGCAGCGGCTTTCATGCGGCCTGCCATCGACATACACCAGCTCATGATTGGCCCTCCTGGGAAGCGAAAAGATAACTTACTGATTATGAAGGCGAGGCATGCGTAGGGCCACACCCCGTTTCGGCGGTGCCGGGGGGTGTGATGTGGCTCTGCAGCACAACCCAGTGCGCTGTCTGAAAAAATCAATAGCGACAAGGACTTGTGCGAGCTTTCGTCCCACTGCCTGGCCAGCCCGCCGCACCCTTGGCTTCATGCGAAACTTCGGCATCCATTTATTTGCGGGGTTTTTTTCATGTTCACCGGCATCATTACGGCGGTTGGCCGCATCGCCGAAGTGCGCGATCTGGGCGCCAGCAGTGCGCATGGCAAGCAACTGGTCATCCAGACGCCTGCCGGTTATCTGGACGATGTGGGGCTGGGCGACAGCATTGCGCTCAATGGCGCCTGCATGACGGCCACGCAGATCGACGCGGCCGCCGGACGCTTCGCCATCGACATCTCGGCCGAATCGCTGGCGCGCACGGCGGGGCTGGATCGCACGGGGCCGGTCAATCTGGAAAAAGCCCTGCGGGCGCACGACCGCCTGGGCGGGCACATCGTGTCGGGGCACGTCGATGGCATCGGCCAGGTGACGCACTTCGCGCCGGTGGGCGAAAGCGTCGAGTTGCGCATTTTGGCGCCGCGCGAGCTGGCCAAGTACCTGGCGTACAAGGGTTCGATCACCGTCAATGGCGTCAGCCTGACGGTGAATTCGGTGGCCGATCAGGACGCGGGCTGCGAGATCAGCATCAACCTGATTCCGCACACGGTGCAGAACACCGCGCTGCATGCGCTGGCGGCCGGCACGCCGGTCAACCTGGAAATTGACCTGATCGCCCGCTATGTGGAAAGAATGCTCTCAGCGCCCGCCAGTCCAGCGCCGGCAGCTATCAAATAAATAGTTATCGATCAAACGGCAGCTTGACCAACCCCGTGGCCAGCGCCGTGCCGCACAGCACGATGGCGCCGCAGAACAGCATCCACGTCGTCACCGTTTCGCCCAGCAGCGTGACGCCGTAGAACACCGCGAACACGGGAATGGTGAAGGTGACGGTAATGGCACGCGCCGGCCCCAGCCGCTCGATCAGGCGAAAGTACAGCACGTAGGCCACGGCGGTGCACAGAATGCCCAGCGCCACCAGCGCGCCCCAGGCGGTAAGACTGGGCGGCTGCGCGGGCCACATCAGCAGCGTGGGCACGGCCAGCCCCAGCGCGGCACCGATCTGGCTGCCGGTGGCGACCATCAGCGAGTTCAATCCCGACAGATAGCGGCGCGTGAAGCTCGCCGCCAGCGCATAGCTGATGGTCGCCAGCAGGCAGGCCAGGATGCCCCAGGCGGTGACGGCGCCCGACGCATCGGGTTTGAAGCTGGCCTTGCCGCTGGCCAAGAGCGCCACGCCGACGAAGCCGATGACCAAGCCCATCGTGCGCGAGGCGCTGGGCTTGTCGCCCAACCACAACCAAGCCACCAGCGCGCCGAACAGCGGCACGGTGGCGTTCAGGATCGACGACAGCCCGGTGCTGATCGACAGCAGCGCAAAGCTGAACAGCGCGAACGGGATGGCGGAGTTGATCAGGCCGCACAACATCACGGGCTTCCAGTGCTGGCGAAACTGCGGCCACAACCCGCG